>Ga0255781_10003959_pt1 | contig 11401 bp, 9 predicted proteins | sample 101ome_21_FD_179979 | JGI IMG/M metagenome (GOLD analysis project Ga0255781, IMG submission 179979) | Coastal salt marsh microbial communities from the Groves Creek Marsh, Skidaway Island, Georgia - 101413BT metaG (version 2) | ecosystem: Environmental > Aquatic > Marine > Intertidal zone > Salt...
AACACCATTCTCCGCGCTCGCACCCCCAACATTCCTCATACACAATTTTAGAGCTCTTCCGAGTGATGCATTGGTCACATTTCCGCCGCCCAGCGCTCCTGACTTATTATTGAAACCATTTTTTTCTGTTGAAGGCCCTCCCACAACTATCACGGGTGTTACGGGGTTGGTTGTTGTCTGAAGGTTGAAAACTTGGAAATCAGGGGCACACAATGCCTGCATTGCAGCAGCTATATATGGCGCGATTTGTGGTGGCATCCCAGTCATGACGGCATTTGCTGCAATAACAGCAGGTGTGGCTAAACCATTTCTGGGCGGCACAACAAGCGAGCTATCATCAATTTGCGGACTTGGCCAAAAATTTAGAATTTTATTTACCCGCTCCTTTGTTGGGAGAAAAACGGGTAGACCATCGGAAACACCAAGATCTAGCAAAAGAGCAGAGCCGCTGTAGTCTTGATCACATTTGGGCATTTTGGCCAAATCATTGGTAGTTTTTGATATTTTATCGTAATGCGGTGTTTTTATATTGTTGCCGTCGCTGCTCACCTCTGGCTCGGTCGCCAGTAGAGATTTCAGTTCAACAAAGCTCTTCATAGCAAGCTCATCTGTCTGCCTAGATGTGAGTGAAGAGAGTGGATGGGGCATTTCCATCACCCGAACACCATCACAGCCCTCAGGTAATGAAACCTTTGCCAAACCAGCAAACGCATCCGTGCAAATTAATATAGTTGGGACCCCCAGTTCAGCCAAAGTTGCTGCATCAATTGCCCCTTGAGAGGCGGCGGTGCCGCCGTCGCAAACGCCCACAACTACTAAATTAGTTACCTCTTTAAATTTTTGATAACGTTCTGCACCACCGGCGGCCATTGGCCCTTCTTTCATCAGAGTTAGGGTGTCAACTGCACCCTCATGAATAGCCAGTTCAGTCCATTTGCTGAAAAAACCTTCGACATTGGATTTTCCGTTACCAAAAAAACCTATTCGCTGTCCCACCAGTCCTCTCGGCCACTGAATTTCTACGCTACTGGCTGAAACGTTGGTTTTTTCACCTCGAGGGTCGATAAGGTCAACCAATTCTTAACTCCTGACAGTAAATTTCACTGGTGTTTTGTTTGATATGCAAAGGTTCTAAAAACGCTATCACGTCTCACCTTTTTGATTAAGCTAAATGAAGAACAATCTCAGGAGTCCATCCGCTCCCATCGGACAACGCAGCATTTCGCCAAAGAACCATCGGACTTTAATAAAAATGTAATATTAGCTGGCTATCAAAGAACATCTTCAGGTGTGCATTTCACATTTGTTTTCTTCCTTAAGCCTTCGCCAGCCCTTGGGCTGGCTTTTTTTGGCAAATTTTCGAAGGTTACAAGAGGCGATTTCTTAAAACTCCACATGATCAACTCCGCCAACCAATCAAGTAAACCGCCGATCCGAGACACAAGCCCCTGCGTCCTGCGGCCCCACCCCCTCTAACCAAGTCCAAACCTGATGTAGAAACGTCCTCAGTAACCCTGATTTTTATGTGGGGTGAAATGTGGGGTAAGATTACCTGAAGTCGGAAAAATGAATCATAATCAATGGCTTGAATCTATGGGAGGCAGACACCCTCTCCGCCATTTTCCTTATTTTTCATCAATGTTGGCCTATTATCGCCTTATCCAGCGGTGGCGGTTTATATGGCTTTATCTGCCAGTTGCGGTGACCGTCAAATCCCTGTTGATCTGACCCGATGTGAATTTTTCCGGCAAATCTTTGACCGGAATTGGTGTGCTTGCTACCAGCGCAACCGAAAATCCATTTTTGCCCTCAAAAAAATCCGCAACAGCATCAAGTATCTGCTCGCGCTCGGCCGGATAGGAAATCAGAAACAAGGTTAATTGTTGACGGATGATTGCATTCAACTGGCTTGCTGGCGGCGCCTGTTCTAATATCTTATCTGCCAGCATTCCATCGACATAATTAATCGAAACTTCTTTAAAGGAAACGGTTTCATTGAGTTCGCCAAGGGTTGTCAATGTGTCCAAGGGATCATTTGCGTTGGATAACGCCTTCAGTTTCTCAAACGGGACATCTTCCAGACTAATTTTTAGCATTAGATCGCCAAACGCGGCAACATCCATGCCAAGAACCGTGCTATATGCGCTTCGGCCTACGTCATAATCATTTTCCACCTTAAAACTCAGCATCACTTCATCGGAACCCGTAATCTCTTTGGCGATGAGGGCAAAATCTTGATTTTCCTGCGCGATCAGGTCAACAGGAACAATAAATTTTTCAATATTCAGATTTACAGTTGTGACAAGACCATCATGTCTAGAGATATCATCAAGAGTGATCCCCATCACGCCCATCCGTTTTTGGCCAGTATCCGCGCTTTGCACAAAAGCATCTTTCAGCTTAAATTCAGTGACACCTAAATAGGTGCTAATCGCTTTGGCACGCCCCTTGACGGTCAAAACCGACGCATCAAGCATCGTCAGATCAAGCGTCCGCAAAGACGCCGCGCCAATGCTGACAGTCGTGGTTTCGCTGGCATCTTCGACCACAAATCCCTTGACCTCGATATCGGCTATTTTTTCTTTTGAAACCGTAACTTTACCAGAAGACAGATAAGCCTCATTCTCGCCATCAGAAAAGCGTAAATCGGATATTTGCAAATCGTTCAAGCCAAATCCATCACGCAGCCCAACCATCAAATCTTGTTCGCTGTCATAAACGAATGCTGTGACGATTTTGGAAAAATCAAATTTATCTAGTGTTAAATTTCCAAGCTGAAAACGCGCTCGATCTTGGGCAAATCCATTGTCACTAACTTCAACTTCACCAGCCATGCTCAGTTTTTCGATTTGACTGTGTTTTACGCCAACCAAATCAAACGAAGATGGTTTTAATGCCAGCTTTGGCTCACCCTTGTGAAACAACTCAAAACGCAAATCATCAATTTTGATTTGCGCAAATGCCAATCGATCAATTTGATTTGGAACCGACTTTGGATTAGCCATTATCGATTCGGTGATCGATTTTATTTGTGCGACATCAATATCATTGATGATCAAGCTGTCAGCCGTCCCATCAATATTTTCATTTTTGTTTAAATAGCCTTTAAAGCGAATATCACGAAATTCACCTGAATATATCTCTCCATCTTTCAAAGCTAAAACAATGGCTTGTGAAGACAGTTTAACCGACTCGCCAATTCTTATTGAAAAATCCTCGACCGTCGCTTCTTGGTCAAAAATGGTTGCCTTCACTGTTCCAATATCGACTGTGCTGGATGGTACGCTGGCTTCGAAATCTTTCTTGAAAGCCTCAACCGCAAGTCGCGCAGCCTCATTTGCCCAAAGATCCGTCAGGTAATAACCGCCCGACAAGACGCCGAAAACCACGCAAGCACCAAACCCGAGTTTGGTTAAGATATTCATTGCAACCACCTTCCCTGTGACATCGGATCAAAAGCTTAGCACAATCTTACCATCATAGAAAAACCCCAACAAAAAAGGGGAAAACCTTGATTTAGGAACACCGCTTTCAACGCAAGTGATGATGCGGTTTCAAATATCGGGTAAAGAGAGGTTTTCACATATAAATCAGTTTCTTATATATTTTTTGAATAGATGCTCAGCATGCCCTTAAATGACAGCATGGTTAGACCTTGCCAAGTGAGGCAATGTGGCTAAAGTCTAGGCAGCCTCACTTTGGGACGGAACAATAGCGTGACCTATTTCACTGAGTTATTTGGCGCAATTGGCGTTGCCACGCCATTCCTGTTTTACGCTATTGGTTTTATTGCGGTGCTCATCACTGCGGTTTCAAAATCCGGTTTTGGTGGCGCCGTCGCACTGGGCATACCTGTGCTTATTCTGGTTACGTCGCCACGCATTGCGCTGGCCGTCACACTGCCTATTCTGTTGATTATTGATATCTGGGTGGTGTTTTTTTCAAACAATAAAATCAATTACAAACTTCTTGTGATCATGTTGATTTTTGGTTTATTGGGGCATGGCCTTGGTTGGTATTTTTTCGATTACATATCGAACGCTGCGCTTGTCACCTTTATTGGCAGCATGTCGGTATTGACAGCTTTTTTATATTTCAAAAAATGGTTCCTACCCGTCAAAATTGACCTTGTGGCCATGCCACCCTTGCAAAACAGGCCAATTGCGCTTTGGAGCTGGGGCGGTTTTTGGTGCACATTATCAGGCATTGCCAGCTTTATTTCAGTTTCAGGCGGCATCCCGTTGCAGATATTTCTATTATCTTGCAAGGTGCCACGTACCGTCTTTATCGGCTCAGCAGGTGCTTTTTTCTTTATCTTGAACCTCACCAAAGTCCCGCTTTATTGGGAACTTGATATTTTGTCCAAATCGAGCCTCATTATCTCGCTATTGCTTTTGCCAGCGATACCTATTGGGGTGATTTTGGGGCGCAAAATTAGTGATTTGATGACTGATCAGCAATTCTATCTTTTATTACATTTTGCGTTGGGAGTTGTTGGTTTGCAACTTCTGGTAAGTGTTTACGCTTGATCAAAAACAACGTTTTATACGAACCGCTTTTGGCTTTCAGCATTCACGCTCAATCGCATTAACTTGAGGTCTGGACTTTGATTTTATTACTCGGCAGACTAAATAATCATCGAAATTAGGTGCAATCAAATGATCCGCAAACTTACCCTATTCTCTGTCTGTGCTTTTGAGATCGCATTGATCTTTTTTGCGGGGATACAGTCGGTCAGCAGCAATACATTTGAACCATTCGAGAATGGCGTTGGAATCCTCTGCAAAACCATCGAGTCAAAAGACAATCAAGAACCCTTGTTCTTTTTGTTTGCTGAAGATCGCCAAAGCGTATCCCGTCTGAGATTTGAAAAAAATCATATCCGGTTGAGCGAAACCCTTCGAACCGAGATCAGCGCAAATTCAATTTCTTGGCTTGACCGAGAAGGCTTTTCAAACACGCGCTATCAGCTAAACCGCACAACATTGGAACTGTCAACCAATCCCGGCAAACGCGCTTGCGAGGCAATGTCTGCAACATCCCTAAAGGAAAAAGCAGATGATTACTTATTATCCAGCATGAGTGGCAACAAGATTTAACCCACATTCATGAGATCGGTTTCGATTGATTGAGATAATAACGGGATCTTTTATGATGTCTAATGCCATTGGAGTTGATGCAACAATGTCGCAAATTTACGTTCATCATGAGATTAATTGCGCGCCACGGCATTGGTCAGAGGTTGCCGAACAGGTTCAAAATTCCAGCCAATTCGAAAACGCTGATGGAGACGCTTTTCTCTATGGGATCTGGCGAAGCCAAATTGGTCTTCCCCGCGATGTTTTGACGATGATTTCTGTTTGGCCAGATATGGAAACCGCATCATCAAGATCAGATGCTATTTTCAACGGTTTGGGTTTCATAAAGAGCCACAAAACAAAATTTCTTGCCCCAACATTACGCCCAAAAACGAGCGAACCACCTGTGAAGCAGGGCAATTATGCCTTTCGCTGGTTTGAAACCCCGAAAGAGAATTACGACAAATTTTTACAGCTTTGCGAGGAGGCTTGGCCATCATTTGAAAGCAGCTTTGACTCACAAGTGATTGGACTTTGGCGGCAACAACCGATTGACAAAAATAGCGTATCAACCCTTTTGCTTACCCGAAGGCCCGATCTGTCAATGTGGGAGAGATCCAAAATACCGAAAACGATGGCAGAAAAAGCCACCCGCGAAAAACTAAGCCGTCGGTATGATTTATGCGATCATACAGTTGTTTACACAACAACGCTGATCACCGCGCGTGACGCCAAAGACACGGTAAGTTGGAGTTAATGACCACGTCTTAAAAGCGAAGCCATTCTGCTTTTACTGGCAAGCGCATGCCGGCATCCGCCCAATAAAAAAGGGCTAGGACAAAGCTTTTCAGGCATAAACCCGACCAGCCCTTCCCAGCCCATTAATTAGTCACGCTTCAGTTATAAGGCTATTCAGCCGCAAGACTTAACGGTTGGCGGGTATCAGTGTAGTACTCCACCGCAGCGCCAACACCTGAACCAGCTTGGAACGGAATGCCGGCATCGCGCATTGCCATCTCAACACCGCCCAACGCACGCAAAACCATCGTTTCATTCAGCCAGCCCAGATGGCCGATACGGAAAACCTTGCCAGCGACTTTGCCAAGACCGCCGCCAAGCGACACGCCATAATTATGATAGGCCGCACTGATAACATCATTGGCATCAAACTTTTCAGGAACGACGATCGCTGTCACTGTATCCGAGTGCCATTTTGGTGCTACGGCACAATTTTTGAGACCCCAAGCATCAACCGCAGCCCGAACACCCGATGCCAATCGGTTGTGCCGTGACGCAACATTTGCCAATCCTTCGCTGTGCAACATATCGATCGAAGCCCGTAATCCGCGCAAAAGCGTTGCAGCTGGCGTATAAGGGAAATAGCCTTGATCATTCATTTTCATCATGTCTTGAAAACTGAAATAACCTGTTGGGAAGCTAGATGTCGAACAGGCCTCTAACGCCTTCAGGCTGACACCGACAATACAAAGCCCTGTTGGCATCATGAAGCCTTTTTGTGATCCTGATACGGCAACATCAACGCCCCATTCTTCCATCCGGAAATCAAGGCTTCCAACCGAGCTAACTCCATCAACAAAAAGCAAAGCTGGATGGCCAAGGTCGTCCAATATCTGGCGAACCGCTTTGACGTCACTGGTAACACCTGTTGCAGTTTCATTATGACAAACAAGCACTGCCTTGATGGCGTGCGCTTTGTCATTCGAAAGCGCGGAATGGTAATCTTCGAGCGGAACGCCCTCACCCCATGTGACATCAAAATTACGAACGTCGAGTCCAAAATCTCGGCACATATTCACCCAAAGCGTTGAAAACTGGCCAAATGACGAGGTTAGAACCTTGTCGCCGGCTGACAAAAGATTGCTAATCGCAGCCTCCCAGCCGCCTGTTCCCGAACCCGGAAACACGAAAACGCGCCCTGTTTCAGTCCGAAAGATCGTTTTTAGATCAGCGAAAAGCGGCAGCGTAAAATTTGGAAAATCAGGAGCGCGATGGTCTTCAAGCGGAACTTCCATTGCGCGCTGCACTTCATAGGGCATATTTGTCGGGCCAGGTACAGCCAGTGTTTTGTAGCCAATCATAACTTCCTCCGTGGTGTTAAGGTGTAACCTTGAAACATTATTGATTTAATTTCACGAAAAATGGTGTTATTGTGTATAGTGTTTATTTAACAAATCTATTTTTTGTTAATTTGTTAATATGCTGAATGGAGCCATCAAACCATGCAAAAAACATTCATTGGAACGCAATTACGCCAGCTCCGACGCGAAAAAGGCCAGACACAGGTTGAAATGGGACGCGTACTTGGGGTCAGCGCCGCCTATATTAATCTTCTGGAAAAAAACCAACGAAGCCTATCGGTTTCAATTTTGATGGCCTTGGCGGATAACTACAATGTCGATTGGCGCGATGTTGTGATGGATAAAAGCGCAAATCTGCTATCTGACTTGCGCAACGCAATGCAGGACCCCCTATTTGCAGCAAGACAACCCGATCTTCAAGAAATGCGGGCCGCGGTCGATCATGCGCCATCGCTTGTCCAGAATTTCCTAAGACTTCACCAAAGCCATCGCACGGCCATGGATAATGTAATGAAATTTGGCAATGAACGCATGCCAACCGAGTTGCTGACCGCCTCACCTGAGGCAATCATTCACGACTTTTTTCGAGATCATTTCAATTATTTTGATGTCCTCGAACAAGCCGCCGAGGCACTGAGACGCGAACAGCCAAGCCAGCCATATGAAATGCAAAGCATGCTTCAACAGAGGCTTCTTAGCAAACATGGCATCATTGTTGAGACACAGCCTGTTGAAAAAATGAGAGATTCACTGCGGATTTTTGATGCTGAGGCTGGCATTATTAAACTTTCCGAGGCCTTGGATTATCAAAACCGCACATTTCAGCTAGCCCATATTCTATGTTTTGTTGAGTCTGAAACCATCTTAAACGACATCACATCCGACAATAATTTCGAATCACAACGCGCTCTTGCACGCTGTCATGTTGAACTTGCAAACTATTTCGCGGCGGCTCTATTGATGCCCTATGACGCTTTCCATGCGATGGCAGAGCAAAGCAAATATGACATTGACCGAATGGCCTCGGCCTTTGCCGTTTCATTCGAACAGGTCTGCCAGCGTTTAACCACCTTGCAACGCGAGACCAAACGCGGGGTTCCCTTTTTCTTTCTGCGGGTTGATAAAGCTGGCAATGTCACAAAGCGTTTTAATGCCACGAGCTTTAACATCGCCGAACATGGCGGATCATGCCCGGTTTGGAATTTGCACACGGCGTTTCGAACGCCCGGGGTTATTCTGCCGCAATATGTGGAACTAACCGATGGCGAGAAATTTTTCACGCTGGCACGAACCACTGAACGTCCGGTTTTCTCAATGCAGACCCAAGACCGCCGATTGGCGATATCGCTTGGTTGCGATATCAAACATGCAAGTAAATTGATCTATACATCGGCTTTTCCAAAACCAGCCAATGACGCCTTCAGCAAGATCGGCATTAACTGTCATCTATGCCTTAGACATAACTGCTCACAACGGGCGCATGATCCGCTATTCATTGAACTCAATACCGACACAACAAGGCGTGGTGAAACCCGCTATGAGAGTTAATTTTGCCGGATTTGGGTGCTGCGTTAAACCAGATGTTTAATTGTCCTTGTCGCAATCATCCTTTGTCTGTCCAGACCTTTTTAGCATCGCCCCGGCGGAAAAACCGAAATCATGCTTTTATCGCCACAAGCCGAAATTTCATGCTATTTTGCCATTCGCGAAACATAATCGCATAACGCCCAACGATTGCAGAACACCGATTTGTCGCAAGATTATGACATCAACGAGGTGATTGAGATGGCCTTGTCCGACCATACCAGCTTTGGCGATATCGAAAAGCTGTATGGGCTTAGTGCGGATGATGTAAAGCGTATTATGCGCCAAAATCTGAAACGCGGCAGCTATGAAGCCTGGCGGCGGCGTGTCCGCAAATTTTCAGACCGGCGCGAACATTACAAATAACCCACACCGGTCCAAAAACCGTAAATCGGCTAGAAAGCCTAATCTAGGCGTCCATCTTTATAGGCTAGCCACAATTCATGCAGCATTTCTTCGGCTTCTTCGTTCGACAAGAATTGGGGCTTTTCCTCGAAGCTGCTAAAGACCTCTCCGACAAATTCCTCGGCGGAATTCGAACTTGGCAAAAACATCTCTGCCTTATGCAGAAAAATATGCAGATCAGTTGCCCATTTTTTTACTTCCTGATTTAAAATCATCATGTCCCCCAATTAAGACCAGATTGTCGTGCAATCTCGCGAATGATTAAGCGGCAAATCAGTGTTTGCTGTCAAGGATGCCAAGCTTTACGCCATAATCAACCGCGATGCCGTAATCTGGGTCATCATCACTATCGACGATCAACTGCCCCGATTTGGACAATAGCCGGTGACAATCACGGGTAAGATGGCGAAGCAATAACGTCTTTCCAGCGGCATCATATTTTGCGGCAACATCTTCGATGGCCTGCAATGCCGATTGGTCAACGACGCGCGATGCCGAAAAATCAATAATCACCTTATCAGGGTCATTTTTGATATCGAATAATTCATGGAAACTGGCGATCGAGCCAAAAAATAGCGGGCCTTGGATATCATAGACCAAAGCACCGGCTTCGCGCACCGATGGGCGTGTCGAAGCATCAATCCGCTTGGCAGCATTCCATGCATAAACCAGCGCCGACATGATCACGCCAACAACAACCGCAACCGCCAAATCTTCCGCAACCGTGACGCAGGTCACAACAATCGTCACCAGCGCATCCGCGCGGGGCACGATCAGCAAGCTTTTAAGTGAATTCCAGGCAAATGTGCCAATAACCACCATAAACATCACGCCGGTCAACGCCGCAATCGGAATCATTTCGATCACCGGACCGGTATAGAGAATAAAACATAATAAAAACAATGCCGCGACTATGCCTGAAATGCGGCTTCGGCCACCTGATTTCACATTGATCATCGACTGGCCAATCATCGCACAGCCACCCATACCGCCAAAAAAGCCCGTGCATAGATTGGCCGCGCCCTGCGCCAAACATTCCTGTGATGCACCGCCGCGTTGATTGGTCATTTCGCCAACAAGATTCAGCGTCAGCAGGCTTTCAATCAACCCGATGGCCGACAGGATCAAGGCATAGGGGAAAATGATCATTAAGGTTTCAATTGTCATTGGCACCATCGGGATCGCAAAGCTTGGCAAACCGCCCGATAGGCTGGCAAGGTCGCCAACACGCTGCACATCAAGATCAAACCCAAGAACAACAGCCGTCACAACACCAATGGCAAGCAAAGGCGCGGGCACAAGGCGGGTCAGACGCGGCGTTACCCAGATCAAAACCATTGTTGCGACAACCAACCCGCAAGTCAGCATCAATGTATCACCCGATAACCAGTCACTTTGTCCAGCACTGTTGGTGATTTTGAATTGATCAATCTGCGCAAGGCCAATCAAAATGGCCAATCCATTGACAAAACCAAGCATCACCGGGTGCGGCACCATGCGGATGAACTTTCCCCATCGCATAACACCGGCAAATAGCTGCAAAATTCCCATCAAGATGACCGTTGCAAACAGATATTGAACGCCGTGTTGGGCAACAAGCGCAACCATCACCACTGCCAAAGCACCGGTTGCACCCGAGATCATTCCCGGCCGCCCACCAAAGACCGCCGTGATCAACCCAACGATAAAGGCAGCATAAAGCCCAACAAGTGGAGCCACACCCGCGACAAAGGCAAAGGCAATCGCCTCGGGAACCAATGCCAACGAAACCGTTAAACCCGACAGCACATCCAGATTTATTTGGCGAAGACTTAGACGTTGCGGGGAATTGGTATCATGCGCGGTTCCAAGCAAAAGCTGCGGTAACCGAGAAAAAAAACTAGGGCGCAAAAGAATCTCGCTTTTTAAACAGTGAATTTAAGCCTTATAAAGACTTTAACTGATAAAGCCACCGCCGATATGTGGTAAAAGACATGGCTTTGATGATTTTTGCCAAAATGCCAATGGAATTTAGCTGGAAAAACCGGCTTTACAAATGTACTGGCTTACCATGCGGGGTTTGCAAATAGGCGTCGCGCCATTGCGCCTTAATTGATGCCAGCATCTCGGCATCGACAAGTTCTTTTTCCTGCATAAGTTCGATTAGGGTTTGAAGCCAGATTTGATAATAATCATCACTGCCATCAAGCCCCTCACCCATACCGGTTTTGACCGTTTTTGCCGCCGCCAGATTTT
>Ga0255781_10003971_pt1 | contig 11376 bp, 10 predicted proteins | sample 101ome_21_FD_179979 | JGI IMG/M metagenome (GOLD analysis project Ga0255781, IMG submission 179979) | Coastal salt marsh microbial communities from the Groves Creek Marsh, Skidaway Island, Georgia - 101413BT metaG (version 2) | ecosystem: Environmental > Aquatic > Marine > Intertidal zone >...
CTCTCTATCATCAATAAGTGATTGTATAATTTCCGGATTCTCAGATAGATTGATTAATTCCGTAGTAACAACTTCTGTAGTTGCATGATCCTGAAATGGAGGAAACGCGAATAATCGTAACGGCTCTAAATTAACAGCAACGCTTTGCATAGCATCCTCAACCATAGCCTCTCGTACATTTGTCACCCCCTGTGGAGACTCATGTACTGCATTCTGGCGACGAAGGACTCTCGTAACTCTCCTGCGCTCCGAAGGCAATGGTGATGGTGTATTCAACTCTCTTGCAGCAGCGAATTCAGCGGCGGACCTTTCCATATTAACCCAGAATTCACCTAAAAGAACATCACACGATATCATGCGTCTAATCATTGGATCGATTTTCAACTCGCTTCTGTCAAGAGGACAAACTGGAACTCTCTTTTGATCACATGCTGTATGTAGATGCTGTAGATAGCAGGTCATACACATATAGTGTTTCTGACAGAACTTCTTATCTTCGCAATTCTTACAACAAATATTAATAAGTTGTTCAGAATTATCGCAGAAGGCAATAATACATTGACGTGATGTCACTGGTTGTAGTGGAGGAGATTCTTTTGATTTATTTGACATTTTGGCGCCACTTCTTAATTCCATTGTTATTCCTTTAAATTATGACGGGATCTCAATTTTTCGCTTGCTTTTTTTTTTACCCCGACTATTTATAGAAAAACCGGTTTCATTTTTAGGAAAGATACGAGTCATATAAAAACCGGAAACAAATGGACCCTGAAAAATTGATCTACGATTCATACTCTAAAGCATTACATAACATAATTATAGCAATGGATCAGCACTTACTTAAACTTTCCGAAAAGCTTGAAAGACTTGACAGGGTTATTCAACCCTACAAGTGGAGCAATAAATCTGCAAATGAAATTCAACATTTGTTTGAAGAAATGAATTCCATTATGGATGACGCAGAAAAATGGGTGGCTACCAAGGCCATGCTGGTAGAAGGCGGCCGTGAGATTCAGAAGACCAATTTGAAATTCCAGATCCCATGTGAAGGGCCGAACAAGCGCTGTTGGGAAGCAGTGAGTTGTTTCTACATTGACAAACTCACCAAGGCTATGATCGAGGACGATAAGGAGGATTACGAGAGCGCAATCATGGACCTCATTGATGTCGGTCGTGCGTATGATCGTGAGCTGGATCCCGATGCTGACCCTTACGAGCTACACGATGATGCGAACCGTGCCCGCAATATTTATGGCAACATCTATGACGATGGGTTCAACTCAAAGGACAAGGAGATGATTAAGGAGTATGAGAAGGCTCCATTACGGGAACCACCTGTACCACCAGCTCAGGATGTAGAGAAGATCCATGAAATGATGCAAAATGGGCTATTCCATTAACTAAACATTAAGAATATTGCTTATTTAGGCCATAATTAACCCTTAAATAGCGTTTAATTAACCCCTACGCTTAAATAAATCGATTTATTTAAGCCCAGTGCTTAAAAATGGCCTATTTATCTCGTTTTTAAGCCTTAAAAATGAAATAATACCCTCTTTTGCTTAATTATTGCTTAATTATACATCTGCTACCCTCTCGAATTCAAGGGTAGTAGCCCCAAGACCTCCATCTAAGAAGTCTCCACCACCTTGCATCTGTGCAAAGATCTTTACCTTATCTTGAGCTGTATCAACAATGTCCAGTATTACACTGGCTGTTGACGTCAAATATATATTGTCTGGTACTGCCCCACCATTACTAATCCTACCTAACTGTACATAAGTAGTTACATCTTCCGTAAGGAAAGCATTCCTTGTTGTCACTATGCGAGCAAACTTTACTCCCGATACATTCATGTCTGTTCTGAATATACATTTCAACGTAACCCTCCACTTCCCGTAACAAGGAAAGGTAAACTCCCCCGTTCCACTCATTACCATGCCTGTACCAGTTAGGGTTTGAGCTTGGCAACCATCAGGATTAGGTATTTGTCTGTCCCAGGTATTTATGTCCAGAGCAAACCCACCGGTAATATTGGCTGGTAAGTACCAGTTCTCATATGCAGTTAGTGGTTCTTGACTGGGAAACTCATTAATGCATTGCCATACATATTGAGTTGTAGGATTGTTAACATTTTGCCCATCCCCACATTGACAAGCTATAAAGGTCAAACTATCTACGCCTCTGTAAGGAGCAGGAGGCGCGGGTGTGGTTATAACACGGTATGGGTCTATGGCCATTGCTCCCGCAGCGAAGCCACCACCTGAAAGGAACAAGCTATCAGGACCTGCAATAAGGTCTGGTGTTTTTGGGGTAACTACTACTGCAGCTTTATATCGTGCGATACCAGCAGCGTTTATACCAGGATAGTATACTTCATTAAGCCGTAATCGAGATACTTTAAAGGTAGTACCTACCATTGCTTCTGTTATTTCAGGTAACTGAAACTCTTGAAATTCACCTCCTGCATTACCAGTGTTAAGAAGTGCATTACCTATATCCGCTCCATTATAGTATTGCTTTACTACACTGTTACCTTGGAATCCAGCAGTATATGGAGATATGTATGAGGCGGCGGACGTAGCTTGATTGTACCATATGTTTTGGCGAATTGTATTACAATAGATGTTACCTCCGCCTCCGTAATAAGCAGCACTGTTTGCTCTTGATAAACCTATGTTACTTGGATCTCCACCCGAATCCGACCAAGCGTACTGACCCATAATGATATTGTTTCCGGCACGTGGAAAGGAAGCAGTCAGCTTAGGCTGAATATTGAGACCTCCTAATTGGTAAATAGTATTTCCGGAATGGGTTGTACTACCGACATTTGAACGTATCAATAATTGATCCGCAGCAGCACTGTCTTTTACTTTTACCGTGTAAGCATTCGCATCCATTTCTACAACTGACCCTGTTGCAGTTTCAACATTTAAGAGGTCAATATTAGTTATGTTAAACTGACCGCCATCTAAATCTGACGTCATGGGATTGGTTACAAACCCAGTTGGAACTGAAGAGTCTACATAATCCTTTGTAGCAACGTCTTGAGGATTAACTGGATTAGGACAGTTTTCAATACGGTTTGTCACTGACACTCTACCGTCTTCGAATATGGTCATCCTTGTATTAACGATACCGCCGTCCTCTTTGGTTTTAAATTCTAATTGGCCACCATTCACACCCGCTCCGGTTGCAGTCATTTCTGCGTGTTCGTGCATACCTACGGGATCATACATTACTATCTTTCCTGCAGCAGCGGTATCGATTTGTACGTTACCAGCAATAGTTAAATCCTCAGAAGGGTTTGGTTCTCCTATACCGACTCGCTGATTTACAGTGTCAACATATAATGGACCAGTAGGTGAACCAATTGGGAGAACTCCGGGAGCACTAATGTAATACCCTGCTGCTCCCACTATATTCGCAGTTTGTATATCATTATTGTTCATCCTAATTGGAGAAAGGACATCAATCAGACCTGTGCCTCCATTGTTGTTAAGCTCATCAGTATTAACAAGTGTAGTAGAGAGACTAACGTTGGCAACTGCTGTATCTGTAAGTAACGATGCTGAGGTCAATGATGTCTTTGCAAGGAAGGATCCTGATACTGCTGCAGAACCATGCACCGATGTATCTAATTCTGCGTATGTAATAACCCATGCAGATGTGGGAACTGCTCCTGCAGGCGAAAAGCTGAAGAAACTATTTGCGGGGTATGTTCCAGTTCCCTTATTGTCTTGTTGTCGATAAACTCTGTACTCCCAAGTAGAGGAGTTTTGATTACAGTAGAACTTGAATCCACCGCTTCCACCACCATCATCACCTGCACTACATAACGTGAAGATAGGTGTATCGGATTCTAAGGCATTAGATATAAGATTGAGATGTGCTTTTGCATTGAACATTGACACATGGATTACCATTGTTTGTTTAAACCCTGGATCCAAACATCGTGACACTACTATACAAGAAGCTTCTGCATCTGTCATTACTAAACCTTCTCCTACATTGTAGTAGTTACCGGCTACAACGGGTCCTTTGTTTCGATAAATGACCGCAGCTGAATCATTAACCGTTTCTGTGGTAACTTCACCGAAGACACCAAATAACCCAGAAAAGGTATCCACGTTGGTTATGCTAAAACCACCTCCATCTAAATTAGACGTCATAGGATTCTGAACCCCTGAACCACCACCTCCTGATGCTGAATTTTGATACGTACCGTCCCCCCAGGTTACCCCATATGGAAATACCTGCATACCTTGCGCAACAGGCCAGTTAAGTTTATTTGCATTATTAGTTAATTGCCCAAAATTAGCACTGTTAAATATATCCAAATTTTGTGTAGGTGCTGTTGACATTTTTATATTTTATGTAGAGATTAAAATTCATTAACTGCCTCGTTTTTTATAACCACAATGTTCGTGAGCAATGGCTCGTAACTTCCTCACAGTTAGACTCTTTAAATCGGCTTCACTGTGACTGGTAACTGATGCTATACTACTAATTAAATCGGCCTTTTTTAGTTTAGAATATCCCCGTAAGTCGCATGCTTTTGACTTCTTTTTTGCCGTACCAGGCATCATCGATTTAAGCTTCTTTGCAAAATCAACTGTATCCACTGTCGATTCCTCTAAAATATGAGACAGATCCTTTTTTGGTGCTTTTTTTGGTGCCTTTTTTCTTGAAGCTGCTTGTTTTTTTCTTTCTTCAGCAGCCATCGCTTCACCTCTTTCTGCAGCATCGTAAAGACCCTTCAACAATTTTTCTTGTGTTTGTTGACCCTTCATTTTAGATTTGGAAGGACCATCTTCACGGTCGCGCATAACACCCTTCTTTAATCTTGCAATCTCTTCAAGAAACTCTTCCAAAACTGTTCCTCTTTTGATCTCCTCTGGAGTTACAATGTGACCTTGTTTATCTTTTATAGGGCTTGCACCCGGACCTACCCCATCTTGCAACGTTATTCTTTTTTTTACTCTTTGAGGCGCATTTCCTGGTCGACTTGCTTCGTAAGCTGGAGGTAAATCTAAAGGGGATCCCACATCGCCACCCTTTAAATTATGTTTGGCCCTATTAACAGAAGGCTTACCAAATCTTGACTTACCAATCTTCACAGTACCTCCCTGCGGTCCAAAGTTTTGATCAAAAGTTAACGTTCCTCTTTCATACTCTCTTGTGTCCTCTCCGGTTTGTGCATATTGACTTCCTAATTGCCATCGTGCTTCTGGTATATCACGTGTAAATGCTGCTAATCGTTCTTGTGCTTCAATTGCTCTTCGATCTCGTTCTTCACGGGCACGGTTTGCTCTCTCTTGTTCTTCCATATATTGCACATTAAGACCTGCTGATGCTCTGTCTTCAAACCCCATGTTAAACCCTTCGCGTTGCCTTCTAACCGTACCTTGCCACGAACGATCAAAACGCTCTTCTTCTGTCATGTCTTCTGCGCCCATACGTCGCCGTTCGCCACGACGATTTGCCTCTTCAGCAATCCCCCTATCGCGAACTAAAGCATTTGTCACTAAGTCACGTTGTTCTTCTCCCCAATTTCGAAAATTTTCATCCGCTAATGCGGATAATACGGCGTGACTTGCGTCATTTACATGTATTACTTGCATTATCAGATCTTCATCATCCTCATCCGTAAATACACCACCCAGGGGAGTATTTAGTATTCGATGTATATTTTGTAGTTGGTCCCGATTAAAAATGCCTCTATGATGAGCCAAATGCCTCTGAAGCCCTTGTGTTAAAATATCTCGGTGGTATTCATGTATTGGAGTGCCAACAAGACCGAAATCATCATCATCATCATCATCATCATCATCATCATCATCAAATCGAAAGCCTACAGATCGTACTACGTGTAACGGTACATCCGATCTGTCATTAGGATATGTAAATCTTGCACCTGCCATATCTTGTCGTCGAAAATGTTGCAACAAATCTTGTTTAGTGTAGCAATCCCCATTTGGAGCTTGTACGATTTGATCTTCAGTATAATTAGCTAAGTCTTCAAAGTACAGGTCTTCTTCGTTTTTACAACTATACCGTCCAATTTGTCTTCGTGTTGGTCTGTTCATCTTTTATAATATACAATAGAAAAACATTTTTTTATGCATCATATACAACAGATTTACCATCTATTCCAGTAGGAGAAGAGATCCCCGTGATCCCACTGGATTTCACTTTGTCGTTTATGACGATGTGCTCTCTTCCTTCAGCATCTTTTATACTTAAGCTATCCCAATCATCATGAATCCGTGCCTTCATTTGCGCATATTCATTGTTTGTTTTTGCTAAACGTTCGAATTGTTCTTGGCCAATTTTTATACATTGTTCAAGGCCACCAGGAAACAGTTCGTTTTTTACAATTTTTGCACCCATTGCAGTCATTTCTAACACAAGGTGTACAACTTCGAAATAAGACATAGATAGGTTAGCAGCAATGCCAAGGCGAATACTACGCTGAACTTTGTAACGATCAGGATCACCAGTGCTAATAACGACAGCATTGTTCCAATCTGTAACTTTATCAAACTTGAGCAGTAATACTTCATTGTCAGAAAATTTTACTTTGTCGTGAGTGGGTAGTTCCATTATATAATGTCTAAATATAATATAATTGGTATTTTAGCGATTATATTTATCTAAATATAAAATATATTATGGATAACGTTGCCTTTAAAGATTTCCTACGTGAGAAAAGAGAGTCTCTTTCTAATAGTTCTATCAATACCTACAGTAGCATTCTACGTAGCCTATACAAAAAAGTCTTTGGAGATGGCCTTATAGAGCCAAAAAAGTTCGAGGATTCCAAAAAGATCATTGCATTTCTTAAAGATGTTCCACCAAATAAGAGGAAAACTATCTTAAGTGCTTTAGTCATAATTACAGACAAGAAAGAATACCGCGAGCTTATGATGTCCGATATTGATGAGTACAAAAAGACCATAGAAAAACAAGAAAAAACGGATGCACAGGAACAAAATTGGGTCTCAAAAGAAGAAATTGAAGCCAAATATAAGGCCCTGGAAAAAATCGCCCTTCCGCTTATGAAAAAGGAATCCCTTACAAACGCTGAACTTCAGAAGGTTCAGAACTTTGTTATTTTAGCATTGTTGGGCGGGATCCACATTGTTCCAAGACGTAGTAAGGACTATGTTGACTTTAAAATACGCAATATTAACAAATCAAAAGACAACTACATGAGTGATGACGGAAATCTTCACTTTAATTCATACAAAACAGCAAAGGCTTATGGTGAACAGAAACTAAAGGCCCCAACAAAATTACGGAACATTCTTAAACGTTGGATCCAGTTAAATCCCCATGACTATCTTCTGATAGACAGCCACGGGAATCCTCTTGGCGGAGAAAATCGCTCCGCTAATGGAAGTGTGAAATTGAATCAACGTATGGAGAAGATATTTGGAAAGAAAGCTGGCGTCAATATGATGCGACATTCTACTCTGTCTGAAAAATATCAGGATCTTATTACTAAAAAGAGCAATCTTAGCAAAGACATGAAAGACATGGGAAGTTCTACGGCTATGTCCGAGACCTACATAAAACGGGACTGAAAATACGTCTATAAATATGAGCGTGCATAATTATATACACATTGTATAGAAAAAAATGAAAGATATACAATGTGCAGAATGCAAAGAATATTTAGTAGAACGTTGTACTTATTTGTTTAACAATAAACTCTATTGCATAGGCTGTCTACTAAAAGTAAAGGCGGAAAAAAATTAAAGTCCGCATTTAATAATGTTACGTTTTCTATAATGATGAGCAACAATGCCATCGTTTCTTTTTGCCTCTTCTGTTAAAGAATGTGGAATTTTGATCCACTCTTTTCTATCTTTCCAGCATTTGAAACAGTACGAATTCTCATTAAAAATGAGATTTTCGGTATACTGGTGTCCTTCGTTTTCCAGAAGGCGTCCGCAACCATAAAGCTCGGAACCACAGCATCGCATATCGTCTTTGTTTTCATTCTCCATCTCCATGGTCAAGTTTCTGTTAGTTGCTGGAGACACTACTTCTGTCGCTGCAAACTCTTCCAGGTAGAGTCCAGGTGTAGGCAACGAGGGAAGGGTTGACTCATCTGCAAGAATTCTCTCGATTGTGGGAGTTTCCGGAAAAAGCTGGTTTGGTGACGGGCCGGTTAAGTCGACCATCTGAGCTGGTCCGAAAAAGGCCGGTACTGGCGAGGCGGTTAAGTCGATAACATGGGTTGACATTTTGAGAGAGAAATTTGTCCGGCTTTCGGCTTTTTTCAGTTGAAAATTTTATAGACTTTGGTACTTAAGAAAAATTGTGATTCTCTCTCAGAAAAAAATTTGTGAGAGAGGAGCGAATTTTTTTTCCCGGTTTTTAGTTATGTTGAAGTTGAAGTTCAAGTTCAAGTTGAAGTTCAAGTTGAAGTTAAAAACCGGATTTTAACGGCGCCGGAAAAAAAATGTCCGTATGCGAGTTGAAGTAGACAATTATTACGGATCTATGAAAAACCGGTTTTAACTTCAACTTAACTAAAAACCGGAAACAAAAAAATTTGCTTCTCTCTCACCAATTTTTTCCTGAGAGAGAATCACAATTTTTCTTAAGCGCCAAAGTTTTGAAAATTTTCAACTGAAAAAAGCCGGAAGCCGGTTAAATTTCTCTCTCATCAAAAAAAAAGCCGACTCAAAAAATGGCCGACCAAGTAGATCTTACTATGGATCCTGTCATGTTAGATAGAGCCACCATGGCTATAGAAGACCTCTCCACACAAAATTCAGTACTTGCGGAGAAATATGAACGTTTGGAAAATCTTAAAGTCACAGAGGGAGATTATCTTGAACTTTGCGATGGGTTTAAAGATTATCGCCGGAGCATGGAACATCAACTGCAGTTGTCTCAAATTGGGCTTCGTACTTACAAAGAGAACACGAACCAGGTCATAAGCGACTTCAGAAAAGATGTGGAGAATTTGCATAAGGAATTACGTGATGTCAAAACAAAGCTTAACGTCACAGAAAATGCCTACGCCAAAAGCCAAGAAGAGTATTCTACTTTGAAAGAATCGTTTGACGAACAGGCAGATCAGTTAAGGGACAAAATCCATTACAAAAGGTATTACAAAAGAAAGGCCATCGATTTGGAAAAGGATTACATCAAAGAAGTGGAAAATTCCAGAGTGTTGAAAGATCATATATGGAGTGTGCTGCGGAAACCTCAAGTGAGGTACGGCGAAAGGTTATATCTTTCTCCAAGCGATTACAGGGATCTTGATCCCATTCTACGCGACTTCTACGGAATTGACGAGAACCTGTCTTGGGCAAAGAAAAGGCAAAGAAAAGACGAGGAAAACGATAACAATGATAGTGAAAGTGATACACCACTTCACCCTTTCGAACTTGCTAATTAAGTTATTAGATTTTGTTAATAACTTAAGAGAAAAATGGCTGGCCTCTTATTGTTCTTCTTTTGCTCTTCTCATCATTTCTTGATACATATCAAACTCATTTGCTTCAGCATCACGATTATTTCTTCTATCTAAATTAGGTGGTAAACGATCACTCGGAAGTATAAATCCAAACTCTCTCAGTTGATGTATACCTTGTTCATCAGCACGATATGGGGTTCTGTCACCAATATATCTTTGTTCATGTCTTGCCAATTCGGCCCGTGGTACAATATAATTTTGCCTTGGACCAAATATCACGTTTCGGTGATCCGGTCTTGATTGCGGTACTACTCCTCTAAATGCAGCCTGTTCGGGAAGGCTTTGTACATAACTGTCAATTTGATTAAGAATATCATGCGGTATGTTTCTTGATCTGCCACTTGCAAATCTTATTGTAGGTTCTATACGTTGATCGGCGTAGTTACGGTTCATTTTATATGCATAATGTGTAGAAATTAATAAGCAGGTCGTCTACCAATATGCTGCCTTGGTTGATAACTTGTTGTGCTAATGCCCCCATGTCTGTACTGAATTGGTTCATCTTGATGAGGACTCGGTGAACCAAAAGAGAATCCAGGGTGTAATCCCGACCGAGAAACTGCTCCCCCCGAAGTAGCTGGTTTCGCGGTGTATCCATGATCTGAATCCCCTAAACCACCCATAGCTGATCGCATACTTGGCCCTGCGAGGGCATGCCCTCGAAAATATTCGTGTCTATCTCTGTGATCAGCCCCAGTTGGTCTCATCAATTTTGACTGTCTTTGTGGTCTCATAGTCGTTTTTCCTACAAGTCTTCCATCTGTTACTGAAGGATGTCTACTAATTGGTGCTTGTGGCATCTTATATATAGCTATTACTTAGATTTTTTTTTTGCTATCACATTTATGTAGAAATCGGCTCTTTTTTTCGTTTTTGGCTTAAATTTACTTGGATCCGCTCGTACATACTCCGCTAATTCACGAAGATCCTTCATTTGCTTCTTTGGATGGGTACGATTCCACTGTTGAAGTTGTTCCGTAAAGCTTCCCCATTTCATATCTTCCCAGTCTATTTTATCATCTCCAACTGCCCCTCCAAACATTGATCCTGCGTCTTTTGCTTGTTTTTTATTGCACAGTTTCTTTGTTTTTGCATCCTTTGCTGTGTTGCATGCATAAGTATCTGCAAGGTGTTGAGATTGCTCTTGTGTATTCTCACCACCAGTTGAAAGTGCTGTATCTCCTGCTGCTACCCCTACATCTCCATATTTATTTCCAGTACTTCCCGAAAGAACGTTTCCTACTCTGTGTACAACATGTTTTAGTTTTATTTTACCTCCTTCTATTTTGCCTCCTTCTATTTTTAAATCCTCCAGTTTGTCAGTAACACTTGAAGGTAGTTGGCCTCCTGTTAGTTTATCTACCTTTTCCAGTAGTTTTTCCTTTAAACTATGTAAGGAATCTATAGCTGTATCTATCGCTCCTCCTACAAATTCTTTTGGGTGGTGAAATTCATGTTTTACCTCTTTATTAGACTTTAATTTACCTCCTGCGACTTTTACTGTTACTGCTCCCGTTCTGTCCATCTTAAGATGTTTCTTCAGAGTCTTTACCAACTCCTCCTTTCCCATGCTCGTGTAGCCCTTAATTAGGTTTTTATGTTGTTTGGCGATCTCCTTGAGATCTTTCAACGATAACTTATCGAATGGCATATTATAATTATTCATGAGAAAAGAAAAATTGCTAAATAATCACCATAAAAGTTGATCCGCATAATATGACGGCGATCCGACTTTATGTCGATATCGTTCATGGCGTTTTTTATAGAGAGCCCTTCGCTCATTAGCAAAATCCTCTCCTTTCTCTCTCAAGTACGTAGGATAATCCCCATAGCCACTGGCACCTACTCGAGCGACGACCTCACCGTCAATATACACG
>Ga0255781_10003982_pt1 | contig 11362 bp, 8 predicted proteins | sample 101ome_21_FD_179979 | JGI IMG/M metagenome (GOLD analysis project Ga0255781, IMG submission 179979) | Coastal salt marsh microbial communities from the Groves Creek Marsh, Skidaway Island, Georgia - 101413BT metaG (version 2) | ecosystem: Environmental > Aquatic > Marine > Intertidal zone > Salt...
TAAGATTTTGAAAGTATAGCTAAAAGCTACGGTAGTGCCGTCGCCGGAATAACTATTCTTTGTGTTGGTGCTGCTGATTGTCATGCGTCACTCCTTCGGTATCTTATACCGTAAAACTTAATTCATACCAAGCGCGCCAGGTATGCCGCCGCCGTGCTTCGACGGGGAGAGAAAAAATTCACTCCCTGTCTCCTTCTCAACCCGACGCTCCAACCTCTCTGTGTATCCGGGGTTAGTGGCTTCGGACAGGCCATACAGTAGCAAGTAATCAATACCGAACTTGGCCCAAAACAGGTTTTGCCCCGGAATCAATCGGAACGCTTGGTTAATTGACTGGCTGGCTGCCTTAGAAAACTCTCCACTCATCATGTTGCTGTAGACGCCTGCGATGTCGTCAATCATGCCAAACGTAGGACCGGCAATTGTCTGTGTCAGAGACTGGCCATACCGGTTGTACTCACCAAACAGGAAATCACCATAAATGCCGAGACCACCACCAGCCGTCATAGCTTCCGCCAAACCTGAGAACGCCCGCTCCCGTGTAAACACATCTCGAGGCTCGCGGCCTTTTAGAATGTCCTTCGTGGCGTTGGACACGTATCCCATTGCTGTCATGCCAGTAATGAGTTGCACAACCCCAAGCGCACCGGACTTACCTTGGGCTTGTTTTCCATAATACTGCCGATACAGACCTTTTGTCACAAAGGTAATCGGGAATGATTTAAACTGCGTAATCATGCGCAGAGCCTCGCCAAGCGGTGTGCCTCGCTCGGTTCCTTGGTTCATTATGTTTCGTTCACGCGCCCCAGGAGTTGGCACGGCGGCGTCAGCGCTGTCAGCATAATAAGCGGATAGCTTAGTCCGCAGCTCGTCCTTATATGCTTGTCGCATCTCTGGCGTAACTTCTGTGCGCTGGAACATAGCCGCTGCTGCCGGGTCAATGTCAGCGTCTTCGAGCTGGTCAATCATGCTGGCAAAAATATAATCATTGCCATCTGGCCCCTTGGTGTCGAGCTTGCTAAACATGCGAAGCTCTGCCTGTCCGATATTATACAGGGCCAGTGTCTGCCTTTGTGATTCGGGGATGGACGAGAATGATTTCTTGGTGTTTAGGTACAGGTCTGCTGCCAACACTCTAGCCAAGCCGTCTTTCTGTGCGCTGTTCCAAAACTGCATTCCGTTCAATTTGAAGAATATTTGTTGAGCTTTCGAGATGCGCCCCGGCAACTGGTCATCGGCCCCGAACCTTGAGTGGATGCTACCCATAAATCCTTCTGTGCCGGTGCCCAGCAAATAAGCAAACTCTTGTTTCTGCTTGTCATTAAAGGCTTTCATTACGTCCATGATGGCGATGTTATATGAATCCAAGAAACTGCGGCCCGTCTCACGTTGCAACAGTGTGGCTTTGGAAGCGATGTCCGAAAAAGACGAAATTGTCGCAAAACCCAGCTTAGACATATTCTGAATTGCCCTCATGGATGCAGAGATAGCGGCCCCATCCAAGCCCATAGTCCTTGTACGCTGGGCTCCAACAGCCCTAGTCGTGCCATCTAGCTCCTTCATGCCGTTCTCAAGACGCTTCTTAGCCATGCCCTCGATGTTGTATTCGTCAATCAGCCGGGTAAGCATTGCTTGCGGATTCGTGCCAAGCACCTCCATGAGCGCAATTGATTGAGCGTCATTAGCAATCCCGTCAAGCACCGAGGTGGACAGAGGCTTGCCAGAGTATTGTTGCGCATATTTGAAAGATGATGCTCCATCTTTAAAATGCAGGACCCTGGAGCCACTGAGCTTTTTAGCTAGGTTAGCCGGTCCCTTAAATGCTGTTAGCGGGTCGGCCTTGCCGTCCTCACCAAACACAGAGGAAGTCTTTTGGAAGTTACCGCTCTCGAGATGATTGTACGCTTCCCGCAAAAACTCCCGCCTTTTTGCCGCGTCGCTGATGCCGTCAAATGTCTTTGCCCTGTCCAACAGCGGAAAGATGTCGTCGTACCACTTGTCAAAGCCAGCGTCACGCAACCGGTTGGGGTCGTGCCTTTGTCTTACGACATAGCTCTCCAACTCACCGATGTTAGCCCCCGCACGGTTTTTGCGGTCGAGAAGGTTCTTTTGTACCTTACGGATAGCGTTTGCGATGTCTTGCGCTTCTGGGCTTGGGCTTGGCCCCACATCAAACATCGCCTTGTAAATGAGCTCATCCAGCTCGCCAGACGAAAATGCTTGCACAAGATTTTTGCTTTCGAGCTCTGCTAAAAGCAGCCCGGCACCGTCGTTAAGGATGCCCTGCCTGCGTGAGTCCACACTCAATCTACCGCTACGATAATTTTTCAGGGAGCCCACCATAATGTCATAGATGGCTTGGTCTGCTGTGCCGCGTCCCTCGTTTACGTAGTCAGTGACATGCTGGCGAATCCCCGCCACACGCTTCTGATTAATAAGGAAGTTACGCTTTTGAAGCGCTGCGTTAATCTTGGCCTGCTTGTGCAGCTTGATACGGCGCAAAGCAATCTCATCTTCTTGAGACTGCGAGTATATTTTGTCTATGCGCCTCTCGATGTCGCCAGCGATGGCATCGAGGATGTCAGCCGCCTCTTCTTCGGTAACCTCATGCCCTTCTCGAGCAGCGGCGCTAACGATGTCAGCTACACATTTATACATTACAGCTCTCCCGGCACACAGTTTTGGGCCGCCCTCAAGGCAACGCTGTACCCTTGGTCGGCTTTTTGCTCGAGACGATTATAAGCCTCAATCTCTGCTTGCACCTCTGCACTCAACTGTTCGCTTTCTATAAAGTAGCGAATGTCGTCCTCGAGGCGCTCGTTCTCTTCTTGCAACTTTGCCAACATATCCTTGTCAAACGCCTTGGCCCCCTCATCGGCCTCTCGCATGCGGGCCTCAAAATCCTTTACATCAAGAGACTTGCCAAGATTTTCTTGCTCACGCTGGCGGGCGGCGAAGAAATCATCTTCGGTTAGCTCCCCCGGGATATCCTCGGGGACTTGGTCAACCTGTGTGTAATATTCAAGAATCTGCTCTACTTGCTCGTCTGTGTAACCCCTAGGGTCAATGCCGTATTTGTCAAGCTCGTCTTTGATTGCAAGCTGCTGCTCTAAACGCGCAGGGAAGTCAGCCTCTGCAATCGGATACACAAAGTTGCCGTCTGCATCGCTCTCGATAGCGGCCAGCAAATCGTTGATGTCAGAGTCTTCACGCAAGTAGCCAGCTTCTTCGGCCGCCTCGCGAACCTTGTCCAGAGGCTTTTGCTCTGGCGGCAGTGGTTGGCCCTTACGCTTTGGCGATTTCTTTAACAAGCTGTCTTTTCCGCCCATAGCCTTACGCACATCAGCAGCGTTAGGGTCGTTGCGCAGAATGCCGCCGATGGACCTAATAAACTTGGTGATGCTCTGTGGCCTGGCCTCTTCCCTATACGCAATCCGCAAAGCGTCTGGGTATGCTTTCCCCTTTTTGGGCGGCATGACAGGTAGGTCCGCTTGACCCTGACGGACTTCTGTTACATCGCGAAATATTGGGTTGTTTCGCATCTGTGGGTCTTGCCTGACTGTCAGATTCTGTTCAATCTCTTGTCCCTGTACAGTTTTGGACACGGCGTTTTCTTGCAAGGCACGGACTGTTTTGGGGTTGGCCTTTTCAAGCGCGTCCGAGAACCTTCCGCCGACCACGTGCAGCCCGCCGCCAAGCGCAGAGCCAAAAGCTATATTCATAAATGCAGTGGCGTAGGTGTAATCCTCGTTCTGTTCTAGCATCGCTGTCGAAAGTACAATCGGTTCTACGGCAGCCGCACCTACCGCACCTTCCGCCAAACCCTTTCTTGCTCGAGCTACGCCCTTGCCATGTTTGGCAATTTGCGCGGCGAACCTAGCCTGTCCCACAACTGGTATAAAAGATGCCGCTACGTTTAGGGGGTCAAGGGCAGTACCCAGCAGCCCGACAGCCAACTGCCCCGAGGCTAGGCCAAGCCCGCCCGGAGAGCGTTGCAGAACTAGGTTACGTACAGCACGTTGGTCGTGCCTGTCTGCCAATATTGATGCAGCCCCCTCGTTGATGCCGCCATCTGGTATGCTTAGCCCTTCGCGGAAGAACTCACTTTCCTCCCATTCCTGAGCAGACAACTTGCGCCCCTGCCCCCTGTTCGCAAGATAGTCGATAGACCGCATGGCCGATGCCAAAGGGTTTTCATAGAGCGTCTGGCCAAGAGTCGCCGCTAAAATCTGCGCAGTGGTTGCGTCGGTAACCTCGAAATAATTCTGTCTGAGCTCAGGCGTATCTGACTGTGCTGGGATAAAAAAACCGGCCATCAGCGGGTGCCCGTAATGTCTTCGAGTGTAAGATACGGAACGGAGTCCATCAGGCTAAGGTCCCCGGTCTCCTCTTCATGGTCTTGAATCGCAAGCGCCAGCTCGGCCAAATCTTCAAAGTTAAGCTCGAGGCGAAACTCACCTTGCTCACCGAACCTATTGGTATTCAAAATTACCGCAGAGCCAGTTTTCTGGTCTATAAGGTATACCCCGCTGTCGTCGTCAGCCGTAACCCAACTGCCGTAAAGCCTGACCTCGTCAATATATTTCTCCATCTCAACATCAGAGAATGGTGTGCCATCGGGCTTCTGAATGCGGGCTACGACAGATTCGAGGAATCCCGGAGATGTTATGTATTTACCCATGACTTGGCGCATATAATCTGAATGGCCATCCCGGACCAAAACTTCTTTTGGGATGCGTATTTTGCTTTCGTTGAACGCGCCGCCCGGCGCTGCGCTAATCTCGTAACGGCCTGTAATAATCTGGACTGCGTTTCTAGCCGCCTTGGTTTTGTCCACCCCCTGAGAAGCATAATACGTCGCCAGCTTCACAACTGCGCTCTGCATACCAACCAATGACCCAACCCGCTCACCAGTTGTGCGCAGTGAGGAGGCGTCGCCACCCAAAACAGTCTGATGATAATCGCCCATCATTTTGGCAACTTCGTCCCGCAAGTCTTTTTGCTCGTTTTTCGTGACAAGGGCGTCGAAAATAGTTTTATCTTCTTTGAACAGCTTCTCAGCGTCCAACAAATCCGCTACCAGCCGCCGGGCTCTCGGCCCACGGTCCAGGCTACGGGCGGCCATCATTTGCACGGGTGTAAGCCCAGACTGGAGCGCCTGGCTCATGGCCATGTCACCGAGCCCTGCGCCGTCCAAAGGGCCAAAGAAACTTTGCAAGGCCTCCATTTGCCCATAAGCATCAAGACTCTTGAGCTCGTCACTGAGCTTGTCAAATTGTGCGGTCGTGAATGGAGTAATGTTAAACTCTGGAACTCCAATTTTGCGCTGGATATCAACCATCTCTGTCGCGGTTGGTGGCCTGTCGGTTTCGGCCTGGAATGTCTTGGTCACATAGCCAGCCGGGTCTTCGAGAATTGCGCCCTTTCTTTCAGCGGCGAGAGCCTTTGCCGCGATGAGGTTGGCTTCGGCCTGTCTTACATCTTTTAAATCAGCGTTTGGGTCTTTTGCTAAAGCCGTAGCAACGCTGCGCAAATCTGTGATGACATCGTTCACTTCTTCGGCTGTAGCGTACTTGATATCGTCAAACACTTGTGTGGCGGACAGGAACCCACGTAGCTCGAACTCTCTGGTTTCTGCCGTTGCCATGCTGCCAGCTCGACGCAGTGTAGAGACACTTTCCATGCCACGCGCAAAAGCAGCAGCACGGTCTTCACCAGTCTTTGCTAGCTTCAACGCAGACACAGCACCCTGAAACTTAGACTCTGCAATAGCGACTTCTTCGTTTTCAAGTTTATTGAGAGACTTTGTAAGCTCTTGCCCCAGCACAGCCCGCTCGTCCGCTGTGAATTGACTGTACCTTCCGTCGCCGCCTCTAATTAGGTCAGCTTCTTGACGCATAGCTTCTGCGCTAGTGTTAGGGTTTAGGGTAAAATCAATCAGCCGCTCCCGCTCACCTTGGAGAACAACACCGTCAGGGGTCCAGTTGATTGATAGCCCTTGGTCTATTGCGGAATCGTATAGCGTTTCAGCCTCTTCTTTCAGTTTGGCTTGCATCTCTGGGGAGTCGGCAGCCGCCGCCATGTCCTGAATAAGCTGCTCACCGCGCTTATCAAAGATGTTGGTCTTGCGAGCCTGTCCACGATTAAATGCGTTTACTTGGCCCGATTGCAACTTGAGCTGCATCCTCTTGTTAAGATTGGCGGATAAGGCTTGGCGTTGACGTTTATTTAGGCCCTCGTATGTGTCGATGTTTGACGCAAGCCAGTCAGATTGAAACTCCCCGGCCCTTACTTTATAGGCGCGGTAGTTGTCGTCGTTGTTCTGCATAACAAAGTCAAATGCAGCAGCATCAGCCTTTGCTGTCAGTTCAGCTTCTGCAGCCTCAAGCTCTGCTTTTTGCTCTCTGACCTCAAAGTCAGCGGCTACCTTGGCAATATCCCCAAGAGCCCTTGCGGCGACCTCACCAGGCGCTGCGGCGGCTCTTTCAAATACTTGAGATGACAGTTTTGGGCCGAGAGTGCCGGTTGTCATCTGCACTGTCGGGCCTTGCCCACGATTATAAATAGGGATTTGTGGCATTAATCTGTTCCTGTCGTGTCAAACCCGCCAAGTTGGCCGTAAGTGCTAAAGGCTTGCGTTGTGCCACCAAGCAAGGAGCCCATAGCTGCGTATTCGTAAGATGCGGCGCGGGCTCCGCCCTCCATTATTTCCTTGCGAGAGGCAGCAACAGCCCGAACTTCGTCAACGCTTGAAGCGTACTGAATCCGTGCTGCGTCACGCTCTATGCCAAAGTAAGCGTTAGCATAAACGTCTAACGGTGTGCCGCGCTCTTGTATGCCGCTTGCGCCTACAGCAACGCGCTGCGCCCCAACCAGTCGCTCACCCTGCTGCCTGACTTGAAGCTCTTGGTCCCTGCGGGCGCGTTGGAGAATGACAAGGTTGTTCTCTTCGACTTGGGCATTGTAATCGGCAATCAGACGGGCTTGTCGCGCCGCCGCACGGTTGCCCTTGAAGCCCATAACACCTTGCGCAACAGATGCGCCAGCGGCAATAGCTGCATAGTTCATTATTGCACCCTCGCCATTCTGTAGTAATCGCCGCCGTCTACGCCGTACTTACGCATGATGCCCTCGTTCTCAAAGCCAAGCCATTCTGCAAACCTGTACGCGCGGTCGTCGTCTACATGGATGCTGGCCTGCACTCTCCTTAAATCAGTATCTCGCAATATACTACCAAACAGACGTTTTGCATAACGGGCAAAGGATGCTGGCTTATCCAGACAATCTGGCGACACCAGCACCCAGCCTTCCCCTGCGCCAAACCACATAATATGCGCTCCGCCAACAGCCAGAACCTTGTCGTCGTCAAGCAACGTGTAGCCCACTATGTTGTCGTGACCTAACAGCCCCGCGCGGGACGCCTGCCCAAACTCGTAATCCAAGTCAATGTTGTACACATCATCATGTGTGTAGGGTCGTATGTTAAGCATCGAATGTGTTGGACCTCCGCATCACTGCCAGAATTGTCATCGGCAGGGGCTGCGTCTGTCTAACGAACACTCTGGCATCGTTGTCATAGCCTGATGGGAAGAAGATTTCCTTGTCCCCATCAAACATGGGAACAGCCTCGTCCATCGACATGCTGCTGTCTCGGAATGGCAGACGGTCAAGATTATTCTCATCTGGCCCAATCTCCGCACCCACTGTGTCGAGGAACCGAATAGTGGCTCCGTGGATACGCTTGATTTTGCCTTGAGACACACCGTCGTCAGCCCCGCCCTCCAGGCGCAGCGTTTGAACCTTTGAGTTATAAGAATAGCCGACATGCACTGTGCTGGCACTGCGGTCCAGTGTTACCACACCGCCGCTGACAACCTTGTCTGCGTGGGCAGCGCCGTCGGCCAGAATCTGAACCGTCTCGCCCTCAAGGTGATTAAGGCCACTAATGGTGGTGGTAGCGCTGTCGTCGTATGTCAGGCCGGAATCTACATAGAAGGCATCAGCAACGTCAGTGCCGAAATAGATGTTCTCCATGAAGACAATATGGCGGACTGTTGTGCTATCAATGGTGCGCTGCACAGACAGGTACACTTGGTCTTCTGCGCCGCTTGGGATGGCCGTGATGCTCTCGACAACAGCGGTGCCGCCCAGCGGGTGAGTGTGCCAGCCAATCGTCTGGTTCTGCGGGTCGTAAGACAAACCAATCAAAGTTCCATCTGTGCGCACAAACCACAGGATAAGCTCAGGCTCCTGCTGCCAAATCATGTCAGTCAGCCCGCCACGGGCAATGTGTTCTGCCAAGATGGTCAGGTCACGCCCTACAAGCCCGTCAGTGTCCAAGTCGAACGTAACCTCTTTGACCTTCTCCTGCCCCTTCTGGATAAGAATGGTGCTGGACCCGGCGCGGATAGGACGCACGTCAGACGAGCCAAAGGTGGTCTCACGAAGGACGTTGACGTTAGTTGGTGTGACTGGCTGAGTGCCAGTGCCGCCCGACAAGGTGAACTCAGCGCTGCTTGTCAAAATCTGCAAAAAGCGGCCCTGAATCATGTGTTTGATGACATTCACTTGGTCGGATGCAATCGTAACGTTAATACCCTTGTCGTCATCCGTTCCCGGCTCATGGTTCTCAAAATCGGCAGTAACTGAACCAAAGATTGTTTGTGGCTGGTTTACTGTGCCAGCAAAAAACAACCGCTCCTCGTAAAACGCCACCGCCCTTGGGTAGCCGTTCTTTTCGCTAAACGCACCCTCAGACCATGTTTTAACACCCGCAGACAAGCCAGCGCTGCCGCCACTCGTGTATGCTGTGTAGCCTGTAGAGTCGATGCCAGAAAGCTGAAAGGTGTTTGTGGTGACACCGGCAACGGTGAATACAAGGTCATTAACCTCTGTCATCCCAACGACACTTCGGATAATAATCTTGTCGCCGTTAGAAAACCCGTGAGATGAAGCAGTAACAACCGCTGGGTTTGCCTGAGTTATGTTCGTGATTGTTGCCGTCAGGGACGCGACGTGATTATCCGAAACCCTTTCAACAACATCCACGGTTGCAATGTAGCCAGAATCTACAGACGTGACTTTCACATACCCGCTGCCGTTGTGCCTAAACAGCCACTGCGTAAATCCGGTTGTGCTGTCGTGATAAGACTCAGTGCCTTCAAGATGGACGGGCGGCGTAGCGCCGGTTGTGGTAGATGAGCCGGTGACGTTTTCGTATACGTTGTCGTTGTAATATACCAAATCGCCATTGGCGTATGTTTCGCCAGCAACCCAAGCCTCGTGGTTAATCTCAACGGGCTTCCTGAATCGGAACAACGCGCCGACATGCGTGGATACAAAGTAATCACTCGTTGATGTCATTTTGACACCAGTCCCGGGCGCTGAATCCGAAAGCTCAAGAGTTGTTTCTGTCGTGTTCTCGTCCAAATAAGGACCGTCAACAAAGTCTATGTCTGCAAGCGTAAAGCTGGTAGCCGTGGTGCGGGTCAGCTTTGCTGGCTCATGGTCTTTGTGCGCAAGGTACAGCACGTCGGCAGACTGAACGTGGTTTAGTTCAAACACCTCTGTGACTGAGTATGTGGTAGCGACTTCAACAATCTTGCCAGAGGTGCCGCCGCTGGTGTAGGCCGTGAACGCGGACCCGTCGATACCAGACAACTCAATAGTGTTTGTCGTAACGTTGGCCACCGTAAATTCACGGTTATTCAACTCCACCATGCCGCCGACATTCTTAACAAAGATGCGGTCACCGTTGCTCAGGCTGTGGCCAGTAATCGTAAGAACAACGGGATTGGCTTGCGTTGCGCCACTGATGGTTTCCGTGGCCTCGGTCAGTATCCCGCCATCTTTGAAAAAGCGGATATAATTTGCCCCAAATTCAAGGACATACGCCTGTTCGTCACTAAACTGGAAGTCGATGAGCCGGACCTTGCCACCGTCTTTTGACGTGCCAGCGTACTTGGTTCCTGGCCTGCGGGTGATGCCGCCCTGCGGGAAGATAAGCATGTTCTCCAGCTTCTGTGCGCCAGAGGCATACTTTTGCAAATCAATGCGGCCTTCAAGGCGCGGAGAGAACTCACCCGCTTGAAAGTTTGTGACAATAGTTGAAACACGGGCCATATCAGAACCTGATGTTCACAAAGTCGTCTGCAATCATTTTGTCCGGCACACCTTCCATAGCGTCAATGGACCGTGCCTCACGCATCCGCAACTCGTATAGCTGCTGCATGGACTGGCTTACAGTCGTGCTGCCCGTGATTGCGTAGGCAGTCTCAGCCGCCAGCTTGTGAGCAATGGTGCTGGAAAGCAGGGAGTCGTAAGTCTCTGTGTCCGTGATGCGGGCCAAGTAAGTAATCTTACAAGTGCCTTCGTTGCTAAGAACCTTGCGGCCCTCAATCTTAAACATGACCTCGCTGTCATACGGAGCCACGTCACTGTCGATGTTGCTGTTCCAGAAGGATAACACCCGCAAGCAGTACGGGTCAGTCGGCAGCGTAAACTGGTTGGCAAAGCCAAAGGCCGGTGTTTCAGAGTCCTTTGCTAGCGATGCCCGCGTGATTGCTACATTCCAAGGGTGAGAGCGCAAGACGCTATCCCTAACAGTCTCAAACCGACGGTTACACAGTCTTGCTTCTTTTGAGTTTTCGGTGAGCGCAGTAATCGTAGCTGCACCCAACAGGTCCATTGCCTCGTTACAGATGTCCACTACGGATGGCATTACTTTACTAACCTTTCCAAATCTATGAGGACGCCTTGGCTCGTATTAGAGTCTCCGCCCTTCCAAATCTTGCCTTCGTCCTTGGCTTCCTGCACAAGCTCTTTGAGCCGTGCCGTGGGCAATATTACCACAGTTTCGCCGTCAATGATAAATGCCCAGAAGTCTGCTTCGGTCGTGTCTATGCCTGACGGCTTCCCCCTAGAAAAAAACTCCACAAACACCCTGCCGGTTCGTGAAGCTTTGAAGTCTCTCTTTATTTCGATAGTTCCGTTTTGCAGTACGTCAGCAAGCCAACTTTCCGCCATCTGACCCACCTTGAGGTCGTACCGGAAATCTCTGTTGTACTCCACCCGTCTATCCTCCGGAGCAGGAGTGAAAGGAGGGCGGTGTCAAGCCGCCCCCCTTAACTGGTTAGTCTACGACGTACTCAACGATGAACGCCATGTCACCAGCAGTGCCGCCGGTGGCATTGAACGTTGCAGCGATGTAGTACACGTCGCTTGGGTCAGAGCTTTGCCCTGCAAGCTCCCAGACCTGCTGGCCTGTGGTGTTGAGGTCAGCGACTTCGTAGCGGAGTTCCGCTACACCAGCGCCGTCAGCAACACTAGTAGCCAGAGCGTCCTCGTCTACAACCGTACCGTC
>Ga0255781_10003987_pt1 | contig 11358 bp, 18 predicted proteins | sample 101ome_21_FD_179979 | JGI IMG/M metagenome (GOLD analysis project Ga0255781, IMG submission 179979) | Coastal salt marsh microbial communities from the Groves Creek Marsh, Skidaway Island, Georgia - 101413BT metaG (version 2) | ecosystem: Environmental > Aquatic > Marine > Intertidal zone >...
AATGCCGTGAGCAAGCCCAATGTTTCCTTCTTGCACGATGTCAAACATTTCGGTGCGCCTGGAACGTAATGTGTAACGTTTTGCAATGGAGACCACAAGCCTTAGGTTGCAGTTGATGAGCTTTTGGTAAGCCCGCTTACCTGTCTTAATTTCCTTTTCGGTAGGGTTTTTAGATGTAACCCAAGTTTGTACATGCCGTGCCAGCAAAATTTCCTGCTCTTTATTTAAGAGCGGATACCGAACGATGTCCTTTATGTACTCACTAAAGCCGTCCATCAGTAAGAAACTTCCACAATGCTTGGTACACAACCCATACTTTCTTCGAGGCTACGTGCCACCTGGAAGGCTTTTTCAATAGTCACATAGGAACAAGCGTCCTCTGCTCTATCTGTCAGGCGGATACCGTTGTTTTTAGGAAAGTTTGCATAATAAGCTGCAAGGTACATAACCTGAGTTCCGTGTGTTGTCTTAAGTGCGTAGCGGGGCATAGGCCGATAATTAGTAGACCCAAGAAGAGTAGCACAGTACAAAGCCCCTATTTGAAATCTTCAGAAGCTTTACGTGACTTAATACGGCCTTCAACACGCTTACGCACCGAAGCACGCCAAACAGCTTCATCTTTAGCAACTGCCTCGTTATAAACCGCAGAAGGGTACTCGCGTTCCAGTGCCCTGTAGACCGCGTTACGAACCCAAGCTGTGGGACGTACGGCGGCTTTTTCAGCTAGGTCAAACAGCAACTTTGCCCTATGAGGGTCAAGAAGTATTTGCATATATGTCTTATTTCCGTGCCAAATTGCCATCAAGTGGTAGCCCAGTAGGTTTTAGTCTAGCATTGTGCTACCAAAGAAGCGCATTATCAACATGCTTACGCCAGCCGGTCTGCTGATCTTTACGAGCTTTTGTGCGTTGTTTACGGCAGCCCCGCCTTATTTCCCTAGCACCTTCAAGGAAATTGGCTGCGCGGAGCAAATCTGCAGTACTGGCACGCGCTATTTCGTACTGCAAGAACTTCATGACTATCTGCCGCCCTGTTTCCGGTGGCATAGGCAGCATCCATCACTTCCGCAAGACTACGGTAACAACCTGTTTCCTGAGGGGTACGGAAGGACCATCCGTTAAGAGTTCGATAGATGCTGACCATGCTGCGCTACTTGCTAGTGAATTTCAGACCAACGCTTTCCTACAGAAGGTTCAGCCAGCGGCGGAATGTCTCCCAACCACTTAGCTTCGGCGCTTTCCATTACTTGTTTTAGCTGGAGCGCCCACTGTTGCGCCTTATCTTCACGAACTAGTAAGAGAATTTCATCGTGGATACAAGCTGCAATTTTTACCTCCTGTTCACCAGCTTCCAGAACCTTTGGCCAGAGGTTGCCTAAGGCGCACTTAAGGATGGCCGCACCAGCGCCTTGGATTGGGGTGTTGCACCTAACCGTCAGGCGGTTCATGTCACCTGGCAGAAAGCGCCGCATGTCAGAGCCTGGGATACGAATTTCGGCCCATCGATTACTCGCTGTTTTTGATGCGTCTGCAGCATTCTGGTTTTGCCACTGCTTCACACCTGCATAAGTGTTCAACCATTGGTTACGAATTGTTGCAGCGGCCTCAACCGTCATGGTGACACCAGAGCTAGCAGCGTAATTCCGCAGCCCCTTGGCGCCCGACCCATACAGCAAACCAAAGTTTGCGCTTTTTGCAATTTGGCGAGTGCAGCCAATTGCCTCAGCGGTAACCGTGTGAAGGTCTTTACCATCTTGGAACGCCTTGGTCATCTTTTCATCCTGCGCCACTGCTGCAGCGAGTCGCAGTTCCATCTGACCAAAATCCGCATCCACAAGCAGCCAACCATCAGGAGCCTCAACACACTGCCGAAACTCTGTATCACGGGGAATCTGCTGGTTGTTCGGTTTGATGCAGGACATACGGCCTGACTCCGCTCCAAGCTGGAGGTAGCTGGCGCGTACAAAGCCATCCGGGTCCATCTTTTCAAGGATCCCTTCAGCCATTTGACGACGCTTTTCACTTTTCTTCCACGCCAAATAGGTCTGTATGACATAGTGATCCGCAGCGTAATCCTGAAGTGCTGCTTTACTAGCACTAGGTTTACCCGTCTTATTGTCCTTCGGCACTGTCCCCAGGAGTGCTGTGAACTTTTCCAGCAATTGCTTGGGACTACTTAAGTTGAAGCCTGCCTCTAGCTTGGTCCCACGGCGAGCATCACCCGTAGCTTTTGGCCTGAGGTTAAACGCTTTCGGCGCCGTTTCAATCTGTTCAATTTCAGCGTACCACTTCTCGTAGTCTGAGTCTTCGTGCCCCATTTGCGTGACAAGGTCTCGGAGCTTTGAAAGTCTTTGAGTATTTGCTGCTTCTCTTGGAAGCTTGTGTTCCGCCGGAAGCGCATTATCAAGTTCCCGTAAAAAGTCTCTACCGAGCGCATCAATGTCGTGCTGGTAATCATTACAAAGCTGCTCAAGATTGGAACGGTTCCAAGGAAGCCCGGTACGCCACATCTGGGCCATAGCGGGAAGTGCTCTGCACTCTAATGCGTAAGCTTCAGAAAGCCGTGCATTTTGCAACGCTACTGTAAGTGGATAGTCAAGTTGCAGCAGCACTTCAACATCTTTAGCGGCGTAGACCAACTGGTCTCGACTTAAGACTGGAACGCTCCAGTCAGACCGCTGCTGTTCCTTGTCGAGTTCAATTTTCAGAACACGTTTAGCAACATGCGCCAGTCCGTGCCTGAGGTTAGGCGTTCCATTGTGGTGGAGCTTACTGGCAAGCATTGTGCAGCCGATTCGTCCACGCACATAGATGCCATGTTCTTGGAGCCAGCCAAGGTCAAACACGGCGTTGTGGGCTAGCCAGTAACGCTCACCGTTGGTAAAGAACAGACGAAGCTTTTGCCAGCCATCTTCATCTAGTTCAAAGCAATCAATGATGACAATGGTTTTACTGACTTCGCAACCCAGCTGGATTAAACGAAGTTTGCCCACTTCGGGCTGCAGCTGGAGCGTTTCCGTGTCAAAGGCGATAGAAATTGATGTCGAGATCCTATGCAGGTGCTCGACACCGAAAAACAAGTTGTAGTCAGACATGGGTGGTCTTCAAAGAAGTGTGTATTCAGGAAGTGGGCCTGTCCATTCGGACTCGTGTTGGCCGTCAGGACTGTACCAGCCGGTGTCATCAATGCGCCATCCAGCTGTGCAACGCTTTAGCGCCTTGTAGTTTTCCCAGACAGGTTCTTCAGGGAAAGGGTTTCCGTAGTCGTGTTCCCAGTCATGCTCACTGATGCCGGTGGGTGTATACCAGCCACCTTCGTCAGCTTCCCAGCCTTCTGCGCTACGCATTTTCCAGAGCTTGTCTTCGTCGGCCATAGCGCGATCAACTTGGGCAGCGTTTACAGCGTAGTTATCAAACCAGGCCGCAACCCGAAGATTGTAATCTGCGGCTTCACTCTGTGCGTAGCTTGGAACGTTCTTAAGTTTTACGCCTGCAAAGCTGCTGGTATCAAATGGGTGTGTAGACATAATTAAAGAGGAAAAGTTTCGTAAGAGGTTTGCAAGAGGTTTTTGATGATTACCTCTAGCTCTGCAATCCTATCATTGGAGTCAAGGTCGCAGACAATTGGGACTTCAGCTGTAAACCATTTGTAACCACAGGCCGGGCATTTGCGGCCTCTAACCACGCTTGCTTCAAAACGAGGTTTAGTTTGAGTGACCCAGCGGTCACCTTTTTGTGGTGACCGATTGCAGTCTGGGCAATTCATGCAAGAGGATCGTCATAAGGACTGGTTTCAAGTTCCAAAATCAAGCGGCATAAGTACCATCTGGCTTTGCGAAGGTCTTCAACACCATTTTTCTGGCGATACCGCCAGAGGTACTTGATGCAATTGCCGCGCAGATAGCCGATAAACTCATCGAATGTCATTGCGGCTTTGATTGCCTCAATACATTCGACGCCGTTTGCGCTTTGGTAGTGCGCGGGAAAGTTGACAGAATCAGTCATCATGAGTCTTCCTGTGTAATGGGAGCTTCAGAAATCAGCCTCAGCAGAGTGTCGCGCTGACGGAGGCGGGCGGCAACTACGGCGTCATAGGTGGCATCGACGACGGCTGCGGCGGTTACGGCGGTTACGGCGGTGGCGTAGGTTGCGGTGGCGGCGTAGGTGGCGGCGCGGGTGGCGGCGTAGGTGACGTAGGTGGCATCGACGACGGCTGCGCGGGTGACGGCGGCGGAGACATCGGAGGCAGCGCGGGCGGCGTCAGTCCACTCTTTGCCTTCTGCCAACAAATCCATCCCCTCAATGACTGAGTTAATAACGGCTTGAGTATCATCAGATACGGGCGGCAACGCTCGCAGTTCTTCGGCAAGGAACTTCCAGCCGACGAAGGTCAGATCTTTGTTATTAGAGCCAATAGCCTGAGGAATTGCAGCAAAGAACCGAATCGCTTCATCTGCAGGTAACCCTTCAAAGATCGATTCGGCAATCCGGGTGACCATAAACGGGATGCCATATTGGTTCTGGATAAATTCAGTGTCGTCGTGGCCGTTGGCGAGACAACCAATAAAACAGGTTTCGTAGGAGCCTTGCACAACGCGATCAGCTTTAACGTGATCTGCTACTTCGGATTTAAGCCGTTCAAAGTTTCTAGTAAGCATTAGTTTTCCTCTTGGGTTGTTGCTGGGCGCATTGCTTTCTTGAAGTCATCAAGAAAAGATTCGATAAGAAAATAAGTGCTGTAATAATCTTCTAATACGTAATCTTCAGTATTAGTTTTTAACCATTCCATTACTTGCTTCAACTGGGCATCACGACCTAATTCGTAAGAGGTTTGCATGACTAGAGTACCAAAGACTCTCGCTGCCATCCAAGCCACAGAAATGGATACCATAATGAGCGCCATTAATGTCAATATAAAGGTTTTTTCCATCAGTTGTCCTCCTGTGTTGTTGTTGTTGCTGGACGCATTGCTTTCTTGAGGTCATCAATTAAACGTAATCTGTCTTCTTTCTTATATTCGATGTATCCAATTGGTTCCAAGTACAAGGTCTGGGGTAGATTTTTGCGCAACCACTCAGTGATCTGCTCCAACCTGTCTTCAGCGCCTTTGTCGTAAGCGGCACGCATGTTATCCATCTCAATATCAGTGAATGGACGATCTTCAGTGTCTGCAAGTTCTTTGCAGATTGCGTCAGTCAGTGGGTGTTGGTCAGTCATCGTCAAAAGTAATTGGGGGAATAACGCACCAATCGGTGATCCAGGGCAACATGCGTAGCACCTGCTCCTTCGTTGGCGCGTTTTTGTGATCTAGTGGTTCGTCCCAAAGAATGAATGCCTGGCAGTGGGCAGAGTCAAACTCAGGTGGGTCTAGGTGTGTTGCAGGTAAGACTTGCACAGCGTCATCCACAATGGCTTGGACATGCAGAAGGTCTGAACCTTTGGTGTAGCTGTAGCTAATTAGCTGGGCGTGGGCCATGGTTGGGCTCCGAACGACTTGCTTACAGTAGCACATTATGTGAGGTGTGCCGTGATGCCAGGAAAAAATTCATGTGCGTAGGTGCTCAGGACGCTGGCATCAATACCAGAATTAAGGGCAATGTCTATGTCCCGCTCCAAGCGGCAGAAGTCTTCAGGCGTGTCGTGGTACAAATCTTCATAAACACTGATTGGCAGTAGGTCCGTTCCATACGCCATATACCGCACAATCGCCAAATAAGGCGTCGGCCCCTTGAGTTCGTAGTACGTGATGGTAGCCCACTCTTGCATTGGACCGCAGCACTTAACACCAGTCTGAATTAAGAGCCAATCACTAAGCATAATGTAGTAGTAGTTAGCATTTTTACAGTGGACCCAAACCGCGAATTTATCTACGAACGGTACGCCCGTCAAGTCTCAAGCTGCGAAGACACGAAAGAACTGCAGGAGCTGGCCTGCAAGTTCTTTCGCCTTTACTTAACGCAACAAGAAGTGGTAGCAGGTTTAATCAAAAAAGGCTGGTTACCCGATGACCCTGCACTGCGATAAGCGTTGTGCAGTTTCAGCACGGGCGTTTTTGTTGTTGTTTACCTGCGTTGCAGTCTCTTTGTAACAAGCCCGTTTTGTTTCCACAGGAATGGCATTAAAAATTTTTGACACCTTGAACTGTAAAAATTCTTCATCTTCGTTCAGTTCCTCGCAATTGCACCGTCCAGCCTGAAGACCATTGGATATAGCACTGATTGCCCAATAACAAAAAGTTGGCGACTCCAGCAAATCCCTAAGCAGAATGTTCTCGGAAGCAACAAGCACTTTTTCGGGCACATCAAATGTAGGCATGATCTTGATTAGTAGTAGGGTAATGAACCGCTGAGATCCTACACGAAATCGGCGTCAAAGTCACCAGCCAAGAATTTATTTATCAATTTCTTCAAAAAGTACGTCCTTTTCACATCTATATCATCCAATTTTGCATCCATACGCTCCACCAAATCAGAAGGCATGTTGCTCACGGTAAAGGTTTGTTTTTGTGTTGGTCCGGTCTTAAGTAACTCTAATTTTTTATTTTCCGACTTAAAAATGTTGAAAGACCTTATAAGCGTACCAAAAGCCTTGTTGTCATACTTTGTAGAGGGCTGCTGAGCAAGCACCCTAACAATAGTGCCAGGCTCAATACTGGCGATGATTTCTTGTTGCTGTTCGATAGACATATCGCTGTTGCAGTAGCAGCGCATACTGGTGGCCGCATTATTTAAACGGTCGTATATTTTTTCTGAAGGATTAACAATTGCACCTTCAATATATGGACGTTTTTTGCTATCAGCAGCGGCAAAAGTTACACGAACTTCAACAGGCAAACTGTCTGAATACTTACCCACTCTAAAACTGACTTCGGTTTCTTGTGACAGCATGTGAAGGCGGGTAACGCCCTCACATACTACACAGACAAACCTAGATCAGTCGGACCACTTGTTCCAGGCCGAGTCCATCAGGGCGTCTGATTCCTCCTTGGTACGGTCCATCTCCTTCGCGCGGGGATATTGCCCTGAGTGTCCAGTATGGGCAGAACCCGCACCACCACTGGCTTCTGAGGGTGGACACCCCCCTAAATCAGCGGCAATGTGTCCAGTCTCGGCATCCGCACCTAAATCTAGGGTGGACACTTCTTCTTTTTCTGAGGTGCTGTCCACCCTGAGATCCGTTCCACTGGAAGGCTTCTTCTTGGGTGGACACACATATGCAACCTCTCCACACGCGAGAACAGCCTGGTACGACTTTTTTCCGTACCTACCAACCCCTGGAACTTCAACAATTAAGCCGCGCTTTACAAGCCGTTGGAGCGACTTCTGGATAGCAGCCGTTTTTCCACCCACCACTGGATCGGAATTGAGGTCTGTATTGGAAAAGGCGCGGGGGTAACCAACACGAAGCCGCTGGAGCACCTTGTCAGTGACGCTGGAAGGCGATGTATTGCTGTCATCGACCTCTGGGGTGAAATCAGCCACGGAGAAGCTCAGGTCGTCCTCCTGGCGCATGATGAGCGCCGTACCAGAACGACCAAACCGTGACTTTTCAATCGTGACGATTCGGCTGTGCCCTGGAACGGAACCTTTTTCAACTTCTTCCTTGCTGGGCTTACGCAGTGAAAGTGTGGTATCCACAGCATCCCGAATGGCAGAGGTGCCACGGAAACCGCCCTGCTTGTTGGCGTGGTGGATGATCAGGATGGTTGTCGCTGGAAATAGCACCCCGTTATTCCGGGTCAACCAATACAAGGGCGTTGCAAAGTCACTTTTGTTTTCATCGAATGCCCTACCACCAGAGCAGCCGATTAGCGAGTCAATAACAACGAGCTTTGGCTGGACCTTTTCCATCAGCTTGATGAATTGGGCATAACGCTGGAGCGACCAATCGGTAAGCACCTTGGTGTTGGAGTCCAACGGGTAATCAACTTCTTCCAGCTGCTCTTTGAGCTGAAGGAGCGGCTGGTCACCATTCAGAAGCAGCACAGGGCCTTGCTGGACTGGAACGTGCTTCCCCCGGACCACAAAGGGTTCGCCACTACTGATGTGCTTTGCCAGGGTCCACGCAAACATAGATTTGCCGTCACCACCAGCGCCATAGATCAGGGCAACGGAAGGGTGCGGAAGCACATCAGGGATCAGGTATTCACGCTGACCTTCTATGTCTTGGAGCGCAGCCACATCCATTAACCCCTTAGCGCCTTCAAACTGAATCTGGTCAACGATTAGTTTTTCGAGTGCAAATTGGTCCCGGTAACCAGCATCCAGGGCCAAGCTGTTGAGCTTGTAGTGCATTTCAGCGGGGTTATCCAGCTCCAGATAGGACCGAGCCTTTTGAATTACTTCTTCAAACGAAGGCCGCTCACGTTGCCAAATAACGGGCTTGGCTTCAACTTCATCAACAACTGAGCCGCAGCCATCACGGGTGAACCTTGCCCGTTCTGGGTCGTAATGATCAGCTAGCCGGATAAGGCTCCCAAAGCCCAGACCACCTTGTTTAAAACCAGCATCCCAGCGGCTTTGGCAGGGGTCTTTGCCATCAGCCCAGTCATCTTCGTATTCAGAATCCTGGAGCGACCATTCACGCCACAGGTTGAGACCTGTATCACTAGGTAGTTCGGAGTGGAGCATGGCACCGATCTCCCACCAAAGCTGTTCAGAGCCCCGGCCTTGTGGCTGAATAACAGACAAACAGGACTGAGCAATGACAGTTAGTTCCTCGGTGGAACGCATTGACCAGCGGCCATCACGGAGGGACTTACCGACCTTTTTGTCGTTCTTAGCCTTGAACGATTGCTTCATACGCTCTAGGAGCCACCCAGGAGCCTCTGGAACAGCGTTTAGGTCACCTTCAAAGGTGTATGTACCACCAGCGGGGTAGGCACCGTTTAGAAGCCCTTGGCGGCCCCACAGAACTTCCCAGCCTTCACCGCTAGCAGCGAGGCTGATGTCCGATACCTCAGTCCAAAGTTCGCGCGGAACGGTGAACAGAAATTTTGCAGCCGCTTTCTTGGGCGACGTAATGCGCGGAGCTGCGGCTAGGTCTTTGCCCCACTTGGCCTCAACAGCGCCGAGGTTGGCATCAACGTCGAGGATCACCAGCCCTTCAGAGCGTGGTCCTGTGAAAACACCGACAGCCTGGAACGTTTCACGTTCACGCTCAATAACCATTGCCGTGGCTTCGGGGCTCAGCTTGTCGTGGTGCGCCCTACCAAGGGGATTTTTGCCGCAGGCTTCACCGCCTTTCGGCAGTGGAACGCCTTTTTTGTAGATAGGCGCTGTTGCCCAATGGTTCGGCAACGACCGAACAAACGACAGCAGATTCATTTGCTAAACTCCTACAGGGTTGCACAGTTATGCGCCCTAGAGTCTGACCAACTCTGGGGCGTTTTTCATTGTAGCGAAGCTGTCCACCCTCATCAGTGTGCTACTATTGCCAAGCACCGGGCAGTTCTAGCCCACAGCTAAAGCCATCAAATGGGTTTCCTAAAGAACAAAGAGGCCGTTGCAGGCGGCGCAGGCGGGGGTTATTTGAACCCCAGCAAGATCCAGGCAGGCAGCCAGGTTCGTTTTGCGTTGCTGGCCGAAGAGCCACTGGAATTTTACGAGTGCTGGGGCGAAGCTACAGACGGCAGTGTCAGGCCATTCAGGTTTCTTGACGATCCATCACCTGCTGATGTTGAGCAAGAAATGGGGCCTGGCTATTCACGCCGGATGAACCGTGAAGGCACTGGACCGGAGGCTGTCAAATTCGCGATTGCTGTGCCCTGCTACAGCCACGACACAAAGACCATTCAGGTTCTAAGCATCACCCAGAAGTCGATCATTAAGGAGTTCGACAGCCTGTCCCAAATGCCAGAATACGAAAATCTGATGGAGTGGGACTTTGTTTTGAGCAAGGAAGGCTCAGGACTGAACACGGAGTACACGCTACGGCCTGTACCTCGTAAGTCCAGCCAAGCGGTGCTGGATAAGGCGTGGGACGCAGCATTAAAGGCTGGTTTTGACATCACCAGGCTGATTGCTGGCGGTAACCCATTCAAGGAAGCTGCCTAGCACTTAATAGAGCCCCGTGTTCCTATGGCACGGGGTTTTTTTGTGGCTATAGTAGATATGGGAAAGAGTATTTTATGACCACTAGGGAGCAAGTACAAGCACAACGAGAACGGCAGAATAGGCTGGAACGTATGTATATGGACGATGGACGAGACGACCCTAAGCACCCCTACCACAGCTTGTACACGGGACTCAATCAAGCTGCCGGAGACACAAATTGACACCGAGCCTGACTCGATGGTACGTATCACGGTCGGCGATAAGGTTGGTTGGGTTAGTTCATATCACTTAATAGTCCCAAAGGAAAATCAGCTTATAAACGCATGGCTAGCCAAACACAGGAAAGACTAAAAACGCCGATGATAGCTGTGTGGTTTTCCTGCGGTGCTGCCAGTGCGGTAGCAGCTAAGCAAACCCTGGAACGTTACGGTTCTTCCCATCAAGTACGAATAATCAATAATCCTGTACTTGAGGAGGACGATGACAACAGGCGTTTTTTGAAAGACGTAGAGCAATGGCTTGGAATGTCTATTGAGATAGCCAAAAACTCTAAATACCCAGAAGCGTCTGCGGTCAAGGTTTGGAACGATAGACGATTCATGTCAGGCCCACTAGGGGCTCCTTGTACTATTGAACTTAAAAAACATGCTAGACAAGAATGGGAAAAAGAAAACAGACCTGACTGGCACGTTTTAGGTTTTACCGCAGATGAAGTCACTCGTTACAAGCGTTTTGTAGAGAGCGAACGAAGTAACGTTTTACCCGTTTTAATTGACTCTAACACTACAAAGGCAATGTGTTTTGATGTTTTGCGTAGAGAGGGTATACATTTACCTAGAATATATGAACTAGGTTACCCAAATGCAAACTGCATAGGTTGCGTAAAAGCAACCTCACCTACATATTGGAATCATGTAAGAAAACAGCACCCAGATATATTTCAACAAAGAGCCATTCAAAGCAGAGAGATAGGTGCTCGACTGGTACGTGTAAAGAACAAACGTTTGTTTTTAGATGAATTAGACCCTAACGCAAAAGGTAGACCAATGAAAACTTTACAGTATGAGTGCGGTATTTTTTGTGAGGAACAGCCGTGAGCACTAATGACCGCCTTGCACAGCTAAACACATGGCAGCTGGTACGTGATGATTCTGGTCCTCATCGCGTTTACCGGGATGACCAAGGTGGTGTATTCCACAGCGTTACTCACATTTTGAAAGAAACAGCACCAGAAGCTCAAAAAAAGGCTCTGGCACAATGGCTCACTAGACCGAGTGCTACAGAAGACCGCGACATGGCTGCAA
>Ga0255781_10004004_pt1 | contig 11334 bp, 12 predicted proteins | sample 101ome_21_FD_179979 | JGI IMG/M metagenome (GOLD analysis project Ga0255781, IMG submission 179979) | Coastal salt marsh microbial communities from the Groves Creek Marsh, Skidaway Island, Georgia - 101413BT metaG (version 2) | ecosystem: Environmental > Aquatic > Marine > Intertidal zone >...
CGCACCTTCACGGCAACAGACGACGCTGGAAACAGCAGCTCGGCCACCCAGACCATCACGGTTCAGGACACCACGGCGCCCGAGTTCACCTTCGTGCCTGCTGACTACACCGTAGAGTGCAGTACCGAAGTGCCCGCCGAGTTCGCTGCAGCTCAAGCTGCGGACAACTGCGGTGACGTCACGATTGACATTTCCTCGGTAGAAATTCCCGGATCTGCAGAAGGGGCGTACACCATCGAGGTGACATACACCGCCACAGACGATGCCGGAAACAGCTCAACAGCTCAGATGACCATCACTGTGAACGCTACTGCACCGGTTGGAGATTGCGATTGCAACGGCAACCAAGAAGACGCCGTGGGCGTTTGCGGAGGCGATTGCTTGTTGGACAGCGACGGAGATGGCGAATGTGACTTGTACGTCGTGCTCGGCTGCACTGATGCAGCAGGATGCAATTACTCTGCGGATGCCAACACCGACGACGGATCGTGTGAGTACCCAGAGCCCGAATACGACTGCGACGGGAACTGCTTGACAGACACGGACGGCGACCAAATTTGTGATGCCTTTGAAATCCCCGGTTGCACCGATGAGGCAGCGTTGAACTTTGACCCTGCGGCCACAGACAACGACGGTTCTTGCGATTACGCAGGGTGCACAGACAACTGCGCGTGCAACTTCAACCCTTACGCCCTTGAGGATGACGGGTCTTGTGAGTATGGTTGTGTTGAGGGCTGCATTTATCCCTTGGCCCTGAACTACGACCCGGAAGCAACCGTCGACGACGGATCGTGCGCTTTCCAAGGCTGCATCGACGAGACGTATTCAAACTACAACCCGTTCGCAACGGTTCAGTACGAGGGCGATTGTTCAAACGAACCGGCGAACGCAGACCTCAGTCCCGACGGCGAAATTCAATTGAGTGACCTTTTGAATTTCTTGCAGGCATTCGGATTGGCCGGAGAAGAATTGAACAGCCTCGAATGGACCGAAGGGTGCTACGTTGAGCCGACCCCGGACGCGGAATTGCTTGCGACTGTCGCCACGTGCGAAGGGGAAGATTGCTGCACCGTAGATGGCTGCTCCTATGAGGGCGCTTTGAATTACAACCCCGATGCCGCGATTGACCACGGCACATGCCTCTTCCCTGGATGCACGGATCCAGCCGCTTTCAATTACAATGACTTGGCGAACATCGAGAACAACTCGTGCATCTACCAAGCATGTCCAGACTTCAACGGTGACGGACTTGTTCAGGTCATTGACCTCATGGACCTGCTCTTGGTTTGGGGAAACACCACGGACTGATTTCTTGAACGAACTCCTCGTCTCGAACGAGAAAACGCCCTGGCCGAGTAAGGTCAGGGCGTTTTGTTTTGGCACCCCAAGCCTCAAGATGCAAGGGCGAAATGCGTTCCGCCTACCAACGTGCTTTCCGACGTACTTTTGGGGAGGCATGGGCGCTACAGAAATCATCTTCATTTTCGCCGTTTACCTGCTGCTCTTTGGCTCCAAGGGAATCCCCTCTTTGGCCAAGACTATGGGGCAAGCCGTCCGGACCTTTCGCAATGCAACGGAAGACATTCAGCGAGAAATTTTGTCCGACGCACCGAAAAAAGCACCCGACTTCTCCAACGTCCGTGATGTCTCGGCATCTGCAAAGAGTGAGGAGAGCGCAACTCAAAACATGGGAGACGGACCTTTGAATCCGGAGGCAAAACCATGACTTGGGTTTGGCTTCTTGGGGGACTCGTGGTGTTGGTGGCGGGAGGGGAACTCTTGGTCCAAAATGCCTCTGCACTCGCCCTCAAGGCCAAGGTCAGCCCGCTCATTGTGGGTCTGACCATCGTGGCCATGGGCACAAGCGCACCGGAGTTGTTTGCCTCGTTGCAAGCCGCTTGGAGCGGGGACGGGTCGATTGCCATTGGCAATGTCCTGGGATCGAACGTCGCCAACCTCGGGCTCGCGCTTGGACTGACCGCGTTGGTTCGGCCCGTGACGATGAAATGGAAGGATTTGCGCCTGCACTGGTGGGTCATGTTGGCCGCGAGCGCTGCGTTCATGGTCTTCGTGACAGACTTGCGTTTGACCCGCCACGAAGGGCTGCTGCTCCTCGCCGGAGGTGCCTTGTACTTGGGAGGCCAAATCCTCGCCGCCCGCCGCGACACGTCCAGCCAGGACCCCTTGGTGAAGGATTTGATGGAGGAAGCGGGAGATGCATCGCGACCCTACCCCCTGCTTCTCGGCCTGCTTGTCGTGGGTTGCGTAGGGTTGTTTTTTGGCTCGGAAGCGTTTGTTTTTGGCGCAACGCAATTCGCCTTGGACTTGGGGATCAGCACGCACGTGGTGGGCGTAACGGTGGTGGCATTTGGGACCAGTGTGCCGGAGATTGCCGCCTCGATCACGGCCGCCATCAAAGGAAACAGTGCTTTGAGCATCGGAAACCTTGTGGGGTCCAACATCCTGAACATCTTGCTCGTCTTGGGTGCGACTGCCGAAGTTGGAACGCTGAAAGTTTCGAGCGTGGTTCCCGAACACGACATGTGGTGGATGCTTGGCGCGGCATTGCTTTTGGCTCCGGTGATGTGGCTCGGCAAGGGAACCGTGGGGCGGTTGGCCGGCGCGGTTTACGTGGCCGTGTACGCCGCGTACGTGGTTTTGGTCGTGGTTCATGGATGACGTTCGAACGGACGTGCTCTTCGAAGAGCGGTTGCGTGACGGGAAACGCGCGCGGTGCTGGCTCCAGCGTCAAGCTCTGGCGAACCTCGACCTTGCGTGGTGGTGGCGGCACGTGGCCAAATCCGGCGAGGGCTGGCGCCAAAACGACATCCGCGTCTTCGGCACCTGGCACAAAGAACCGCGCTGGACGGCGTGGTGGGGACCGGCCTACACCTACGCGTCGGTCCAGTGGCCCGCACGGGAGCTGGAAGGTTCCGTGGCCGCATTGACAAAGCAGGTCGCGGAAATGGCTGGTGCGCAGTACAATGCAGTGCTGGTGAACGGCTACCGAAACGGGCAAGACGCCATGGGCTGGCATCGCGACAACGAACCGGAAATCGACCCGTCGAGCATCGCCAGCCTGAGCCTTGGAGCGACACGAACATTCAAGATTCGTGACCGTCGAACCAACGAGGTGACCAACATCGAGTTGGGCCACGGCGACTTGCTGGTGATGGAACACCTGCAAGACGTTCATGAGCACAGCGTCCCGCGCCGTGCAAAGGTGGAAGAGCCGAGGATGAATTTCACGTTTCGGCGTTTGGTCTAAGGCAAGGAGACGTTGCTTCTGAGCCGTACCTTCGCAGCATGTCAGTGCACAAAGAAGCCAAACGCATCACCACCCAAGTGTTGCACGAAATGAAGCAAAGCGGCGAGAAAATCGCCATGCTCACGGCGTACGACTACACCATGGCCACGGTTGTGGATCAAGCGGGCGTGGACATCATCCTCGTGGGTGACAGCGCCTCCAACGTGATGGCCGGCCACGAAACCACCCTTCCCATCACCCTCGACCACATGATCTACCATGCGCAAGCAGTGGTCCGCGCGGCAAAGCGTGCGTTGGTGGTGGTAGACCTTCCCTTCGGCACGTACCAAGGCAACTCGAAAGAGGCATTGAACAGCGCCATCCGCATCATGAAGGAAAGCGGGGCCCATGCGGTCAAGCTCGAGGGCGGACGCGAAGTCAAAGAGAGCATCGAACGCATCTTGTCTGCGGGCATCCCCGTGATGGGTCACTTGGGACTGACGCCTCAATCAATCTACAAGTTTGGGACCTACACGGTGCGCGCCAAGGAGGAAGAAGAAGCTCGACGGTTGAAGGAAGACGCCCAACTCCTCAACGACATCGGCTGCTTCAGCATTGTTTTTGAGAAAATTCCAGCCACCCTTGCTGGGGAGGTGACGGCCTCGGTCGAGTGCCCCACCATCGGCATTGGCGCGGGGGCGGATTGCGACGGCCAGGTGCTCGTGCTGCACGACATGCTGGGCATCACTCAAGCCTTCTCCCCTCGTTTCCTGAGGCGTTACAGCGACTTGGGAGACCAAATGCTCAGTGCCATCCAACAATACGTCCGCGACGTGCGCGCGGTGGACTTCCCCAACGAATCCGAGCAATACTGATGGCGCAGGGGCCAAGCGACGACCAGCCTCAGCGCAACGACGGCGCTTTCCACCGCTTCGTCAAAGCCCCCAAGTCCCCCATCGTGCACAGCACGAAGGACAACTTGCAGGTGCTGTACGAAGACAACCACATCGTGGCGGTCAACAAGCGGAGCGGCGATGTCGTGCAGGGAAGCGGAACCGGCGAAGCGAGCCTGTGCGAGGTCGTGGCGGAGTACGTCGCGCACAAATACAACAAGCCGGGCAAGGCGTACATCGGTACGGTGCACCGCTTGGATCGCCCCGTCAGCGGCGTGATTCTCTACGCACGTACGAGCAAAGCGCACAAGCGGCTCAGCACCATGTTCCGGCACCGCGAGATGCAAAAGACGTACTGGGCTGTGGTGAAGCCCAACCCGCCCGCCGAGGAAGGCCACGTCATCAACTACCTCGAAAAGAACGAAAAGCTGAACAAAAGCTTCGCGCACGCCAAGCCTTCGGACAACCGCAAGGAATGCGAGCTGATGTACGAGGTGCGCGGAAAATCCGACCACTACGCCTTCGTCGAGGTCTTGCCCAAAACCGGTCGACATCACCAAATCCGGGCAACCATGGCCCAACTCGGGTGCCCCATCAAGGGCGACGTGAAATACGGGGCGCGTCGCACCAACGACAACGCGTCCATTCATCTGCACGCGCGACGGATCGACTTCATCCATCCCGTGAAGCGGGAGACCGTGTCGATTTTGGCGCCGCCGCCGGACGACGTGCTTTGGGACGCCTTCGTGTCCATCGACCGAGGACTGCGCTGAGGCGCGTGGATGGGGCGTTGACAAGTTTTGGAGGTGCGTGTGACCTTGGATGCACGAGGGGTGCGGTGAGGCCTGTATTTTTGGGGTTCACATTGACAAGACACCATGAGCACTCCTGAACATCACCGCTGCCTCATCGTTGGATCGGGCCCCGCTGGATACACCGCTGCCATCTACGCCGCCCGTGCGGACATGAAGCCCGTCCTCTACCAAGGACAGCAACCTGGCGGGCAGCTGACGGAAACAACGGAAGTCGACAACTTCCCGGGCTACCCTTCAGGCATCAACGGTCCCCAAATGATGAAGGACCTCGAAGACCAAGCCAAGCGTTTCGACACGGACGTGCGCTACGGATGGGTCACGAAAGTGGACTTCAGCGGGCCGGTGCACAAGGTTTGGGTGGGCGACAACCAGGAAACGGAAATCCACGCCGACACCGTCATCATCAGCACGGGAGCGTCCGCGAAATGGCTCGGCCTCGAAAGCGAGCTGCGCCTGCGCGACCTCGGCGGAGGCGTAAGTGCCTGTGCGGTGTGCGACGGGTTCTTCTACCGCAATCAAGAAGTGGTGATTGTCGGGGCCGGTGACAGCGCCTGCGAAGAAGCGAGCTACCTCGCCAAACTCTGCACCAAGGTCACCATGCTCGTACGTCGCGACGAAATGCGCGCGTCGAAAGCCATGCAGCACCGCGTCAACAGCCTCGACAACATCGAAGTTCTGTACAACACCGAGACGGTGGAGGTGCTTGGAGCTGAAGCCGTCGACGGCGTCAAGGTGAAGAACAACGTGTCCGGCGAAGAGCGCGTCATACCCGCCACAGGGTTCTTCGTGGCGATTGGTCACAAGCCCAACACCGACGTCTTCAAAGACTTCATCACGCTCGACGAACAAGGCTACATCGTCAACGCCCAACCTGGCACGAGCAAGACCAACGTCGAAGGCGTGTTCGTGAGTGGCGACGCGGCGGACAAGGTGTACCGTCAAGCCATCACGGCTGCAGGAACTGGCTGCATGGCTGCGCTGGACGCAGAGCGCTACCTCGCCGACAAGGGACTGCACTGAGCATGGTTTCGGGGAAATTGGCTGGTGTGCTGTTCACTGCTTTCGCGGTGGGGTGCACGAGTCCGAGCCTCGATTCGTCGTCCACGGCTTCCCCCACTGCCGTCGACTCCACCAACATGGAACAGGGGCCTCGCACCGAGACAACAACGGAGATTCAAGGGATTCCCTCACTCGCGGAATTGCTGGGGGACGTCCGACCCTCCGAAGATTCCGCGTTTTCTGAATTGCCGGCGCGCATGTGTTCGCGCGACGGGCTTTATCTGAGAACCGAAGCGCGAAACGCGTTCGTGGCCATGCACGATTCGGCGCTGGCAGACGGCATCCGATTGACTGCGTTGAGTGCCACGCGTACGTTTGGACACCAACGCGCCATTTGGAACCGCAAGTGGGCGCGGCCACACTACATGGGCTGGAGCAACGTCGACAAAGCGCGTGACATCCTTTTGTACAGCTCGATGCCCGGAAGCAGCCGGCACCACTGGGGCACAGACGTCGACATTCACAGCTTGGAGCCCTCAGATTTCATTCAAGGAGACGGCGCCCAAGTCGTTGCCTGGTTGAGAAAGACGGCGCACCACTTCGGATTTGTCGAAGTGTACACCGCTGATCCCGCGCGAACCGGTTACCAACCTGAAGCGTGGCATTGGAGCTATTTGCCGTTGGCACAGCCGTTTCTCGAAGCCCTCAACGCAGCTCACCAGAGCGGGGAATTGCAAGGATTCGAAGGTTTTGAAGGCGCGGACACGGCCGACAGCCTTGGATTGATGGAACATTACATCAACGGCGTCGCTCCCTCCCTGTTGCCTCGACGTTGACAATGTGAACAAGGCACCTCGCCTTCAACGGGGTGCCTCGTCCGAAGGCTTCCACACCTCCACAGCATCGCCAAGTGCGACCCGCCCCACCTTCACAACCTCAGGTTGCCGTTGAAGAAGCTCAACCTCTTGGATTTGGATGTCGACAAAGCCGTCAAACGCTTGAAGCAGCGATTGGCAAATCGTCAAAAACGTTTCTCGAGAATCGGTCACGCCCCAAAACCGATACGTCACCTCCTGACTTCGTTCGACGGACTTCAGGCGACACAAATTCCAAACATTCGGAACCTGGCTGAGCGATTTCTCGACCTCCTCTGCATGGTTCGATGCCACCTTGACGTCCACTGTGGTGAAAAACTCGTAGCCCAAACCGCGCCAATCGAGGTCGGCGTGCACACCGCGAATGACCCCCTCCTCTTTAAGGCGCTTGATTCGTGAATGCGTCGGACCTGGAGTCAACCCAACTCGTTCACCAACGGCTTGGTTGGTCATGCTTGCGTCCACTTGCAGGGCCTCGAGAATCGCAACATCGGTTGCGTCCAATGATCTCTTCTTGCTCAAACTCCCAAATTTCATTTCTAAGATACGCGGGATTTGCGTTGCAACGCTTTTTCCGCGAAATGTTCTTTCAAAAAAGCGCCATCCAACCGTTCAATGACCGCCTAGGATCTCCTTGAGCTCGTGCGCAAGTCCCAAGCCCAGCTCGTCTTGACGGACAGTCAAGTGCCCCAACAACTCGTCCACACTTTCAACCCCGCGCTGGAGGTTGTGCCTCATCTCGAGCAGTTGGCTTTTGCGCTTTCGGTACGCTTGCAACATGGTGAACGCCGCAAGCACTTCCTTGACGATGTTGTCACGGCTCCACGGCTTCTCGAAGAATCGGTACACCAACCCTTCGTTCAGAGCCGCCATCACCACTTCGTGGTCTGCAAACCCCGTCAAAATCATTTTGACCACTTCGGGGTGCGACTCCTTCGTTCCGCGCACCAAATCAATGCCCGTCATGTGCGGCATGCGCTGGTCGGTGATCAAGACATCCACCTGCTCGGTGTCCAGGGCCTCCATGGCCTCGACGGGGCTTTGCGCCAACCGCACGTCGAACTCACGACGAAAAGCCGCATTGAACGCGGTCAGGTTGGCTGATTCGTCGTCCACATAAAGGACAACTGGTCGCGGTGCGTCACTCATTTCCAACCAAACCTATTCGAATGGCATCCATGTTCGTTTCCTCCTTCGCCAATTCGTTGGCCAATTCCAGCAGACGACTGCTGTCGGTGCGCTCGTGCGCTTCGCGAATGTCCACTTCGTTGATCACACCTTTGGCCGCGTTGTAGTACGAACGAACCTTCTTGCGCGGTGTTCGAAGCTCCACGTAGATGTCTTGAAGTCCCTCGCCCTTTCTGATCCGAATCAGCGGAACGTCCTTCACCTCCACCTCAGCGAGTTGACACATTCCCTTGACCACGTCCTTGAGTTCCATGATTCCAAGGTAACAGAAAAGACGTGGTTAAAAGCCCCGTTCACCCACGAACCGCTTTTCCACCGTTCCGTCAGAATACACCACCAACACGAGTTGGTTGCTCGGATGGGCGACTTCGCGTCCTGTGAGGTCGAGAACCTGGGTCACCTTCCTTGCGGGCGGGGACTGAAGCAGACCCACGTTTTGGGTGTTGTCCACGGTGACCGTGAACTCCACCCGGTCCGAGAGGCACGGGTTGGAAGAGGACATGGTCCAGTTGTAGTAGAAATAGTAGTAGGCGTACTGGTTTTGTCCTTGGATGGTCGTGCCTGTGATGCTCGCCAACGAACCCACGTTGTACGGGAAGTTGACGGACGCGTTGTTGTCGTCGCGCCAGAGGAAGGGCTCGTTGGTGCCGGAACGGATCTGGTAGCCTTCGCCGGCCGGGACTTCCACGTTGAGGGTGAAGACGTTTTGGCCTGCTGCGAGTGATTGTGAAACCGAAGCCACAAGGGCACCCGCCGCGTCGAGGATTTCAACCGTGTGGTTGCCGCCGCTCTCAGAATAAACTTCGACCGACTCGAAAAGGACGTCTTGGTAGACGTCGAAGAGCATCCAATACGCGTTGTTGGGGTGGAACTGGCCGGCTCCAAAATCAGGCGCGGCCTTGCCTCCCGTCGCGTTGAACTCCGCGTTGGAATGCGCCGCCCAAACCGACGAGTCCGACTCCAGCAACAGCGGGAAAGTGAAGGACTCGGCGACGGTGAGGGCGTCGACCGCATCCTCGGTGGCGAACCAGTACGAGTTGGGCTCGGCCGTGAAGGTCACGGGGTCGAGGGTTTGGATGGCGGACTGGGGTGCGGGGGCGTCAATTTCGAAGCACGACCCGTCGTCAATGGTCGCCACGTCCGAGTAGTTGCAGGACGCCTCGTCCGTGCAGCCCACGCAAAACAGCTCCTCCCCTTCGCACTCGCCGCAGACGTTGAATGCGAGGCACGACCCGTCGTCCTGCATCGCGTCGGGGTCGTAGTTGCACGCCTCCGTGTCGGTGCAGCCGTAATCGACGATCACGTCCGACACCTTCAGGAAGAAGACCCCCTCTTCGATGTGCGACACGGCGATGACGCCGGAGGGGAAGTACGGGTAATTCGACCAGCTCCCGTTGAACTGCGCCGCGTCGTCCGACGGGTAAACGTCGAAGTAGCCCACCTCCTCCAATTCGCCGTCGGCGATGTTTGACGCGTTCAGGATGCGTAGACCCGCCCGGTAGTTGGACTGATACACGAGCGAATCACGGACGTACATGTTGTGGTCGATGGCCGTCGAGGTGCTGACGAAGGTGCCGATGAGCTCTGGGGCGCTGAGGTCGGACACGTCCCAAATGAAGGACGTCGTGTTCACCCCGAGGTTCTGCTCGTCGAGTTCGTCGTTGCTGATGAAGTAGGCGTGGTCATCCGTCAACCAGCCCTGGTGGGTGTAGTTCGAGCCGGCGTATCCGGTGGCGCTGATCAGGGTGGCGTCGGCGGCGTCCGTCACGTCCACGATGGTGACCGTGTTTTCGTTGCAGCAGAACGCAATTTCCTTCCCCTGGAAGTTGCTGTCCGGGCCGTTGTAGGAGACGACCTGAGCGTCGTGGGTGTAGCCGTCCCCGGCGAAGTCGCCAATCAAGGTCGGGTTGAGCGGGTCGCTGATGTCGACGATGTGAAGTCCGCCCTGGAAGGTGCCGGTGCCCACGCCGTAGGCGCGGCCCGTGCTTTCGTTGATGACGATGTTGTGGGCGTTCCCCCAGCCCGTGTAAATCTCATCGGCGGCGATCTGCTGGGGCGGGTTGGCGATGGCGCTGAGCTGCGTCAAATCGACCACCTGCATGCCGTGGCCGTTGGCTTCCGACACGATGAACGCGTGGTTGTTGTGGACCTTGATGTCGCGCCAAAGCGAGCTCACCGTGTTGGTGGGCAGGTTCGCGACGAGCACCGGGTTGAGCGGGTCGGAGATGTTGATGAAAGCGGTGCCGTTGGTTCGGCCGAGGAGGACGTATTCGGTGCTGTCGGTCGGGTCGACCCAACCCCAAATGTCATTCATCTCCCCTCCCCCCACTTCGTCGACGCCAAGGAAGGACAGGAAGTCGACGTTCTGGCACGGGTAGTCGCCGGCGAAGCCATCGACGCACGGGGTTTGGGCCGTGGTGGCGGTCGTGATGAGGGCGGCGACGGTCAGGTTCGCGGCACAGGCCATCGCGGCCCGCGCGAGCGGTTTCAAGTTTTGCAGCATGTCCCAAAGGTACGGGGCTGGCCTCCGGATTGTTGGTTCGAAGGAACCGAGCGCTACGCTGTTTTTCATTAGCTTCATCCTCAAAGCGTTCATCCAATGAAACACTTCATCCTCCTTCTTTTTCTAGGTGCCTCGAGCACGTTGATACTTCGAGCTTCCGACCTTCTTGTAGAACCGTTTTTGCATGCGGATTCAGTAGTCACTCAACACTTTTCTTCCTCCTTCGACGCCCACAAACTAGAATCCTCGACTAAAGCGAAATATTTTGGCATGAGTTTGTCACTCGCAGGCATTGCTGTCATCTGGAATGGCGGTGGGGGGGCTGGTCTTGCAATGTCAATTGTAGGAGCCATTCTGACATTGGGAGGAACCATTGGACAGGACATCCAGCTCGTCCGACTGGGATGGAAGCATCAGAAGAAAATGGAAAAGTCAAATCCGCCACTGAACACACTGAATGGTGACCAGCTTGCATGTTTTGACTTTGACCTGGCTATGGGGGATCGCGTGGCGTTTTCGACAACTTCTGGCTCGACTTTGACCGGGGATATTGTAGGGATAATCAATGCCCCATCGGATCCTTCAGGATGTCAGGTCATTGTGAGGTACAATTTCGAAGGTGAATTTCGAACGAGTACGCTGTCCCCTGTGAGTTTGTCTCGTTTGGAAGAGTAGGTCTTCAAACCGGTGGTACGCTTTATCTGTTCGATTCGTGAAGGACTTTGAGTGACCGAGGGGATGATTGCGCCGGCGGCGAGGCCGCGGCGCAAGAATGACGGGGCGGCAGTCCCACCTCAAAAAGAAAGCCCCGCAC
>Ga0255781_10004008_pt1 | contig 11328 bp, 13 predicted proteins | sample 101ome_21_FD_179979 | JGI IMG/M metagenome (GOLD analysis project Ga0255781, IMG submission 179979) | Coastal salt marsh microbial communities from the Groves Creek Marsh, Skidaway Island, Georgia - 101413BT metaG (version 2) | ecosystem: Environmental > Aquatic > Marine > Intertidal zone >...
CAGCGTCTGCAACCCGGCGGCATCATTGTGATAGTAATGACAAGATGGAGCACCAAAGATTTGGTCGGCAAGGTGCTCAAGAAGCAGGGCGAAATGCACGCAGACCAATGGGAGCTGGTGGAGTTCCCGGCAATCATGCCCGAATCTGAAGAACCGCTATGGCCTGAGTTTTGGAAAAAGGACGAGTTGCTTTCTGTTAAAGCCTCTCTACCGGTTCCGAAGTGGAATGCTCAGTGGATGCAAAATCCAACGGCAGAAGAGGGTTCGATCGTCAAACGTGAGTGGTGGCAGATCTGGGAAAAGGATTACGTGCCTGCATATAGTTATGTCATACAGGCTTACGACACGGCGTTCAGCAAGAAAGAGACTGCTGACTATTCTGCGATTACAACGTGGGCTGTATTTCAACCCGAAATCGACGGCCCCGAGTGCGTGCTTTTGCTCGACGCTAAACGGTTCCGCGTTGATTTCCCCGAGCTTAAAAAAATAGCGATGGAAGAGTATAAGTATTGGGAACCGGATTGCGTGCTAATAGAAGCTAAAGCGAGTGGCACGCCCTTGACGCACGAGTTGCGCAGAATGGGTATCCCTGTCACTGCCTATACACCAAGCCGTGGTCAAGATAAGATTGCAAGAATGAATAGCGTCGCTCCGATATTTGAATCAGCGATGGTTTGGGCACCGGACGATGGTTTTGCTGAAGAAGTGATCGAAGAGATGGCGAGCTTTCCATACGGCGATCACGATGACTATTGTGACTCAGCAACGATGGCGCTGATGCGGTTTAGGCAAGGGGGATTCGTCGCCCTCGAAAACGATTACCAAGAAGAGGCAAGATTGCTGCCTCGGGATAGAACGGTGTACTACTGATGGCCATCGAAAGACTCGGAACAGAAAACGATCCTGACGTGCTTCCTCTCTCACGCATCGTTGAGGTGGTGCCAGAGCCAAGCAGAGAAGATTTAATCAGAGACGCTGCGCAGATTCTGGTCGATGAAGAGGAAATCCTCATCGATGACGAGATCGATGCGGTCCCTGAAACACCACAAATTCCTTTTGATAGCAACCTTGTCGAGTTTTTAAGCAAATCTGACCTCGGCAAGCTGGCTGATGACGTTCTTCAATCGATCAGCGCAGACAAAGAAAGCCGTTCTGAATGGGAAAAGACTTACGTTGACGGTTTGAAGTATCTCGGAATGAAGTTTGACGAGATGCGCAGCCAGCCCTTTCAGGGTTCTTCTGGCGTAATCCACCCGATTCTTGCCGAGTCTGTCACACAATTCCAAGCCCAAGCATACAAAGAGCTTTTGCCGCCCAAAGGACCGGTAAAAACCGAGATTGTTGGCGCTCGAAACGCTGAAGTTGAGATGCAGGCGGAGCGAGTTCAGGATTTCATGAACTTTTACATCATGAACGTGATGCAAGAGTACGATCCAGAGCTGGATATGCTGCTTTTTTACCTTCCGATCGCCGGTTCTGCGTTCAAAAAGGTGTATTACGACCAAGGATTGAGCCGAGCGGTGTCGAAATTCATCGCGCCAGAGGATTTAGTGGTTCCTTACGAGGCTCCAGACATCCTTTCGGCAGAAAGAGTCACTCATGTCATCTCGATGAGCAAAAACGAGATACGAAAACAACAATTAGCCGGGTTTTATGCCGATGTTGAGCTTCGGGGCGACGTTTATGTCAAGAATCGAAGTGATATCGAAGAAGAAATCGATGAAATCGAGGGTATGGAGCCTAGTTATGCCGAAAACCGCGATAGAGTGGTTTACGAGGTGCATACAATCCTTGATCTGCCCGGATACGAGGATATGGGGGAAGATGGCCAGCCTACTGGGTTGAAACTGCCATACATTGTGACGATCGATGAGGCTTCTCAGCAGGTCTTAGCTATTCGCCGCAACTACGCTGAGCAAGATCCGCTAAAGCAAAAGATCAACTACTTCGTCCAGTACAAATTTCTGCCCGGATTAGGGTTTTACGGCCTTGGTTTGAGTCACATGATTGGAGGTCTCTCCAAGGCTTCAACGTCCATCCTGCGCCAGCTTATTGACGCTGGCACAATCGCTAACCTCCCTTCTGGCTTCAAAGCTAGAGGAATGAGGATTAGAGATGAGGATGAGCCGCTTCAGCCCGGAGAGTTCCGCGATATTGACACAACGGGTGGGTCGTTGCGAGAGAATTTGATTCCTCTTCCGATCAAAGAACCATCTAATGTGTTAATGCAGCTTCTTGGCATGTTGGTTGATTCTGGTAAGCGGTTTGCCTCCATTGCTGATACCAACGTCGGGGACATGAATCAGGCGATGCCGGTAGGCACCACGGTCGCGTTACTTGAGCGCGGCACCAAGGTTATGAGCGCTATCCATAAGCGCCTGCATTACTCGCAAAGGGTTGAGTTCCAGCTTCTCGCCAAGGTGTTTAATGAGTATCTGCCGCCGATGTATCCCTACAATACCGGTAGCGGACCAGCAGAGGTAAAACAGACAGACTTTGATGGCCGTGTCGATGTAATACCGGTTTCAGACCCTAACATCTTCAGTCAATCTCAGCGGATTACGATGGCGCAAGAGCTGATGCAGCTTGTGCAGTCAAACCCGGATATCCATGGACCGCAAGGTATTTATGAGGCGTATCGCAGGATGTACGCGGCGCTTGGCGTCGATGATATTGATTCCCTGTTGCAACCACCGCCCCAACCTCAGCCGCCTATGCCGGTTGATGCAGGCGTTGAGAACAGCGGTTTGATGATTGGCCAGCCTCAGCAAGCCTTTGAGCAGCAAAACCATCAGGCTCACATTGACGCTCACCGATCTTTATTCTTGACCGAAGTAGTCAAAACCACGCCTCAAGCGCAGGCTTTGATCATTGCGCACATCATGCAGCATCTCCAGTTCTTGTCGGCTCAAATGGCACAAGAACAAATCGGGCCTGAAATCCAACAACAAATTCAGATGATGCAGCAGCAAATGCAGCAGGTTCCGCCTGAACAGCAGCCGATGCTGCAAGGTGAAATAGCCATGTTAATCGAGGGTTTTTCCTCCCCCATCATGGCTCAACTTACTCAAGACCTTCTCCTCTCGATCGGACAAGGCAACGAAGAAGATCCTTTGGTTCAAATCCGTCAGCGCGAACTAGACCTTCGAGAGCAAGAAATGGCCATGGATCAGGCTCAGTTCACGGAAAAGCAACAGCAGAGAGACCAAGAAAAGCTGCTTGAGTCTGAGATTCAAAAACAAAGGATTGATGTTCAAAAGCAAGTTGCGGATGATAAATTAGACGTTGCTATGCAGAGATTAGAGCAACAAGCGCAACTCAAATTGCTTGAGTTACAAGCAAAGTTTGGAGGCATGTAATGACAACGAGTTATGTTTTAGAAAGACAGCAAGAGCTTAGAGACAACAAAAAGCTCATGCGTGAAGCGGAGCGTCAAGCTATCGCCAAGATGGAAGAAGAGCAGGCTTTGAGAAAGGCAGCAAGCGACGCTCGAATAAAAGCAAAATTAGAGCGAATCGAAAAAGGTGAGTCTGCACCAGTATCGGTTGCCGTTGCAGCGCCAGCGGTAGAAGTTGAAGCGAAGCCAAAGAAGGCTTCTAAGAAAAAGCAAGCAAAGGTGGAAAAAGATGCCGTTGAAGAAAGGGAAGAGCCAAAAGACGATCAGCTCGAACATCAAGAAGCTGAAGAGTGAGGGTAAGCCCCAGAAGCAAGCCGTAGCGATTGCTTTGAAAGAGGCAAAGGGCATGAAAGACGGCGGTTCGGTTTCTCGTGGCCAGCTCAAAGTTAAAGTCAAGAAGATGCGCACCCGTGGCACTGGGGCAGCAACCAAAGGGCTAGACTTTTACGAGCGCGTATGAGAGACGATGTTGATCTGGCAGCAGCCATCAAGCGCATGATTAGCGATCGAAAAGAGCTAATTGTTGAAACAATGTGCGAAGGTATGCTGAAAGATATGGAACATTATAAAAGTTTGCAAGGCGAGCTGACTGCGTTAAACTTGGTTGAACAAACCATCCAAGATTTTTACGCACGAGGAGAGCGCGAGTGAGCAAACCGTCAATCGAAGCTGCCTTTGTCGATAAGGAGGACCGGGTTTTAGATCCGACTCTGCTCGATAAGTCAGCCTTAGAGCGAATGCCTCAGCCAACCGGCTGGCGCATGTTAGTGATTCCTTATGCTGGTAAACGGACCAGCAAGGGCGGAATTCATTTAACCAAGGAGACCGTTGACCGAGAGGCGCTTGCCACGGTGGTCGCTTACGTGGTTAAAAAGGGGCCGCTCTGCTACAACGATAAAGAAAAATATGGTGATGCCCCTTGGTGCGAGGAGAAGCAGTGGGTGTTGATAGGTCGATATGCTGGCGCTCGGTTCAAGCTGGACGAGGGGGAAGAGGTCCGCATCATCAATGATGATGAAGTGATTGCAACAATTTTAGATCCAGATGACATAGTGAGCAGCTACCGATGACCGTTGAAAATACAGCCCCAGAAGCAGTCGAAGAAGAAATTGAAGTCACCGTTACTGAAGACTTACCGGAAGGTCAGGAAGTCAGCAGCGATGACGAGTTGGAGCGCTATACCAAATCGGTAAGCAAGCGCATCAACAAGTTAAACCAGAAAAACCGAGAGGCCGAAGACCGTGCCCGATACCTCGAAGCAGTTGCTATGCAAAAAGAGCAAGAGCTTCAACAGTACCGAGAGCATTCTGTTTTACAGGCTCAGACGGTTCTTCAAAAAGAAGAAGAGGCGCTCAAAGCTAAAGAAAGTCAAGTCGATGATATTTATCGGAAGGCTATTCAAAGCGGCGACGCCGACCTTATTTCGAAAGCTGACACGCTTAAAAACGATGTCGCTATTCAAAAAGAAAAATTGCGTGTTGCCCAGTCAAGACAGGCGCAGCAGCAACCGCAACAACCAGTCCAAGAAAACTACCAGTCTTATCAAGATCAAGATCAGTATCAGCAATACCAACAGCCAGCTCAGGAGGAGATCAAACCCACCGATCAGGCTTTAAGTTGGCATGAGAAAAATAAGTGGTATGGTGATGGGGAAAATGAAGAGAACTTACAAGCGACACAATTCGCTTATTTCACTCATTTCAACCTTATCAATGAGGGCTATGAACCTGACTCAGATGAGTATTATAATGAGTTGGACACAAGAGTTTTCCGCGTCTATCCGAATTTACAATCGGTAGAAACGGAGCAACCTGTCGAACAATCGGAAGCCAGACCCGCCGTGCAAAGAGTCGCTTCCGCCAGCCCTGCTGGTCGGCAACAAACACGAGGCAACAAGCGTGGCGTTTCATTCTCTAAGTCAGAAATTGAACGTCTCCGTGGCCTGAAGCCACACAATATGTCTGAAGAGGCATGGTTGAAAAGAGTGGCAGCAGAAAAGCAAAAAATTGCAGCAAGGGAGGCAAGTTAATAATGGCTGAAACGAATAAAGCTCGCGCTTCGCGTGATTCCGAGACACACGATAAACAGGCTCGACGCAGACCATGGCGTCCAGTTCGTAAGTTAGAAACTCCCCCAGCACCTCCCGGTTACACCTTCCGGTGGATTCGGGAAAGCATGTTGGGACAAGAGGATCGAGCTAACGTTAGTCGCCGTTTACGGGAAGGATGGGAACTGGTTAAAGGTTCTGATCTCCCTCCAGAGTGGGAACTTCCCACGATGGATAACGGCAGGCATGCTGGAGTCATTTACAACGAGGGATTATTGCTGGCGAAAATTCCTATCGAAACGGTCGAAGAGCGGAATGATTACTATCAAACCAAAACTCAACAAGCCAAAGATGCGCTCGATAACACTATGTTTAACGAGACACGCGGCGACGCCCGTTACGTGAAGTATGACCCCCAGCGAGACTCCCAAGTAACTTTTGGCAGAAGGTAAAAAAGGAGTCCTTAAATGGCTAATAAAGATGCAGCCTTTGGATTACGCCCCTCTCGTATGATGGGTGGTGCTCCCTATTCTGGTGGCCAAAGTCGATATCGAATTGCCTCTGGTTATAGCGGCGTTGTCTTTCAAGGCGACCTCGTGAAGCAAGTAACCGGTGGCGGTATCGAACGAGCCGCAGCAGGAAGCGCTGTCCCCGTAGTCGGGGTGTTTAACGGGTGTCAATATACAGACCCCACAACCGGTGAGCAGGTCTTCAAGAACTACTACCCCGGTTCAGTCGCAGCCGCAGACATCATTGCGTTTGTAGTCGATGACCCTAATGTAGTTTTCGAAGTACAAGCCGATGATACGTTCCCTGTTGCTGACCTGTTTGGCAATTTTGACATTGTTGATCAGGCAACAACTGGTGACACGTCTTCAGGCCGCTCAAATGTGGAGCTTGATGTAACAACTGGTGCTACAACGACCACTTTGCCGTTGAAAGCAATCGATATATCTCAAGATCCTGATAACGATGACGTAGCAAGCGCTAACACCAATGTGATGGTTGTGATTCAGAACCATATCGCTGGTGTGAAGTCGGCTGGCTTGGCATAAGGAGGCTAAAACATGGCGATTTCACGCGCACAACTGGCGAAGGAACTTGAGCCGGGTTTAAACAGCCTCTTCGGGATGTCTTACGATTCTTATGATCGTGAGTATGAGGAAATCTTTGCTATAGAAGATTCTCAGCGTGCATTCGAGGAAGAGGTTCTGATCACCGGATTTGGTTCAGCGCCTGTAAAAACTGAAGGTCAAGGTGTTCAATTCGATAACGCTTCTGAAGGTTATTCAGCACGTTATACGCATGAAACCATTGCCTTGGCATTTTCTCTGACTGATGAAGCAGTGGAAGATAACCTTTATGACTCACTTGGTAAGCGATATGTGAAGGCTCTCGCCCGATCTATGGCTAACACCAAAGAGATCAAAGGTGCAGATGTCTTGAACAACGCTTTCTCTGGCTCTTTCACGGGCGGAGATGGAGTGTCATTGATCAACACTGCTCACCCACTGGCAGGTGGCGGCACTGCTGCTAACCGAGCTACGACCATGGCAGACCTCAACGAGACTTCTCTTGAGGACGCTTTGATTGACATCAGCACGTTCACAGACGATCGCGGTTTGACGATTTCGGTACAAGCTACCAAGCTCGTCGTTCCACCTCAGCTCGTCTTCGTTGCGGATCGAATCTTGAATTCACCGCTGCGATCAGGAACTGCTGACAATGATGTCAACGCAATCAAGAACACGGGCGTACTTCCCGGTGGTTACACTGTGAACCACTACCTGACGGACCCCGATGCGTTCTTCTTGTTGACTTCTGTCACTGAGCAAGGCGAAGGTCTGAAGATGTTCCAGCGCACAGGCATGGAAACATCAATGGAGCCTGACTTTTCAACTGGCAACCTGCGATATAAGGCGCGAGAGCGTTATTCGTTCGGTTTCTCAGATTGGAGAGGCATCTACGGCTCTCAAGGAGCCTAAAAAAAGGGGGCTTTTGCCCCCTTTCTTTTTTCTGTAATATCGATTTATCCCTGACAACCGCATGGGGCGGTTGACACTAGCCAAGACAGGAGATAACCAATGGCTACTACCACTTTTTCTGGTCCTATTAAATCAGGAACCATCAAACACAGCACTGGAACCACAGTAGGCACTGACGTTAAAAACGTTGGTTTCGTTAAAACTGCTCAAACTGCATCGTGGACGCAATCTACGACTGCTGCCGATACCGGTATCGTCGTTCCAGCAAACAGCCAAATCACCGAGATTATTATCTACATCACAACAGCTTGTGATGCTGCGAACATCTCGATGGGCACGTCTGCAACCTCTACTGAGCTTTTCACTGCTTTGGCGGCAGGAACCGCAGCTAACGTAATTCATCATGGTGCTGATGGCACGATTACGGATGCGGACACTTGGGTTGATATTGGTACTGCGGATCTTCCCATCTACATTGATTTTTCTGCTGGAACTTCTGGTGCTGGTTACGTAACGGTTGAGTACATCCAAGGCATCAACAACGCCTAATAGGAGGTCGCCGTGGCTGATTCAGTAACAAGCCAAACCATACAAGACGGCGAAAGAAAGGCCGTCATGCGCTTCACCAATATCTCTGACGGTACTGGTGAAAGCGCGGTTGTGAAGGTTGACGTATCTGCGCTTAGCTCAAACTCTGCGGGAGATGCTTGCACAGAGGTTTCTGTTGCAAAGATATGGTGGCAATGTGTTGGTATGGGTGTCGAGCTTTTGAACGACGCTACTGCTGACACGTTGATTATCGGACTTTCTCCTGACAGCAACGGTTATCACGATTACTCTGATTTTACCGGCATCCCCAATAACGCGGGTGCTGGTAAGACCGGAGACATCGTGTTTACCACGATTGGTGCAAGCAACACTGACACCTACACAGTCATTTTGGAACTGATCAAAAAGTACGACTAATGGCCAGATCTAAAGACGCAAAAAGAACCGAAGGCGGACGAATCACTTATCGAGGTGAATCGTTCGCCGGGTTCAATAAGCCAAAGCGCACTCCGGGTAAACCGAAAAAGTTTGCTGTCTTGGCGCGTCAAGGCGATGAGATTAAGTTGGTTCGTTACGGCGATCCAAACATGAAAATCAAAAAAAGCAACCCAGAGCGCAGAGCTAACTTTAGAGCCAGACACGGTTGCGATAAAGCCGGTGCCAAAAATAAGCTGACCGCTCGGTACTGGTCTTGTAAGAATTGGTGATGCTATGAAGATGAGAAGACCTGCACCCGTTCCGGTTCGAAGGGCACCTGCCGTACAAGATGACAGGATGATCGATACGGGTGGCTTTTTAGATTTTTATGATCGTCAGGTGCAGCCGAATGGCTCAGGAGGATCTGGCTTTGCCGCGCCAATAGAGTTCTATGAAAATCGTCCTGTGCCGGGAGAGGATTATATTCCCTTCATTCCTCCCGAAAATACGGGAATGCCATCACCTGAAGAATATTTTAGGCGGGAGGGGCGCTTACCGGGTGATCCTTTCCCCGGAACAAACCCTCCGCCACCGCCGCCACAGCGCTCACCGGGCAGACCTTTACCTCCCGGCAACATTCAAGACATGCTTGAGCGTATGCGCGATAAGTTCGGAAGAACACCGCGCCGTGGTCCCATGCCAGACAAAGGACCAATTTATCAACCGATGCCGAGGCCACCAAGGCCCCCCGGAAGACCTCCGATTGATTTAGGGCCTCCATTCCGGTTGCCACCAGAATTGCCTAGATTTCCAAGCCCCGAGCCAGAGCAGCCCAGCAGAGGCGGCATCGGAGACTTGTTCCGACCATACGGCAGCGGTTTACAAGACTCGCCTTACGGCAATCTGATGGACTCTATTGCTGAGTATGGAGCGGGTTATAACCCATACAGCCAGATGGGTGATTTTTTGATGAATCGCCCCGTATTTGATCGGGGGGAGCGCCCCGGTTCCCCGATGGATATGTTCAGAGGCCCTGCGGCTGGCGGAGGTGGCTTGTTCGAGGAAGCCGTGGGTCAAATGCAACAGCAGGCCCCGGCCATTCAGCAACAATACGAAGATTACCAGAGCCAAATGGAAGAGCAGCGGCAAGCAGAAGAAGCCGCTAGAGCAGCAGAAGCAGAAGCGAAAGCAGCAGCCCAAGCAGAAGCCGACGCAGCAATGCAGGCCCGGTTTGATGAGTTGAACCAAAGGCTTGCTGACCAAGAAGCGGCAGCAGCGGCACGAGAGCAAGAGTATCGAACATCTGGCGAATCAGAGAGAGAGCAGTTGCTTGCTCGTATCGCTGAGCTGGAAGGCGCAAAACCAGATCTTGATGCCATCCGAGAATCGATTAGAGCGGATGTAATGTCGAACCTCCCGTCGCAGCCTAGCTTTGACGCAGAGGCTATTGCGAAACAAGTGCGAGATAGCATGGGTCTAGGCGATCTCAATATCGCTGACATTAACGAGCGTGTTGCTGCGCTTCAACAATCCCAAGCTGATTTAGCAGGTAAAGCACAGGCTGCACCGCAGATTGATATTGACGCCCTGAGAGCACAGATTCAGGAAGGACTGAATGTTCCAAATGTAGATGTTGATGCGATACGACAACAGATCCAGTCTGAGTTTCAAGTCCCAGATTTAGGCAACATTCAAGAACGTTTGGCGCAAGTTGAAGGGCGCGGAACTGCTTTAGATCCTGAAGTGTTAGAGCGCATACGGAATCTGGAAACGAGAAAAGGCCCTGACCTTTCCGGTTTAGAAAACCGAATCAAAGAGCTTCAAGGAAGGATACCTGAGCAAATTGATGTCGATGCTATTAGAAGGCAAGTTCAAGAAGGTATAGAGCTTCCGAACATGGACCAATTACGCGAAGATCTTGCAAGAGCGCAACAAGGCGGTAGAGGCACGGTTATGGACCCTGACGTTCTAGCGCGTATCTCGGCGCTTGAGGAAAGGAAAGGCCCAGACCTTAGCGGTATTGAGCAGCGCATCAAAGAGTTGCAGGAAAGAGGCATGCCCGACCTAAGCGGTTTGCAAGAGCGCCTAGCTATGATCGAAAACCAGAGGGCGCGTGATGCCAAGGGTGCTCGTACCCCGGCAAGAGGTCCCGGTGTGGACAAAAAAGGACCGAAGGTATTTACTCCGGTTCCGACCGTTCCACCACCCCCTCCGAAAAAAATGCCCCCACTTAGACCCATCATGCGTGGAGGCTTTGGGATCTAATGGCTGACAAAGTACCTGATAACGTTGCTAACCCTAGCCTGTATAGAAAGGCGAAGGCGAAAGCGAAGGCTAAATTTGATGTTTTTCCTAGTGCTTACGCATCCGGCTGGATGGTTCAAGAATATAAGCGAATGGGCGGCGATTACAAAGGCGCTAAAAAAGCAGAGGGCGGAGCAATGAACAAAAAATTCGACGCCAAGAAAAGCGATCTTAATAAAGACGGAAGAATCAGTAAGTACGAGCGCACAAGAGGCGAAGCGATCGCCAAAAGCATGGCTCAACGAAAAAGCACTGGCGGATCGGTTTACATGGAACCCCGTGGCTGCGGCGCGATGATGCAAAGCAAGCGCAAGCAGGTGCGAGTGCCTCGTGGCTAAGTCTGGACTCGACAAGTGGTTCGGTGAAAAATGGGTTGATATCGGAGCCAAGAAGAAGGACGGTAAATTTCAACCATGTGGCCGAAAAAAGGCGTCAAAAAAAGCAAGCGGTCGCTCCTATCCAAAGTGCGTGCCCTTAGCAACCGCTCAGGGCATGACGGAAGGAGAGAAGAAAAGCGCGGTTCGCAGGAAAAGAGCAAAGAAACAAGGAGTGGGCGGCAAGCCGACTAACGTAAAAACATTCGCAGCCAAAGGCGGCTCGATCAACAAGAAACCGGGTAACTCTGGTTT
>Ga0255781_10004014_pt1 | contig 11317 bp, 4 predicted proteins | sample 101ome_21_FD_179979 | JGI IMG/M metagenome (GOLD analysis project Ga0255781, IMG submission 179979) | Coastal salt marsh microbial communities from the Groves Creek Marsh, Skidaway Island, Georgia - 101413BT metaG (version 2) | ecosystem: Environmental > Aquatic > Marine > Intertidal zone > Salt...
AACGACGTGCGCAGCGACAAAGAGACCAGTGTGTAATAAGTAGAAGATTGTTGTGTAGCTAAGCACTAAAACGTTTTGAATTACAACAGCAACGGAGCGTGCGCGCCAAACGACTTGAAACGTAACTTGATGATGTCTTGCTCGGGATCAAATTTGTACCTATCGATCCGAGCTTGCGCTTTCCGTCTCGCTTCTTCCCGTTTGGCGCGCTTTTCTGCCCGCAGAGCCTGGCGCTGCTCACGAGCCTCTAACGCAGCCTTTCTCTTCTCGACGGCAGCCTTGATTTCTTCTGGCGTCAAGCGCCGAGCTTTGCCATCTTTATCTGTGACAGTCTTTTTCTTCTTGTACGCCTCACTGCCTTTTTTCTTGATCGAGGTGGTCTTTACGGTTTTTTTTGCGGCAGCGTTGCCCATTTTCGCCGTAACCCCGCTCGTGGCATGCTTAACTCCGCTGTACATTCTCGTCAAAAATCCAGCTGCAGGCTCTTCTTCAGAATCTGATTCATCTTGCTGCGCTTGCGTATCGACCAAGAAACCCAACCAAATCAATATTCGCTCGATGAGCGTGTATTCAACAAACTCAGTGTGTACGTCGTCGTCAGAGTCGCTTGATTCGTCAGAGAAAAAGTCAGACCCGTCGTCATCAATCAAAGCATCGGGATCTGAGTCAGATGCGTAATCTTCTGGATACATCTTGCTGTTGATGGCGACGGCATTTTCTTTCTGTGGTTGTTTCTCCTTCGGAGTTTCTGTACTAGTCTTCGGCGATTTTGGAGCCATTGAGCTCGATCTTTCTCCGGCCCGCTTCGCCGTGGTGATATGGTCTGATTCGTGTATCTGAGCGGAGAACTTTGATCCCGTCTTCAAACTCAGTTTTTTTATCAACGTCAAGTCATCTACAGGCGGGTCGTTATCCTGGGTCTGCTCTTCAATGGGTTCAGGAAAGTGCACGACTTTATCTTGCGCGTTGGGCTGCGAATCCTTGGCTGGAACTTCTTTGTTGTCGCTCGCCTCAACCGTGGTTGGAGCCTCTCTTTTAGCGTTCGCTTCCACCTTTGCCTTCTTTCCCTTTGCCTTCATCTTTTCGTCTTTCACTGAAGAGTCCGTGTCAGAGTCCTCGAACGCCGCCGGAAGACTCTCAGGGAGAGGATCGCTCTCATCTTCAGAGGGATCGAGCTCTTTGAAGATTGTGAGGTACTTTGTGCGATACATAAACTTGTTCGTGCCAATCTGAATAACTTGACCTGGAAGAGCATTGTTGGTTGGAATCTCTGGCATCATGAATCCCTCGAGAATGAGTTTCATCCAACTGCCGTCTTGGCGCGCAAGTTCTGCGGCGGCGGCTTCCTCTTCTTTTCTGCGCCGCTCTTCCTCTTGCGCTGCCACTTGCTCGGGATCGAGACCAAGTTTTTTCGCGTTCTTTGATCGCTCAGCGCTTTCTTGCTGCTCGACAGCTTGGTCTATATTGTCAAGAACTCTCTGAAACCAGTTGGACGTCTTCGGCGGCGCTGGCGCTGGAATCTCTTCTTTGGCAATTTGATGATCATTGGCGGCATCCCTCTGCTCGGTCTCATCTTTCGCCTTTTCGTCTTGTGCGGGATGATCTTTTGCGCTCAGAAGGTCTTGTATCAACGTATCGAGATTCGGTCGAGCGTGAACTTTGACGCCATACTTTCCAATCGGTCGAACGACATCGGAACCGCTGAACAGCGTGTACCCTTGGAAACTACCGAGCTGACTCATGTAAGCGGGAACGCCCTGCGCAGTGACCGTGCGTTCGAGAAACGAAAACATCAACTCTCTGCGTTTCATCGCCCATATGTGCCGACGATAAATTTCTTCTGTCAATCGGATTATGTCGCCGTGTGAAGAATTCATCGCGTCGAGATCCATGCCAGTATCTGACGTCGACTCGAAATTGTACATTTGTATGAATCCAACGATGCCGTGTCCTTTGCTGATGCGTTTACAACCTTGCTGTCCCAAAGCAGCCATCTTGAGCACATTCTGCATTTGGAGCTGTGAGTACAAGTGAGGGTCCTCATCAATCCTGAACTCGTCGGAGAAACGTTCAATCTTCGCCAGTCGATAAAACGACTGGCTTCGGTCGTTCGTCACGATGAGATAATTATTCCTCGTTTCAAATATTTGGTAACCGTGAGCCTCTCGCAACTTTGAAAGACGCTCTTTGGACCGCTCAATGTGTGGATTTGGCACGAGTATCGGTGGTCCGCCGCGCCTACTCAAATTCTTTGAAACTTCCGTCAAGTCCCACTCTTCGTCGTACTCGTCGGCGCGTAGCTGGCGAGCTGGATGCGTTGTCTTACGTCGCGCATCTATTTGCATTTGTTTCGCTCGCTGCTTCTCCTCTTTTGCCTTTTCCTCGAGGTACACTAAACGCATTCTTCGCGTCGCCTCTTCAACTTGACTTTCGCTGTGAGAAGTACCAAATACACCCGTTTTCGCCGCAGCGAAAGGCATGTGTACTTGGCAATAAGCAGCATACGTCCTATCTCTCTCTCCATCGCCCAACTTTGTCATCGCGACTTCGTTGCACGTACAGACTGGTAGTGGTGACAAACCATTCGTCTTTGCGTACATGGACGTTCTCGTCAGGATGTCTGCGTGATGCATTTGGCCAAATGATACAGCTTGGGAGTGGGTGACTGCTCGAGAAACCGCATCGTGTAACTCCTCATTCTCAAGCGTACCGCCGTCACCCGTCTGAATCACATATTTTACTTTGGATTGCTGTTCTCGAAGCTTTTCAGTGAGTTGCAAGGCGGCTTTGAGTTCGCCTTTGATGCACCTGTATCGAGCCTTGCTTTTTGGACTCATGGGTGGTGTCAAATCCGCCCCCGTGACGTGTCTATCGTCGTCACTACTAGTGCTTCCATCTTCGTCGCCCTCACCGTCGTCGTCCCCACCGGAACCTGCGCCGTCGCCTTTTTTAACTTTATCGCGCTTCTTTTTCCGCTTTTTAATTCCCAACTCCTCATCCGAGTCAGTCCCAGTGTAGTACTCGATGTCTGACTCGTCGTAGTGTCTGATTTGTTCTTGACGCATCAAAGTTCGTCCAGCTAGAAGATTCGGCCTGGGTTCGCTTTCGCTCCCCGAGCCAGAACTCGTAGCTGAAGACGACGAAGAAGAGGATGAAGACGACGAAGAAGAAGAGGTTGAAGAGGAAGAACGCGTAGAAATTCTGTCGCTCTCGGAAGATTCCGACCAGTGGAGAGCTCCACGCGAGACAGCGTATTTTTCATTCTTCGCCCAGTCCGAAACCGTCACCGCCGCCTTCAAATTTGTCGTATAACTGCTCTCCGAACTCAAATCGCTGTCCAGTCCGTAGCGCCTCGAGTCCGAAGCGGCAGCGCCTCGACGAGGAAACAAACCGTTCCCTGGTTTAAGCTCAGACTGATCGCGCCAACGCTCTTGCACGGCGGCCGCACTCGTGATATCGTTCTCATATTCAAAATCCGAGTCGTCTTCTTGCGCCCCGCGTCTCCAGTTGCGCGTATTCGCCTCGACGTACTGCTTTTTGCGATCGGTCCACAAGTGCTGGTGATGGTGTTGGTGGCGACTTTCAAGAGTCGTTGTCTCCGTCGTCCGAACCCCGTTCGCCGCATCCTTCGTCGTCACCGCGGTTGTCGTTTTCTCTATATTCGTCGTCGTGTCCACTCGACTCACCCCGTCCAGCCCGCTCTCATCCTTTGTCGCCGTCGTCGTCGCCATTCTCGTCGTCCCATCCTTGGCAACGTGTGAGCCGAGCTCTCCTGCGTCCTCCTCCACGCTCGCTGGCGCCATCGAAAGGGGAAGATCGAGGACGAAAGGCCGGCGACGACGACGGAACGATCAAATCCTCGATCCTGTCCGTCGTCGACTGGGGTCGAGCGGTGCGGTTTCGAACACGGCCCAGCAAAGTCCAGCAAAGTCAGTCGGTCCAGCAATCGGCAAATCAATCCAAAAAAAACAGTCAGTCAGTCAGTCAGTCAATCAGTCAGTCAGTCAGTCAGTCAGTCAGTCAGTCAGTCAGTCGGTCGGTGCCTGCTGCTGTTGAGTGGTGGTGACGCCAGTCGACGACGGTGCGCGACGCCAGTCGACGTTGACGACGAAGACTGGCGCGTGAAGGAAGAGAGACTGGCGCGTCAAGGGTGTTGAGCTGATACGTCCGAGGCGGGTCGTTCAGTCGCGTCGGAACGGGTGAGAGGCGTGGAGGCGTGCCATTTCGCAACACCATTCGCGTTCGCGTTCAGACGGACGACGATAATGTTCAGCCAGAGAGATCCGAGCTGGAGGAGTGTGGTACCGGGAAGAGAAAACGATGAGACTGGACGAACGGCGGACGATGAACCGGATGAGGTGACGCGAGCGTTGGCCCGTCAGGGACTGGGAATGCGCGAAGGCGGATCGAGCGACGACGACGACGCGTACGTCACAGACGTGGAGGAAGACGAGGACGAGGACGACGGAGTTCGAAGGGCGGGCGACGCTAGTGAATCCGATGGTAACGATACAGATGAGTTTGAAGACGCGGAGGAATCTTTAGTGGGGCGAAAGGAGAGAGTGGCATCGGGAGAAGCTGCCATTACTACGAGTTTACTGTCAAACGCCGAAAAACGCTCAATCGTCAACGCGAGCTCTAGGAGAAGTCGAGGAACAATCGCGACGAGCTCGCGCAGAAGTCGACGACACGGCGGTTCAGTGAATAAGGCACAGTCGTCCAAGGAAGCGCTTCGTAGAAAAGCGGAGAGGCGCGCGTACAAACCGGTGACGTTTAATCTTTTGATGCGGTTGTTTGGTTTGTACGTGTCATTCATGGCCATGGTGTTTTTATTCGTCATACTCACTTCAGTCGGGGCGTACATTAATCCAGTGGACGAGATCCTCGAGCTCAATACTCTGGAAAATTTGGTGTGGTTTGTCATATCCTTGGCGAGTTTCGTAGCGATTCCGTCTTGTTTAGCGCACGTCACGGGCTACTTGACATGGCCTCCGGTGTGGATGGAACAGTTCCCCGATCGCGGGAAGATTTTAGAGGAGCTGGGTGGAAAACTCTACTTTAGATTTCACGTCACGCGTGACGCCAAACCCCTCGCGGTGAAGCGTGCCGTCGATGTGGCGGTAGAAATCTTACAGAGAGTGATCCCCTCAACCTTGTGGGAGATTGAGGTTGTGACGATGAAGGAATTGGGCATCTCGACGCCCTCTGTTAGCGAACTTGTCGTTCCCATTGAAATGAACTATCAAGTCTCTGGTAGCGCTGGCTTGTTGAATTTCGCCACGCAGGCGAGCACGGCTACCTGGGGGGATTGGGTTGTACACATGGGACCTGACGCCCTTCTCAACGTGCGAGCTGTGGATGCTGTGTTGGCGCATTGCGCTCGCGAAACCCGCTTGGCGGCGTTGTCAGGACGCGGTGAAACCCACGTGCGGCGCCTCGCACAGGGTGCTGTCCTCCCTGGAATCACGAGAACGTCAAACTCTTTCATAGACGGTGTCGAAAGCGTCTTTCAGTGGATTCCTGCCATGGCTGAGTGCATTCGCGCTGGCGAATCGTACGGGGCGTTGCGCATGATGTATGCGAAGCACTCGCGCGTTGTCGCCCCCATTCCAAACACCTTTTTGGTTGTTCCGAACGAGCTCGAGCTCGCAGTTGGATTTAAAGGTATGGAAGTCCACGATGGTTTCGAACTCACGTCGTTCGCTTTGAGATGTTCAAACAATGGGGTGAAATTCGCTTGGTTGGATGCCGGCGTTCACGTGCCGATCGTCTCAAACATTTGGAAGTTATTCAAAGTTCGCGCGAGAGATCACCATAGCGCTTTGGTTCTCATGCGTGACGACTCAGCCCTAGATCCAACGCATCGCGCTAGTTTAACTTTGGCTTGCGTGAGCACTGGATTCTCTACAATTGCCCCCGTCGTCAGCGCCTTTGCGCCGTGGTGCATTCGGAGAAGCGGCGTCGACATGTTTGCAGTCTCTTGCATAGTTGGTTTCATCACGGCGTGTGTCACATTCAAGTACGCCGTAGGATATTACAAGAGCGCTTCTGTCGCCGACCTCTCAAACGGTGCAGTTTCGGGAACCGTCTACTACAACATTCTCTTCCTGCTCACCATCGTTCTCACGCCAGTGTTTTGCGTTTTCGAATTCATCGCTCTTTGCACGTCAATCTTCTACGACCCAGCCTATTTCGGGGGCGAGACAGAGAAGAGTAGAGGTCCTATCGTTAAGATACTTGAAGATGAAGACGATGATTATGACTGGCTCGAGCGAGGTCAAGCGAGGAATATCGAGAGAGAGGTGCTCTTGCCGGCGAAGGAGGAACAAGAAACTGTCGTGCAATCGAGAGGCGACCCCGGGAAGGCGTCACCGCGAGTTTGGAGACGCGGTGGTCGACAGTAGGATGACGAAACAACAAAGTCATCGACATCATCATCGAAAAGAATAGTTAGATTTAGTCTGGTTCAGTAGCTTGTTTTATTACAGTAAATACATTTCAAGGACACAACAACATCTTCGACGCTCGCGCCGTGCATTTTTTATTGAACACGCTCACAGAGAGACTTGTGAGCTCGGGATACACAGCGTGCTAATAGGTGAGCTTTCGTGTGCTACCTTGTCAGATTTTTTTAGGGCCATCGCTCCGAGCGTCTCGCCTAACGTTTCGACGTGAGAGTCGGCTGTGTGCGCCGTTTGGCTGACAAGCTTGGACGTTTTACAGATGTCATACATGTACTGGCCATACAGCATGAGAGCGGCTTCGTGGCGGCGTCTGCTTCGATCTCCACAAGCGTCTTCGACGACAACTACCCTAAATCCAGCGTTGAATGCACCAAAGACGGAGTGTTGAACGCAGACGGACGTTATCAGTCCGGCGACGACGATAGTCTTCACACCAGCGGCGCGCAGCATTGGCGCCAAGTCTGGGGCATGGATGAAAGCTCCAAACGTATCCTTATCGACAACCGTTTCGCCTTCCAGTGGAGCCGCGAAAGGCTCCGTCTCATTCGGATCAATCTCGTAGGCGCGACGACCTGGATTCAGACGTTCAAAATTCTCAAGCCATGGACATTTTTCGTAGGTGTACGATGCCCTCACATGGACGATTTTCGATCCCGCGTTTCGGGCGCACTCGAGAACACGCTTCACGTTTGACTCAAATTCAGGGAACGCTTCCATTATTTCGGGTGCCTTGGACCAGTACACCGGCTGTATATCGATCAGCATCAGCGCCACGTCCTCGCCAAAGGCGAGCGGATCGGGCGCGACGGAGAGCGCGCTCAAGTCTCCTTCCGAAGCGGCGACGCGCATGCCCGATCGAACTCCTCTGGGATTCTCACGGACGTAGGCGGAAATCGGCTCGGTTCTACCGAGCGGAGACGGCTCGTAGATCGCTCGGCGCAGCATGACAGGTTCGTCCTCGTCGTCCACGTCCACGTCGAAATCTTTCGTCTCGACGGAGCGCGAGAAGAGCTCTAATCGATTCAGCTCGGCAGCCGACATGCACCGCTGCGCGGGCCATCGCTGAAACACTTCTCTTCGAGAGAGCAGTTCTAGTCTATTCTTTTCAGGCGACGAGTGCCGCGGTGGAAGCTCCTGCGCGCTCTGCTCCTCATCGCTCGGCAAGGGCACGAGTTCGTTGTGAACCGTCGCGGCACGCTTGATTTCGGCATGACGTCGCATTTCCGCGCGCAAAAGCGCGGTGTCGCGCTTCTCTTCGCTCAGGAGCGCCGACAACATCGCGAGTAATTTAAACGACTCGGAGGATGCGTTTCGTTCTCTCCCGTCGGCGGAGACGGAGACGTCGACGCGCGCGTGCCCGACTGACGCTTCGCGCGGACACGCTGGCAACCAACCATCGCTTCGTGTGTCGACCGCGAAACGTCGCGAAATGCACTAGTGTTCTATTTCTCGAATCATGAACGGTCGGGTTAGGGTTTAGAGTGGGCACACCCGGGACCCCATCGTCATCGCGATCGCGTCCGTTCGTTTCGTTTCGTTTCGTTTCGTTTCGTTTCGTTTCGTTTCGTTTCGCGTCAGAGGAATTTGAAAACGAGGAAACGGTGTCGTCGTTCGTTCGTTCGTTCGTTCGCTCGTTCGCGCGTGCACCGTGAAACTTCGTCGGGCGCCGACGAACGAGCGGACGAACGAGGAGAGGATGGGGAACGATGAGCGTTTTAGACGAACGCTGGGCGGTGAACGACGCGGATGCGCGTCGACGTCGACGGCGAGACCGACGACGAGACCGACGTGGATTAGCGACGTCAATGCGGACGAGCGGCGACGCGAGTACGCGTTGACGCCCGAAGAGTACGAGGCGAAGAGGGCGAGCAGGGTGTCGAAACACTTGGAAGAAGTTCGCTTGGAAAAGTATGCGCAGTTTGAAGACGAATTGAACCTTTCAGAGACGGTGTACGGTGGCTACGAAGAAGGTGAAGATGAGGAGGAGGAAGACGAAGACGCGTCGGAGCGGGCAGAGCCGCTCGACCTCGATATGGCGTTGTTTTGGGCGAGACGACGAGCTGATGCCGCGCGAGCGAGCGCTCACAGAGGACAGACCGCATTGGCTGGAGCGCGGCATCGACTGAGCGCCAAGTCTCAAGTGCGAGAAGTTGACGAGCTCAAGCGAGTCGTGTGCGAGGAGCGCCAACAAAGAGAAGCTTGCGAACGCGCGTTGGAGAAGAAGCAAAAGGAGATTGAGCGTTTGAGGTCACAATTAGCGAAATATAAGCTTCAGAGTGATGAAGCATCCAATCGTGATTTCAACTCCGGTGAAGATTACGTTCTAGTGCGAAGAGGTGGCAAATCGCGCGCGATGAAGATTTACGAAGACGAACTACCCTTGTATTCGCAGCTGCGCGAGCGCCGAGCGACGTGGTTGAGAGATTTGTCGAACTGATATTTCTCCCAATTACAACATAATATATCCTTGTAAAGTATGTAATAGACGCGCAATCGGATAGGTTGCATCAAGCGTATATGTAGTCAACAGATATCATAAGAAGCAAGTTTCCTCACTTTTGTTGCGAAGCGTTCGCTGAACGCTGACTTAATATTTCAGAGTCAATCGAATCTCGGACGATGAACCTCCAGATTCGTACCTCGCGCTGTTGGCCGTAGCGGCGAATACGACCAATAGCTTGAGTTTCGCTGGCAATGTACTCTTGAGCGGTGTTTGTGAGCAACGGGTGAACAAAGATGGCGTGGTTCGCCGTCGTCAAGTTGGCCCCGGAAGCGCTTTCGTCACGACTGAGAAGCAAGAGTACTCTTGCGTCATTCTGCTTCAAGTCTTCCTTTTGGAACTCATCGAGCGCAGCGGTTTGTTGGTGTACAGAGCCCTTGAGTTTGAGCGTCTTGATGCCAGCCTCGTTCAGCGCTGAACTGACTTGCTGCATCAAATCAGTAAACTGAACAAAGACCAACACGCGCTCATCCTCTGGGATGGACTTGATATGCGCAACCAGGTCGATAATTTTCGAACCATGGACACCAACGCCACCGTCAGTCTTACCGTTGTTCTTGCCCTTGCTGGCACCTTCGGTACCGAGCGAGTCAGCGGTGACAACAGAGCTATCGCGCGTCGCGCAGTCACAGCCTTCAACACCACACTCTTGGTTCTCGGCGTTTGTCTTCAGGCATTCGAGGCAACCGACGTGACCGCACGTGGATAACACACCAGAAAGCGATTTAGCGCTCACAGCCTTCGCCGCCTTCTTCGACTGGACGCACACTTGGCATGTGATAGAATCAGAAAGCTTGGCTTGCTGCAAGTCACGAACGGACTGGAAGAAGCGGAGAGAACGCACGCGTCCGACGAGCTCTTTTTGCAATTTACGAAGACCGTGAGTGTGCTCACGCAATTCCCAAAGCTTGTCCTCGTACGAAGCGTTCTTTTGCTTCTTCGAGACGTTAGATTTGGTCGTCACAGAACTCGGTGTTTCCGGCGCAGCTTGAAGGACCTTCCAGTTAACCTTGGTCAAGTCTTCCTCGCGGCGATCCCCATCGTCGTAAAACATCAGCGCTTTTTGCTTCCACTGTCCACTGTATCCGCGCACTTCGCCTTCGAACCACTTGTTTTCTTCAGGCCAAAGTACACTGACACGGCTGCCAACGGGAGGACGAGTCTGCAAGAGATGAGCAGTCTGTTGCGCCTTTTCATCGGTCTGTTCCTTGAGCACCGCGCGCAGGAGATCGGTAGCCGTGGGATCACCAATACCTTCGCCTTGAACGCCTTCCTCCCAGCGAACGAAAGAGTTGACCTTCTTCTCTTCGTCATCGAAACCATCCATACTGGCAACTTGAGCGTACATGGCGCGTGCCTTGAGAACGGCCTCACCAAACTCGACAAGGCAAGCGTCTTGTTGGCTCTTGCGGACGTTGACAATGTCCTGGCACGTACGCAAAGCCGTGCCAGATTCATCGTCAAGCTCGAAATGAGCCACGCGCTTCAAAAGTGCCTCTTCCGCGGTGGACGATCCGCTCAGAACAGCAGCCAATCGGGCGTCACGATCGCCTTCAGAGCCACCTCTCTTCTTCTTCTTTGCCTTCATGTCCATCGACTGCAAGTAGTGATCGAGTTCGAGGTAGATGGCACGCTCAGCCGGACGCAAGTTGACATCGACAACATCTTCCTTGAACTTGATTTCGTCAATCTCAGCGATGTTTTGACGCATGTACCTGTTCAAGAATTGCTGAGCAACTTCCCAGCGACGTTTGTGCCATTGTTGCGTTGGCTTCTCCTTGAAGAACTGGAAAGTTTCAACCTTTGTGATTTCCGCCTTGCTGTAGCGCGGGACCTCATCGCTTCCCAAGTTGATACCGAGCAACGCGGCAGTTCCCTTGATGTCAGCAAATTCTCCAACCGGCGGAGTACCCGAAAGACACCAACGCGATTCAGATTGCAGACCGAGCACCACAGCCTTGTCAGACGGCTTCAAGTAGGTGAACTCATCGACAATGACACGACGCCAGTGGAAAAGTTCAACCGGAACCGACTTGATGTCGCGCCAATCGTACTCAACCTGTGCGCTTTCCAAACCCCAGTGATCTTTGTTGCCGTCGGCATCAACTTCAACGCTGCTCGTGCGCTTGATCACTCGCTTGCGTTTCGGCGTCGCTTTCTGAGCAAAATCCTCACTGTCACTCTCGTCTGATTCGTCCCAATCTGAAATTTCATCATCTGTTTCAAACTCATCCTCGACGTACGACTTGCGTGGAGTATTACGAGCAGAGGTACGGATGGGAGACTTGATTGGCGTCTTCTTGGTCGGCGTCTTCTTGGTCGGCGTCTTCTTGGTCGGCGTCTTCTTGGTCGG
>Ga0255781_10004023_pt1 | contig 11295 bp, 12 predicted proteins | sample 101ome_21_FD_179979 | JGI IMG/M metagenome (GOLD analysis project Ga0255781, IMG submission 179979) | Coastal salt marsh microbial communities from the Groves Creek Marsh, Skidaway Island, Georgia - 101413BT metaG (version 2) | ecosystem: Environmental > Aquatic > Marine > Intertidal zone >...
GCTCGGCGGCCCGCACGAGCGACCGATCGAGGTACGGCTCGCACGCCGACCCGAGGGCGTCGGCGACCGCCTCGGCGAGCGCGTGGCCCCCGCGGCTGCGCTCGTCGTGGATCACGAGGCCGTACGATCCCCCGCCTGCGTTGACGTGACACGCGACATACGCGACGGCCTCGTCGGGATTGTGGCGGGCAATCTCGGCCGCTTTGCGGTGCCGCTCCTGATACCACCCGGCATCGAGGTGGACGACGTCGTGGCCCTCGGCGGTCAGGAGGGCCGTAGCCGCCTCGATATACGCCGCCGTGAGGTCGACCTCGTGCACGGTTTCGCCGTCGACCTCGCCCACGGCGCCCCGGTCGTCTCGCCCAGGCTTGCCCACGTGCTGACGGTCGAGCACGACGATCACGACGCGACCCCGTTGTCGACGACGGCGAGCGCGTCGATCTTGCCCGCGAGGGCCTCGTGCCGCGCGTACAACCCGCCGACCTTGCGCTCGATCGTGTCGAGCTGGGCGGCGTTTCGGTCGGCGCGGGCGTGGCAATCCTGCATTGACGCGAGCCATGCCTCGCGGTCGAGGGCGTGCTGCGCGAGCAGGTCGTCAACCTGGGCGAGATGCTTATCGACCCACGCCCGCACGGCGGGCACTACGGTCTGCGTCCCGAATCGCCATAGCCCGAGGCCCATACCGAGCAGCAGCAGGAGCGACGACGTGGGGCCGGTCAGGAGCGATAGCGTTGCGTCGTCCATTAGGGCGCCCCGTAGCCCGCCGCGACGAGGGCGTCGGCGACCACGTGGGCGACCGGCTTAGCGTCGTCGGCGAGCAGGTCGGACGGCGCGCGGGCAAGGCGCGCGGCCGCGAGGGCCTCGGCGGTAGCGATAGGCAGCCGGATCACGACCTGGGCATAGTCGGAGATCACGCCGTCAACGTCGGACGTCGCGACCGTCACGGGCTCGTCGGCTCTTATGCTCATGCGATCACCAATTTGCGGACATTACAGCGCAGGTGCACATTCTCGAGGCAGAACAGGTGCAGATATCGGCGATTCTGCGGCGTCGCGATCCGTGTTCCGATCGCGACGTGCTTAACGAGCGCCCGGCTCAGCACCTGCCCGTCGGTCGGTAGCGCCGCGGTGCCCTGATCGAACGAGATCAGCATAGCGCCGCCCATGACGTGATTCGCTACGCGGGTCGGCGTGGTCGATATGTCCGTGATCGACGTGACCTGCTCGATCGTGTCGTAGCTCGACGCGTTGATCGCCTCGCGGAATAGGATCGACGTATCGTCAGCGGCGCCGTCAAATCCAAATAGGGCGCCCATTGTGTCGTCCTGCGCGCCGGGCGAACTATGCTTAGCGATCCGGTAAATGAACGACTGCCCCGACGAGGCGCCCAGGTTGTCGGTCGACACGTTCGCCACGAAGGGCACGTCGGAAACGTCCGCGCCGAGATCGACAATTATATAGGCCTGTTTGGTCGACACGTTGCCCACGTGCTGCAATACGCCCGAGACGAACGCGAGCGAATCCGGCCCGCTTGTGCCGTTGAAGGACAATGTCAGCGAATGTCCGTTGACGGTATGCGGACCCTCGCCGCCCGTGCCCGAGGTACCGCCGGTCGTGAGGAAATTATAGTTGACGCTGCCGAAATCGATCAGCGTCTCCAGATCCGAGGCCGCCGCAGCCGCCCGGGCGTAGTCGTGCAACGCCGTCGCGACGACGACGCCGCCGATCGTAGCGTCGAGGGCGATCACGCCCGCGCTGCCGTCGGCGTCGCCGCTCGGCGTCCACGGCCCGAGGCCCGACCCCGACCACGAGGTCGAGCCCGACGCGTTGACCGTGCGCAGCGTGTAGCCGTCGATACTCGCGGCGTCGGCCCCGGTGAAACTGCCGAACGTCTTAGCGGACAGCGACGACCCCGCGGCGACGGCCTCGCTCGTCGCGGCGGGCGGGCTCACGTCGTATGCCGACCCACCGCCGCCGCCTCCGGACGGCTTGCGCAGCCCGATCAGCCCTGCGGCAACCGCCCCGCTCGACAGCCGCCCAGCCATTAGGAAAGCCGCACGTGCACGTCGGCCGACGCGCCGGGTGTCACGACGAGGTCGACCGACGGGTCGCGACGAGGCACGCGGGGCGCGATGTACAGGGGCGCCCATTCCTGCGTCGCAATCGGCACGGCGTCGCCGCCGCCCAGCGTCTGCGTCGAGGCGGTCGCCGTGTCGATATAGACCTCGACGAGCTGGACCTCGGAAGCGTTGATCGTGATGGTTTCCGCCGCCGCTACGCTGCTGATCGTGTGCGTGTAGGGGGGCCGCTGCGCGCTTAGATCGGTCGCCATTGGTTCACCTGCCTGCCTGCTCGGATGGTATCACCCGACGCGGCCCGCGTCGCGCTGCGGTACCTCGACGCGCAGGATCTCGAATTCCCACGCCGCGCCCAGGTAGCGCCGGCCGATGACCTGCACGAGCAGCCCCTCGACGTCGAGGGCGGCGTCGGTCAGCCGCAGCCAATCGCCGACGCGGATCCACCCGTACCGCAGATCCGCCCGGTACCGCGCCGATTCGCCGAGCAGGGCGTCGCGCTCGACGAGCGCCGCGGCGATAGCCTGGGCGGTCGTCGCGTCGTCGGTCAGCGGCACGTCGACCTCGGCGGGCCTCGTGCCGTACAGCTCGCGCGAATACCTCGCGGTCGTGCTCTCGGCGTCGGATCCGTACGTCGTCGACGCCGTTGTGCGGTTGTCGTTTGCGTCGAGCGCGTACCGCACCGACACGACGTTAGCGACGTCGTCGGGTTTACCCTCGACCTGCCACGGCCCCACCTGGGCGAACGCTCGACCGGCGACGACCTCGGGCGCCGCGTCGATCGGCGGGGGCGTCAGCAGCACGGGCCGCAGCCCTGCCTCGCCGCCCACGACCGCCACGGGCAGCAGCTCGGCGAGCGTGCGCGAAACGTATTCAAACGGCGAGATCGGGGCGTTTAGGTACCCGTCGACCCGGTACGCGTCGAGGGTCTGCGCGAGGGCAAACCACGACGCGAGATCGACGGGCAGCGACGACCGGGACAACGCCCAGATCGCGAGCTGCCCGGCCCCGTCGACGCCGCCCTCGCGGCCGACACGGGGCAGCGTTGCCGCGGTGCCCGTCCACCCGATCCACCATTCGGCGCCGAACAGGTCGACGCCGTCGCCCGTGCCGAGGTCCACGTATGCGTATGTCTCGCCGAGCAGATCGGAAGCTACGGCGGTGGTCTTTGTGACGGTCGCGCCGTCGGCGTCGCGTACCTCGACCGACTGCGGCGCCACGTAGTGACCCGCCACGAGCAGCCGCGTCGTCGTGCCCGTGCCGTCGACGGGATACGCGGGCGACCCTGGGCGACCCACGGCGCCCGGGTGGCCAAACACGACGGGCAGCGGCTTACCGTGCTGCTTTACGACGCGATCGGCGGTCGAGCTAAACCGAAACGGGCTGAACACCCGATCCCCCACGAGCACGCCGCGGTCGGCTGTGTTTACGGCCTCGACGCTCGCGGTAACCGTGCCGACGGGCAGGGCGGGGTCGCCGTATTGGGGTTCGCGCAGCCGCCCGGCGACCACGACCTCGCGCCGGCCGTACGACTGCAACGCGACGCCCTGCCGTGCGGTGATGTATGCGACCTCGGCGTCGGCGGCGTCGAGGCGGTACCCGTCGCGGCGATATGCGACCGGGTCGACGGGCAGCACGACGCGCACGGCCGCACGCGCGCCCCTGGGCTGCCGTGAGAGGCGCCCGAGGGCCTCGTCGATATCGAGGGGTGTCTCGCACGGTAGCAGGGCGAGGGGCTGCCCTCCCGCGTCGTTAATGCGCACCCGGGCGTCGGCGAAATACCAGACGTGACCCGCCCACCGCAGCGTCACGATCCACACGACCTGCGCGTCGACCCATTCGGACGCGGGGATCATTAGACGACCTCGTCGGCGATTAGCTGCGCGATGCGTACCAGCTCGCCGGCATATTCGGGGCCGCGCACATTCTCGACGCTGACCTCGCCCGATAGCCGCGCGAGCATGAACTGCGCGCGCCGGTTGAAGACCTCGACGGTCGCCCCGTCGAGCTTATCGACCGTGCGCAGGACCACGACCGGCCGGTCGGCCCCGTCGACCTCGCGCAGCAGCCCCGCGACCTGGGCGGCGGTGTCATGCTTGACGCCCGAGGCCTCGGCGTTCGCGTCGGCGTTTAGCAGCAGATAATCAGGCGACCCGACGCCGTCGTCGTGCTGCCCCATCCATACGCCATCGGTCCACGCCTGGACGTATTGCCGTCGAGGGTCGCCCCGGCGCCTCGTGCGCGTCGTGCCGTCCGGGGCGGTTTCGGTCGTCGTGTTGGTTTCGGTCGTCGTCGACCACCCGAACGCGGGCGGCGTGCCGAATACCTCCACCCGCCCCACGTGGATCGTACCGATCTCGAAATACCCCTCGGGCGTCGACTGCGCGGCAATCCCGACGCGAAACGCGCTGTAATGGACGCCGAGCAGGTCGATCCGCACGGCGACGTCGCGGGGCACGATCTGCGCGGTCTGCGTTGCGCCCGTCGTGTCGAGGCCCTCGACGACGATCTCGGCGCGGCGGGTCGTGCCCGACGTGCCCAGCACGCCCGCGGAATGATCCGCAATCCGGTACGCATTGGCGCCCCATTCGACACACGCGCCCGCGTATTCGCCCGCGTCAAGGTACGTCGTCGACCCCGTCGTGCTCGCGGCGACGAGGGTATCGCCCGACCCCGCAAGGCTACCCGCGTCGAGGCGGGCGTCGACCGTGGCGAGCGTTTGCCACGCGGCCCCATCCCACCCGCTGATCTCGAATCGGCCGAAATTGATCCCGATCAGCGTCACGAGCAGCGCGTCCGACATTACCCGCGGGCGGCCGTTGCTCGTGAGCTGTAGCGCGATGGCCTGGGCCGACAGGTCGGTCGACCTCCAGCCCTCGCGGGCGGCGGGGGCCTCACTCCAGAACGCCCGCCCAATGCCGTACCGGTACCGCGGATCGATCGTCCATTCCTCGCCGACGCGGCCCGGGCCTCGCATGGCCTGGATCGTCGTGCCCGTCGACACGAGGGCGGCGAATGGCGGCGCGGCCCAATCCCGCCCGATCAGGTCGTCGGGATTTGTCCACCCGCTCGCGAATCCGCGCCCCGCCTCGGCGTCGGTCACGCCGTGCCATTCGTACCACCGCGATACCGCCGTCGCGGTGTAATGCCCGATCAAATACCGGTTATCGGCGGCCGCGGTGCCGGGGTTGTTCGTCAAGCTCCCGCCGTCGACGGCGACCGTCCACTCGCGATCGACGGTCGGATCCCACTCTCGATAGGCGACCGTCACGTCGCCGTCGCGCATGGATACCAGCCAATCCCGCGCCGTTAGGCCCGATTCGTTGACCGTGGCGAGCACGCTACCGCCGTGCACGTCGCGGATCGTCGTCGACGTCAGCCCGACCCGGATCTCGACCTCGTAATCGTCGGCCCCGTCGGCCTGCCTCATGCGGGCATGAACGATGCCCGCCGAGGCGCTCGACAATTTGAGCGCGACCCGGCCGATCATGGCCTCGTCGACGGCCCCGGGCGGCCGCACGTCGTATTCCTGCGTCCCAAGCGTGGTATCGATCTCCAGATACGGCGCCGCCGTGCCGATCGACGCCGAGGCCGTGCCGCTCGTGGTCAGCGTCCACCCGACCGCGTCGGGCAGGTCGAGGGGCAGCCCCACGCGCGACCACGAGGCCCGACGGGCGAGGGCGGCGTATTGGTCGAGGCCCGGGATCGTGATCGTCGAATGCCCGCCCCCGTACAGGGCGATCAAGGACTTATCAAGCGTCGTGCCGCTGCTCGTGTGCGTCGCGCCGAGCACGAGCTGCCCCGCCCGCCACGTCGCGCCGACCGTGTTTAGGCGGGTGTCGGCGTCGGCGATGTTTACCAACGCGCTAAACCCGATTGTGCCCGACAGGGGCGACGGGAACGTGCCGAGGGGCGCCCAGGTCGCGCCGAGGTCGTCGCTACGCGAGATCACGACGGCGCCGGCCGTGTAGCTCGTGCCGTTGTCAAACTGCGTCAGCAGGTACACGGCGCCGCAGTCGTCGAGCACGACCTCGGCGACGCCGCCCGTCTGATACTTGGCGGTCCCATCAAAGAACCCGAGATCAAAGCCGCCATAATTCGGCCCGGGCAGCGCCGCGGCCGTCGAGATCGGCGAGAATGCCGAAACCGTGCGGTATAGCCGTACCTCGTCGTCTACGGGGCCGCCGTGCACGCCCACGAGGAAGCCACCGCCCGCGGCGACGACGTCCGGAAACCCAAAAAACGACGACCCGCCCGCCGTCTCGATCACGGTCAGCGCCTCGCCGTTACCGACGCCCGCCGCCTGCAACATCGAGGATCGATAGGTCGGCGTCGTATTGTGCGCGACGACGTGCGCGACGAGCAGGGTCTGCCCGTTGGCTGCGGCCGCTCGGATGCGCCCGAGGTCATACCCGGCCGCCCCTGCCCCGGGGCTGCCCGAGGTATCGACGGGCACGTCGAGGGCGCCCGTCGCCGTGGTAGCCCAGGTGGCGCCGTCGTCGGCGCTGCGCTCGACCCGGATCTGCGCGGTGCTGCCCGCGTCCTCGACCCAATACCAGACCTGTACCGATCGATCGGGCATGGACACGACCGCAGCCCGCGGGCGGATAGCGAGGCCCGACGCGATCGTGACGCTCGACCACGTCGTCGATCCCAACGTGCGACGGAACGCCCGCAGGCGACGGCCCCCGAAAAGCACGTCAGACGCGACGAGGATCACCGTGCCGTCGGCCGTCGTGCACGCGTCGACCTCCTCGTGATCCTGCCCGCTCGTCGTGCCCCATGACACGCCCTGCATTCCGGTCAGCAGCCCCGGATGATCCCACCCGAGCCAATCGGACGCGGCGCGGGCCTTCCAAGCCCACGAGCCTTGCGCAGGGCCGACGAGGCCGCCCCGCACGACGCGCAGGTCGATAGCGTCGCCCGACGTCATGGCCCCACCTGCGGACACGACGAGGGCCGCGTCGGCGGCCTGGGCGACGGGTACACCCGGGGCGGGGCCTGCCTGCCCTGCCGTCGTCTGCGCGTCCCAAATGGACGCCGAGCTATCGAGGCGCCGGTCGGGCATCCCGAGGCCCTGGTAACGGTCGCGGCTACGGTCGTTTCCCATTTAGTACCCCCGCTGCCCGATCGGGTATTCCCGCTGCCCGTCGAGCGCCCGCGTCAATCGGCCGCCCCTGCCCAGCTCGTCGCCCATGAATCGATCGAAATGCCTGAACGCGTCGACGACGACCACCCGAGGCCCGGGCGATTCGCCCCGATTGAGGGCGCGCACGCCCTCGGCGCCGATCGAGGCCGTCGCGGTGCGGTTTAGTACCGCCTCACCCGCGAGCAGCCGGGCGGGCTGCTGATCGGGCATGGGGGCGCCGACGATACCGCCGCCCACGACGCCGCCGACGTCAAATGACGGCGTCTGCGCGGCGATCATCCCGATCCGGGTCGCTCCTGCTGCCGTCACGAGGCCCGCAATCGCGAGCGACGCGGGGAATGGGTAGTCCTTAAACGCCCGCGAGGCGCCCGCGGCCGTGCTCATGGTCGCGTCAGCGATGTTTAGCGCCTTGGCGACGCGGAACGACCGCAGCGCCCCGTCGCGATTCGTCGCGGCCTGCTGCTGCGCGGCCTGCATGAATGCCGCCGACGAGGTCGTGATCAGCCCCTGGGTAGACGACAGGATCGCGGCGTTTGTCCGCTGACGGATCGCCAGCTCGGCGGCCGCGTCCTCCTCGATCTGCTGCATACGCTTTTGGCGCGTTTCCTCGCGCAGCTCGTCGATCTCGGCTATCCGCGCCTGCTCCAGATCGAAGCCGACCGCCTGGATCTCCTGCGACGTTCCGAGGGTTTCCTCGATCTCGCGCAGCTTTGCGAGGCGGGCGTCATAGCGCAGATTTACCAGATCGAGCGCGCCGGCCTGCTCGCGTGCAAGCTGCGTTTCGAGGCCCGTTAGGGCGGCCGTAGCGGCCTCGGCCTCGCGTGCGGCCCTCTCGGCCTCGGCCTCGCGCTCGGCGGCTGCGGTGCGCGCTGCGGCGTCCCGCTTGCGCTGCTCGGCGGCCTCGGCGGCGTGGGCTTCCTTGTCCCGCTCGGCGCTCATGCGCTCGAACAGCTTTACCGTGCCCGCCTCGACGGCGGCGTCGCGCTGCTGCTGCGCTGCGGCGAATCGGGCGCGGTCGGCGTCGAGGGCGCCATCGACCGTGCGCAGCTCGTCGGACAACGCGACCCGGCGATCAAAACTGATCCCGGTGTCGCGCAGCTCGGCGCGGATTGCCTCGCGGCGGCGCTCCCCCTGAGCGACGGCGATCGACGCGTCGCGGATCAGGGCGTGCGACTGCCGATCGATAGTCTCGACGAGGCGCTGACGCTCGGCCTCCTCTTTGCTGATCTCGCCGACGATCACGGCGGTATCGCGCTCGGCGTCGCGCACCGCCTTAGCGAGATCAAGCTCGGCGCGAGCGTGCCCTCGGGCGGCGACCTGGGCGGCCTCGTGAGCGCTGCGCGCCTCCTCGACCCGGGCGGCAAGGCGCCCGTTTGCCTCGGCGGCCTCCTCGGCGGCATTCGCGACCACCGCGTATGCGGTAGCCGCACCCGCGGCGGCGACGGCGGTAACGCCGAGGGCAGTCCCGAGGCCCGATAGCGCCGTCATGATCTGCGGTAGGAACTGCTGAACGGGCTGCAATCCCTGCTGAATCAGCACCTGCAACGGATTTGCGCCCATTGATAGCTGGCTGATCACGTCTGGGATTTGGATTGCTACGGCCTGCGTCGCCCTCGTCAGGGTCGAGGCGGACGACTGCCCCGCGGCCGCCATTGCCCGCGTCGCCCGGGTCGTCGAGGTCGTGATCTGCTGCGTTGCCCGCTGCGCGGCCTTTGCGCTATCGACCGCGATCTTTGCCTCGGCGCGGCTGAACGCGTTGACCATGCGCAGCGCGGCCGTTGTCGCCTGCTTTTCGGTGATGCCGGGCAGCTTCGCAAATTCGCGTTGATATCCCTCGACATTGGCGACGACGTTTAGGGCTACCGAGCGATTAATCGCGGCCATAGCGGCTAATCCTTTGCCAGCGCGTCGCCGGCCCGCTGCGCGATGCGCGTTAGCGTGGGATTCGTTGCCCCGTCAGCATACCGCCGCCACATGCGCGCGGTCGTCGGGCTGCGCAGCGTGTACGGGGCCGCGCTTTCAAGCGTATTGATCCACTGCCCGGGCTTTACCTGCCTCGTGGTCAGCGACAGCAGCGACCGCGATAGCCCGGTGCGCACGGGCCATAGGCGCCGCAGCGTGCGGAACCCGCTGGGCATCTCGATATCAAAGGCCGTCCCTACCTTTTCCGTCGACCCGTTGACGAGGTCCTGCGCGGCGAGGTCGGCCCCGTCGGGAACGAGGTCGTACGACCCGCTCGCGCGGTGCGGCGTGCGCTTGATCTTGACCTGGGCGACGCTGATCGCCGTCATGCGTCGAGCGGTCAGCAGCATTGACGCCCGGGTGCCGAGGTTCTCGCGGGCGTATTCGGTCCCGAGGTACGCGGCGCGGTTGCCCGTGCGCCCGTTGTATCGCTCGTAACGCTGGAAACGGAAGATCGTCACGAGCGGCCCCGGGTGGCTTTGGTTGCGACGTATTGCTCCAGACTAACCGCCCGGCTGCGCTTTACGGCGCGCTCGACCTCGCGCGTCTGCTCGCGGTCGAGGGCAAACAATAGCACCCGCTCGTCACGCGACATCGAGAGCCACCGCAGGGCGTCGCCCGTCCAGCGGTGCGCCACGATCAGCCCGTCGCGGAGGGGGCGCCCGTGCCCCCGTCGCCATTTCCCGCGACGGCCTCGACCTCGCCCTCGGTCACGTGGAACGCCGCCGTCGCGTCGGCGAGCTGACGGTACGCGTCGGGCACGACCTCGTGCCATTCGGCGACGGTCAGCAGGACCGACAGACACGCCCCGCCCCACGCGACGAGGTCGCCCTCGCGCTTAGGCATGGGCGGCGAGGATACCCACGCGAGCCCGACCGCCGCAGCGGCAAGCGATAGCGTGGATTCCTCGGCGCCGTCGCACCGATAGGTCGCCATATGCAGCGCGAGGCGCTGCGCGTCGGTGAGGTCGCCGAGCAGCCGCTCGACGCCCCCCCACGTGATCGATTCCATAGTGCTCCCCTCGTCTCGCGCCGATCAGGTGTAGGTCGGCGTCTGGTAGTTCGTGTAGCTGATCTCCACAGTATCGCCCTCCTGCGCCTCTTCGATCGACGCGCTGATCCGCGCGCAGGGCAGGACGATCGACCCGCTGTTAGTGCCGTCGTCGAGGTCGATCTCGACCTGAACGGCCCACATGACGCCAAACGGATCCTTGGTCGTCGCGGCCGCCCAGGTGCCTGCCTTGCGCACGACGTCGAGCAGCCGCGCGGCGGCGCCGTCGGTCAGCCCGGCCGTAGAGGGCAGCCGCACGGTGATCGATCCCTCCTGCGTCGCGTCCTGACCCTGGATCATGCCCTCAAATGCAGAGCGGCTGTACAGGGCGACCGCCTCGGCGTTTCCCTCGACGATATTGGACATAGAGATCCCGCCCTCGCCGGCCGGGAGCTGAAACGAGAGGGGGGTACCGGCGCCGTCCTTGATCGTGACGGTGCCGTGCCTCCAGGTGAACGGATTTGCCATGCTGCCCCCTGCCCTTAGGCGGAAACGCCGACGACGAGCACGTCGACCACCGCGGCCGCGCTCCCGTCGTCGTTAGTGATCTCGATCTTCTTTGCTGACGCCGTGATCGGCTTCTGACCGTCGCCGGTAGCCGTCAGCACGACGACGCCGCCCGCGGGCACGGCGAGCACGCCCGAGGCGCCCACGAGGTCGGTATACGGCGTGTCGCCATTCGGGGCGATCGACACGGTCGAGCCGTTGCCCGCGGCGGCATGGACGGCAAATACCCGCCATTCCACGAGGCCCGCGGCGTCGCCGTATGGGTCGGCGTCGACCTGCATATCGATCACGTCCTGGGCGCCCGCGGCGAGCGTCAGCCGCCTATGCAGCACGGTATCGGCCTCATCGGTGCCCGTACCGCCGCCGAGCACGCGCGCCAGCTCGACGACCGATAGCACGCCGCCCTCGGTAGGGGCCGGGCCGTCGACGGTTGCCCGCACTGACAGATTGATCCGTGTGGCGCTCATAGTGCGACCTCATGCAGCAGGGTAACGCCGACGATTACCTCGACGGCGAGCTGCTCGTCGACGGGTGCCAACTGCACAAGCTGACG
>Ga0255781_10004030_pt1 | contig 11279 bp, 15 predicted proteins | sample 101ome_21_FD_179979 | JGI IMG/M metagenome (GOLD analysis project Ga0255781, IMG submission 179979) | Coastal salt marsh microbial communities from the Groves Creek Marsh, Skidaway Island, Georgia - 101413BT metaG (version 2) | ecosystem: Environmental > Aquatic > Marine > Intertidal zone >...
CTGTTCAATTCACCGTTGAAGGTGGAACGACGATTGAAAGCATTGAGTATTATTTTAACCAAGCCAATTTCCAATACCGAGGAAACACCCTCGGAACAACGAGAGTGTCATTTCTTGAATTCGTGAGATTGAAGTGATTCCGCAAGGTTTATTTTCTACACTTAAATGTCAGTGCGTGAGAGTTTCAATCTATGAGGTCAGCCCAAGGGACGGCCTGCAATCACTCCCTACCTTCATCCCTACTGAAATGAAGCGTGACTTCATCACCTCGCTCTACGAGGCCGGGTTAAGCCATGTAGAAGAAACAAGCATGGCCCACCCAAGGCTAGTTCCACAAATGGCCGATGCGGAGCATGTGTATCAAAGAGGGGGCGTTCTTGTGATGAATCAGCGGGGCTATGAGAGGGCCATGAAGATGGGTGCGAAAAAAATCAATATCGTCTTTTCGCCATGCGAAACATTTAATCTCAAAAACATGGGAAAGACAAGAAATGAGATTATTCTCATGTATAAAACATTCATGAAATCACAAAAGAAAGATGTGAGAGTTTACATCTCTATGGCTTTCGGTTCTCCGTATTCGGGGACATTCAGCGAAGAAGTAATTAGAAACTGTGTTAGGGACGCCAAGATGTTCGGCAACACTGTGGTTTTTGCCGATACAGTAGGATGCGGAACTGCCAAACAGGTCAAACAATTTGCTAAAATCGCAAAGGAAGAGAAAATGAGAAGTGCGTTGCATCTTCACCACAAAGGCGACGAAGACAAAGCGTTTGAGTTGGTCAAGGCTGGCCTATTTGCAGGAGTTAAGCAGTTTGATGCGAGCGTCGGCGGCTTAGGCGGTTGCCCGTTTACCGAGAATAGTGGGGCCAACATTTCAACAGAAAGGCTTGCTAAACATCTCATTGCATGGGGTTTCAATTGTGGAGTTTTACCAAAAGACCTCGTTAAGCCCGTCAACTACGCCAGAAAGATGCAAGAAATGCAAAGCCAGCCACTTTGAAGTTTATGCAAAATTGTAGATGGCGCAAAAAGCCAAAAAAAATCTTGGGGGGAGAATCCTAAGACTCTCCCCCCGTAAGGGTCTTTGAAGACCAAATGCCTCCGCAGTTTCTACACTCCCAAAGTTTGACTCGCTCTGTTGAGCCAATGTAGAATCCTTGCAACCTTTTTGCAAGGGTTTTTGCTTTGCAGTATGCACACGATTGTTTCAATGTCATTTCTGCCTAGCCTCATCTTTGCCCATAAGACGGTTCATGTATTCTTCCACGGATTCTTCCGTGATGTTTGAACCACCGAATGCGGCAAAGAAGAGAAGCATCAGCACGACAAGGAAAATAATCAACCAAAACCATTCCCAACCAGTCATTACCAATTCACCTCCAAATCCACAAACTCTTCATTGTTGATGGAAAACGCTTTCACGATTCCATTCTGCTTACCGTAATCCCACAGGTCGTAGACCAACTGAGTATCTTTCATGCAATACTCAACCACTTCGTCAAAGCGACCCATCTTCCAAAGGCGGGGCGCATCTGCACTATCCATGAGTTTAGAATCCTGCATGGTGCATTTGACAAGGTTCTTGAGTTGAAACCGCTCACCATGTTCTTTCAGCAAAACCTTGGAAGTGTCAATGTATTTCTCTTCGCTCAAGTATTTGTGAATGCAGTAAATGTCCATTGAGTCACGAAGAACGGGCAAGTCAAATGCCGCCAAGTTGTGGCCCAAAAGAACACCTCCCTTTTGGAAATGCTCGTCCAAGTCATACTTCAACTCACCAAGTGATTTGATGATGTGGCCCGACTTTGCAAACTCGCTAACTGGCTCATCAACATAGACTGTTCCAGTATTGCCGTCCCAAGTTGCAACTGTAGAAACTTGGAACATGTGCGTGTTACCGAAACCGCCAATGTCGTGGGACATGTTCTTGGTTTCAATATCCAAGGCTAGAACTGACATGGTGATTATTCACCCGACCAAAGTTTAGAAACCTTTTCCTGCTCCTTGTCTACCTTTGGTTTCTCTTCCGTAGCGATGGCTTTCTTGAGGAAAGCAACGATGTTTGAGCCAGCGACGGTAAGCATGGAACAACATTCCCAGCCATCTTCGCCGTAAGTGTTCAAGGTTTCAATAATCACTTTCGGTCCTTTCGTTACATCAAATACGAGGTATGTGTTTTCCCATTTCGTCATTCTACATCATCTCCAATCAGTCGGATATACTTGTATTTCCCGTGTGCTTTCTCATCAAACTTGTGTTCAATAGATTTGAAGTGTCTGTAAATCTGCGCCTTTGATTTGCCCGTTTTCTCAATAACGCCATTTAGGAATTTGCTCTTGTGAATGAAGCCCTCTTCGTCCTTTTCCGATTCTTTGTAAATTGACATGAATTGGGGTTCAAGCGATTTTTCAGCGATGCTCGCCTTGCGAACCTTTAGGCTCTGTTCAAGCCAAGAAACCAGACTGATATAACACTTCCTCATGATAAGAGCGGCTTCACGGACATGCTGACCAGTTACCAAAAATCGGGCATTTTTGTCCTTAATGTTAAGACTGCGAGCAATGCAAACGAGAACGCTCATCTTCGTAAGGTTCACCATCAAACGAGTGGTAAAATTGGAAGCCAACTCAGCCACTTCCTTTCGGCACTTGGACAGTTCTGCTCTCATGTTCTTGTATTCAAGAATCAAGTTAGCATTGAATCCTTCGGCAAAGCGAATGGTTTTGGTAGAGTCACCGCCCATCTCTTCGTGGTGTTCCTTGAGCATGTTGTAAATCTCCATGAGTCCATTCACATACTTGTCAATGGGCTGATTGATTTCTTCAATGGTTCCAACCTTTGACAGTTGCTCAAGACGCATTTGGTGCTGAACTGCATCGGGAACATCAACCACATACATGACCATTCTTTGGAGAACACCTTTCTCAGCAATCACATTGTTGAGGTTGTTTGGTGGATAGGTCATTGCTAGAACAGAGCGTTCCGAATAGCAGTGCATGATTTCTCCGCCGAACTTTGTCAATGCTTTGGAGATAACCCAAGATTCACCAGCAAGAGTGTTCATCAAAGTATTGAGATAAACGATTGAGTTCTCTTTGTGCTGGCTTTGCTTGAAGATGCCGGAGTATTCAAACTCGTCCCAATGGGCAAGCCCGCTACCTTCAAGGAGGCCAGCAACTCGCTCTAGTGACTTGTTGCCTTCCTCGTCAATGTCTTCATTGTAAGTCCCAAGAAGCACTGAGTCGGTATAGTCGGTAACGCCGAAAATGTCAAACCGGCGGGGCATTTGATGATTATCAATTGGAGAAGTCAATGGGGGATGAACACCACCGTTGTTGATTCGCTCAAAGGTTCTCTTGGCCACAGGGCCAACAAAGTTCCAAAGTGTGGATTTGCCAGTTCCCGAAGTTTGAATCCAACAAAAGTGGATGCGGGAGTCTTCTCTGTTTCTACCAGTAGGAATGGTCACAAACTCTTTGCAGATTTGCCCAAGAATGGTAAAGAAAGACATAGCGGCTGGAATCTCATTGAAGTGAGAAACCTTGGCGGCGTCTGCTTGGAATTCTGCTACAATCTTTGGTAGGCTTTCAGTTAAAGGTTGGGCATTCTCTTCTGCTACCAACCAGTCTTCATCGTTCAATTCAAATTCTTCGTAATTCATATTTTCACCTTCTCTTCCGAGTTGAGTGTGGAAAGGATTCTTTTGGCTAGGGTTTCGCCAATCCCGTCCACGGCCTGCATTTCAAATGCAGAACATTCACCTATTTCCATAATGGAACCAAACTGTTTAATCAAGGCTTTTGCTTTTTTGTAAGACACACCTTTGATGCCGGTAAGTAAGTCCAATCGCAAGTCGTCTGTAGTCACTCGCTTGAACACTTCCGGTCTAATTGTTTCTCTTGTCATTGGTTTGATTTTAGCAATTGAGGTAATGATTTGAGCCGCTTCTTCTTCGTTGGAAACCCAAAACGGCTTTGCGTCAGTATCAAGAGTAATCCTCCCAATTGCACCAAGGAACTTGTTTCTCAACATGATTGCTCTTGACTTAACTGGCATTTTGCTGGGAGAGTTCTCAATAACCGCCATGATTGCTTCATCAATAGAACCGTAAACGATTACAATGCAATGTTTGTAGTGTCGGTCCATGTTATCCAGTTGAGTCCACAATCGCTTTGTCATAACTGAGCCAAGGAAATCAATGGAGGACTTTGCTTCAAAGCAAACATCATCAAACACATAATCACCAATCTCCAGCCATCGCTTGTCGGTTTTGATGTGAAGTGCTTTTGCCTGTTGTTCCACTAGGGAATACAGTTTAGATTTCTCTGTTTCTCTACTGTCAATCACCAACATGTCAATCACTCCTTGGGTATCGCCAGCACTTGCCGACACAATAGCCATCGGAAATCAACTTAGCACACGAAGGAGTGTTGTAGTTTCCATAGACTGTAAACCTAGCATGTTGCCGGGTAGTCCTTTCGTCCCAATCCAACCACACATCTTCTCTCTCGCCAAAAGATACCTTTAGTTCTTCTACGACCAAATCCAAAACTCGCTTCTTGTCTTCTTGATTCGTCAAGTCACGGTTTCCACTTAGCAGGTCACGATACCAAGACACAAGGTAGGCCCTAGAAATGTGTGCCGGATTTTCGCTCATGGTGGCGTTGTGTAGGCACGGAAGGATGGGTAAGGTCCCATCATAGTCGGGAACCTCTACCTCGCCTTCTATGGCCTCTAGAGGGGGCGCATCGGGGAATACCACTTTGACTGAACCCTCCTTGCGATATGGGATAGTGCGGGGGTATTTAGCCAAACTGTGTAAACTGGCCAAACCGCCCTGCAAATCCTCATAGAAGAGAGGGATGCAATAGTAGGGGTTTCCGTTTTCGTCGCTTGATGAAAGGTTCACGGTATTCGGCACTCTGCGAAGCCTGCTAATCTGCCCAACTCTGTCGTCAAGCGTTGAGTTCTCACCAAGCAGGGCTTTCATCTGCCGGAAGAAGACCTGTATGTTTCGGATTGAGTGGGTTCGCTCACCTTCAATGAAAAGGTGGAATCCCCTACCCGAAAAGAAGAGTGAGTGTTCCCAATCGTTCTCTTTGACATGTTCCATAATAGTGCAAACATCACGGTAGGCATCTTCTACGCCTTCTTCGCCGTGAGCATCAAAGTCAAGGAATACTCTGTTGATGATAACAGAATGCTCAATCTTCGCACTATCGCTAAACTGCTCAAAGTCGTAAACAGTCGTGTAAACATTGGTTTTGTTGTTTTGTGCTTGCACAAACTCAATGTATTCACTCTTTGTCTGCACTATCTTCCTCTTCATCTGTGGTGCGTTCTTGATGTGACTCCCCGCCCACACTTCTCTCGGAAACTTCATTTCTATTACCCCCAAAATTCACTGTTGCTCCTTCAAGCATATTCCTAATCGTTCCTGCTACTTCCCCTTGAATGTGGGTCATAACTATTTCTCGGAACACATCTTCCAAAGCCATTCCAACATAAGCGTCATTGATTTTCGTTTCTCTAGCCAATTGGAACCTCTCAATCACATTCATCTCAGAATAGACTTCTTTAGAAAGAGAGCCAATGGTCGTTTTGAGATTTGAAATCTCAGCAAATGTCCAATTCTTGCTCAATACTTTTGTTTTGATTATTTCATCCATATTATCTGTTCTCCAGTTTCTTCAATCGCAAATAGTTCTCTGCTTCTCTTTTCTTCATCAAGTTGATTGTTTTCTCTTGATACTTGATGAGGCCTTCTAGCCGTTTCATTTGTCTTTGCTGAACAAAGTTGAGGCGAATGATAAACACAGAGAGTAAAACAAATGCTACTAGCCCATCCACTAGCATTTGCCTCACACCCAAGTATCGTCCTGCGCCCCATCGCAGATGCCAAAGAAGGAACAATGAGCGCAAGTCTTGTAGTAAAACTTGGTTGGGAAGTTCTCTTGCTCATAGGCTTGAATCAACTTTGCGATGTTGTCCTTTACAGAAGTCATGGTTCGCTTTTTGATTTTCTCAACATAGATGTAATTGGAAACTGGGTAATACCATCCCCAATGTGTCACCTTCATGTCCCTCGTTAGACCGTTCTTTTCCAACACTTCATCGGAAGCATACTCAATGAGCATTTGGTAAAAGGCCATTTCCTTACGCATGGTGCTGGATTTGTAGTCCTTCCAAGGACCCGTCTTGAACTCAAAGGGAATCAAGTTACCGTTCTCAATGAAGATACGGTCAATGATACCTTGAATGTGAATCACATAGTCACGGGACAAGGGATATTTTTTGCTAATGTCGTGAGGGATTGTGATTTCCGCATCAAACTTACCTTCGTTGACAATGGGAAGAAATTCGTGTTCCTTCTCTTCACTTCTTGCCTCAATGTATCGCTGGGCTTCAAAAGCCGCCACATTCATTGAAATGTCAAAGTATTCGTCAAGGGGGAAAAGCCCAGTGCAGTATTCAATGACCTCATCAGCCGACATGTTCTCCGCTTTCTTCAAATCAAAATCATTGAAGAAGTTCTCACGGTGGTTGTGGAGAACCGTTCCTTTTCGCATGGCTTCGGATTGGTCTTGTGGAAGACGCTGAATGTATGAGAAGTCATACTTCTTCGGACACCAATCGTGCGAACCAAGAGAAGACTTGGTAATCTTCAAGACTGGTTTGCTAGGGTCTTCATAAGAAGAAGGGTCCCATTGGTAGGTGTATTCTCGCATTGATGCTATTCTTGCTTCGTATTTTTCATCTGTATTCATTGTTTCAAACCTCCGTGGTTTTTGCATGTTTGCTGGTTTAACATCACCCATTTTTTACAACGGGTTCCGCTTGCAGTTGTCCCCTTACACCGAAACATGTCGGGGGGAGTCGTTGTCCGGCAAAGCCAGCATACCGGAACATAGTCGCTTTTATTGTAAGAATGTGGACGAACATTGATTTTCTTGTCGCAGATAGAACAAAAGTATGACACCATTCAAAACCACTCCGTTAAACTCATTTGAACCGAGCCGTTTCTAATGCCCGAAATGTTCCAGCCCATTGCTCGGTAAATAGGCTCTGCTTTCTTGACGACCTGCTCTGCATAATGCTCCCAATCGGGAGTGTATTCGTCAAAGTCTGCATAGGTTGTTCCTGCTACATATTCCACATTTCTCACTTCCTTGGTTAAGGGGTGGGTGTAGTATTCGTCTGTCTTTACTTTCAAGTGAAGGTAGGAGTCATCAAACTCCATACCCTTGTTGGCCCAACAATGCACAATACCGGCAATTCCTGCGGCAATGCTAGGTCGCTTACCTTCAACAGTTTGAAAGGCAGTCACAGGCTCTTGACAAGGCAGGGAGTTCTTGTTTTTTCGGTGGCCACAAATGTTCTTGTCACCAATCAAATCCTTGAGATGGTGCTTGTGTTTGAAGCGACATTGCAGAGTGAATCTATTTTCACGCAGACGGCTTCTCTTGATGATAGCATCAAGGGGGATGTTGCCCCGCAACACATCACGATAGGTATCGTAGAGGTGCTTGTTGATTTCACGCTGGGTCTTTTGAGAAACCCACATTTTGAGCGCATCAGTTTGAACTTGTTTGGCGAGTTTTGTTTCACTTACCCGCTTTGCAGTAAACCCGGTCAAGGTAAACTTCGGCTTATCCAAATACACGCCGTCTTCCCAAGTAATCATTCCTGCGTTTCGGTTCTTCGTAATGCCGACGCCCAACGCCGAATAATACTTTTCAAACTCCAAGACAACGGGATGTTGTTCAAGTCCGAGAACATTCGGGAACTTCTTTCTAACTTCATTTTGAATCACTTCTGCTATTTCTTTGGCCTTTTCAATGTCGTCAATTTGAACATAGATTGAATCAGTATGTCCGTAAACTACCTTCATGTCAAACCCTTCTCACAAACATCATTCCAACTGGCTGGTTGGCCATCTTAGCAACTTCATCTTGGAGTTCCCTCACTGCACCACGAACAAGGCCAATGTCCTTGTCTTCGGCGTAAAGGTTATCTAAGTCTTGACCTATACCTTCTAGCCTTCGTTCCATATTCTTCATTCCTTCAATTAGATTAGCAAGCGTTGCTTGCATCAACCCAATAGTTTCCGTTACTTCTTTCATATTTTCATCTGTCATAGTATCACCACTAGTAGAGTGATAATGGTAGCAATGTTCACCACATTTACCATCATCAGGATTTTGTTGCTTCTTTTTACATTCTCTAGCAACTCAGAGAGTGTGCCTTGTGTTTCCTTTTGCACTTCAATTAATTCGTCTAAGTTAAACATCACATTCACCTCATTACATCAATCGTCTTTGATTTGAAATTGCACTTCTTGTTGTCACAAACGAGCCTTAACTTGTTTAGCCCGACTTTGTTCTCAGTCGCAAAATAGACCTTGAACTGCTTTTCGTAGCAATCGGGGCATATGTAGTTCTTCATTTCATTCGCCTCCGCATGTTGATGAAACACAAGTGGCAAATCCGATAGTTCGGATGAAGAGGCCCACGCCTTGTTTGACAAGTTCTGCAATGTTCAACCATCAATCTCCCTCGCAACAAAAGCCGCCGTTCTAATTGCTTCTCTCGCACTAGCGGTAATGCTAGCGGCCAAGTCAACATCAGCCCAACCAAACCCTTGGAAGGCAACGATGCCGTAAAAGGAAGCCATAAGTCGCTTAACGGCCATTTGGTTGTTATACCACTTTTGGTATTCTCCTGTGTTGTTTTCCCGTGCTTCTCGCATCTTTCGCTTGTAGTCGTTTCGCAACTCTTTGAGTTCTAAAACTGCTCTTGGAAGCAGGCCCAATTCATCCGTCTTGTAGTAAAGCATCCTCTCACTGGTTACATCGCTGAAGTCCCTAGGTGTAAGGATATTGACTGCAAACTCAGTAGGTTCTGCTGATTTGGTTTCCCAACTGATGTTGCGAGCAATCATCATTGACGGATAGAGGCCAGCATAGTCAAATGCGGCCACTCCAAGGTGCAAGCCGTTGGTTCCTTCCGATTCGGGGTGGTAAATCATCGCCCCTTCGTATTCCTCACGCTCCACATCTTTTCTGCCCGTAGGAGCAATCCAAGAAGCGTTCCGCATGAAGTAGATGGAACCCATGTGTGAAGCGTAGAAGCAAGCATCAAATGGAGCCACTAGCAACCGCTGGAGCGAAAGGATGGCTTCACTTGTAAAGTTGGTTTCGTCAATCTTTCTTAGCAACTCCACATCTTGTAGGGCATACTGCAAATAGGCTACTGCGTCTTCAAGCCAAGCCCTGCGATAGAACTCGTTTGGGTCCTCAAACTTGGTTTCAGTGTGCTTGCCTTCACCAAAGAGTGTCTGTGAAACATACTCAAGAGAAAGCGAGGGGAGTGTTCCTCGTTGTGAGTCGTTCCATTGTCGCTCAAAGGCCAAGTCAAGGTTCAAAGTGATTCTTCCACCGATGGGTTGCTCAATTGGCGAATAGCCTTGCTCAACATAGGCGAAGTAATAGCCGCTTTCAGCCTTAGAAGACTTCACAAAGCCCTTCACTTGACCCATCGGAGAGATTCTACGAGCATCAATCCCAAGGATAGCGCAACGCTCCAACAACTTAGGCAAGTCAAACTTCAAACCAAACCAAGCGATGAGCATGTCGGGGTCTTCTGCAACCATGTGGTCAAGAAAAGCCTCAAGCATGTCCTTTTCACTTGTGAAATAGAAGAAGTTCAACTTGTAGTCTTCAATTGAGAGATTCTCTTGAACATCAACGCTGAACTCAAAGTTTGGACACCAAGTAAATTGGTGAAAGGTTTCCGAATAGTTGTCAAAAGCAACGATAGCCGTAATTGCCCCATCGTATTCACCACCCTGTTGCCACTCCATATCCCAATACCACTTTCGCAAGTTGTATTCGTGAAGACTTTCCAACTCATCCACGCAATACCGAAAGTGGAAAGGAACATCACCTTCGTAGGTTTTCTCATGTGCGGCTCTAGCGTGGCGAGCATCCGTATGCTTTTCGTAGTAGCAACGGACCAAGGGTTTGCCTTGTAGGTTGACTTCGCCTCCCACGGTGTAGTCAAACTCGCCATCAGTAAACTTACTGATTGAGTAATGCGTGGGTCTAGGGGCGTCTTCTTCAATGTAGAAATAAGGAGCAGTTTGAGAAGTCAGTTGTTGTTTCTCACCGTTCTCATTTCTCCAAGACATGTAGATTTCATTTTTACTTTTATTCTTACTAATAATCATTTTTTCACCTAACTGGAAACAGATGGGGCTTTGACCACCAAACGGTCTTCTGCAACGATGAGAATCGGGAACTCGTCTTTCACATAGAAGTTCAGCAATTGTCCTTTGTTGAAGAACTTGTGAAGCGGCGAGGTAAACTCAACAGTAGCGGCATCGCCATGCGTGTGAACAGTTGTCAGCCGTTCTTGATAACGATTCTCAGTGCTTTGTCGGGACGAGAAGACAACTCTTCTATCGTCGGTAAAGTCAAGTTTGTATGTGCCTGCTTTCACCAATTCCATTGATTGCATACATGAACTAAAGTCGTCCGAAGTCACAACAAACACCCCTTCGTAGGAAGAACTTCCAAATGAAGGCATTTCGGTTGGGTTGAGAGTGTAGCCAGTATCACCGACCATTTGCGTAATGCGGTCGTAGACTGAAGTATCGTGACCGGTAATCAGCGGAATCGTTGCTTTCTTGTTACCCGATTGAAGCGTAATGAAGTCATTGGAAGTGAAGGTAACAGTATCGCTAAAGGTCTTCAAGTAGGAAAGAACCTTGGTAACATCACAAACACAAGAGCCGTCTTGTTCACCTGTAACGGTAATGTCTGCTCTAGCAATGAAGGTAGCGTTACCGTTGTAGATTCTCAAGTTGTTGCCGTTGAGAATCATTTGGACGGTGGAACCGAGGCTACTGCTAGAGAAGCCACTCGTTCCAGCATACTTTCCCTTGACTTGAATGCTATCAAATACTTCTTTCATTTCTTTGTTGTTCATAGAGAACTTCAAAGTTTACCCTCCCGAAGTTCGGGAACACCATTCCAAACAATGTTTGGTGGTTGTCCCTGCCTTGTGGTAAAGCGAGTCCCAACGAGATTACCGTTGGTTCTAGAACCAACAAGTTCTGCAATGTAGTGAATCTCACCTTTGATGTTTTTGCGGTAACAATGAATCTCTTGCTCCAACTTACCGCCCCAATCCTTCCATGCTGGCTGAACACCAACAGGGGAATTGTCCACATATCGCTCGGCTTCGTGAGTAATGTAACTCACATCGCAATCCAAG
>Ga0255781_10004035_pt1 | contig 11273 bp, 10 predicted proteins | sample 101ome_21_FD_179979 | JGI IMG/M metagenome (GOLD analysis project Ga0255781, IMG submission 179979) | Coastal salt marsh microbial communities from the Groves Creek Marsh, Skidaway Island, Georgia - 101413BT metaG (version 2) | ecosystem: Environmental > Aquatic > Marine > Intertidal zone >...
CCTCGCCTTGTCGGTCGCCAATCTCTCTCTTGATCGCCAGACTCTCTCGCTGCAACCGTTCCGCCTCAGCAAGGTCGCCTCGGGTTTCTGCGATGTTTCCGAGGTTGCCCAGTGAATACGCCTCGCCTTGTCGGTCGCCAATCTCTCTCGATACAACCACACTCTCTCGATACAACCGTTCCGCCTCAGCAAGGTCGCCTCGTTTTTCTGCGATGACTCCGAGGTTGTGCAGTGAATCCGCCTCGCCTTTTCGGTCGCCAATCTCTCTCATGATGGCCAGACTCTCTCGATACAACCGTTCCGCCTCAGCAAGGTCGCCTCGGGTTTCTGCGATTATTCCGAGGCCGCGTAGTGAATCCGCCTCGCCTTTTCGGTTGCCAATCTCTCTCTTGATCGCCAGACTCTCTCGCTGCAACCGTTCCGCCTCAGCAAGGTCGCCTCGTGTTCGTGCGATGTTTCCGAGGTTGCCCAGTGAACCCGCCTCGCCTTGTCGGTCTCCAATCTCTCTCTTGATCGCCAGACTCTCTCGCTGCAACCGTTCCGCCTCAGCAAGGTCGCCTCGGGTTTGTGCGATGTTTCCGAGGTTGTTCAGTGAACCCGCCTCGCCTTGTCGGTCGCCAATCTCTCTCTTGATCGCCAGACTCTCTCGCTGCAACCGTTCCGCCTCAGCAAGGTCGCCTCGGGTTTCTGCGATTATTCCGAGGCCGCGTAGTGAATCCGCCTCGCCTTTTCGGTCGCCATTTTTCCTGAATGTTTCTAGAGCGCGTAAGTAATGTTGTTGAGCCGAATGCGTTCTTCCTGCTAGTTTTGCTGCGTTACCAAGCGTAATTTCAGTCCATGGATCAATCTCAATGCCATGATTTGCCAATTGTTCGGACATTTCCAAGACTTGCTCAACTTCTGCTTCCTGACTTGGTGTCAATTCTGCCGGTGAAGATTGGCTAGAGATGCCCATCCGCTCCAAGGCTTGGACAATGGCAGTGGCGATGTCTTCTGAATTGTTTTGGATGATGTTCACATCCCCCCCAATCACGCTATCGTGGAGATTGACGTTTGCAGATTGAGACGAGGATGGCGGGGCTGGAATCCATTCCGAACCGGTCCACATCCATTTCCCATCTGGACTGAAGATGGGGTCGGCCATGGAAAAAACTCAGAGTTCGACTTAACCAAATCTTCGGTAGCGAATCAGAGGGCCCATTTTGTTTTGTAATTCAATACTGAATTTGTTAAATCAATACGGAGAAATTGGGATTTGTTTGAAACCAATCTCATAATGCAGCCTAATGTAATCATTTGAGTCCAACTGGTCAACACTCATGCTTGAAAACACCTCATGAGTGCAGTTAGAAGCAGCAGTTCCAGAAAGCATGTAGGAGGTTGTTTCACTTGTACCAAATGGGAAGTATTGGTATGGAATCACAACATCGCCACAAGTACTTTTGATGTAAAATCTACAGTCTTGGCTTGAAGACCAACCTGATGTTTGTTCACAAGCATGAGCACTGTAAATCACGGAGAAAAGGTGCCCTCCTGTCGTGTTGAAACTCCCCATCAGCACATTTGGTGATTGTTGTTGATAATTCCAAGGAGTGATCGTGTTATTCCACTCACCGTTTTCCAGTTCTTCATCAAAACTGAGGTATTTGTAATCAATTTGAGTATTTGGAGTAGTAGTATTGTTGTAGTAGTTGTTCACAATCGTCGTTGTATTGGATTCTGTGGAATCCTGTGCATCAGCATCACCAATAGTTCCATCAACACAGCCTGACAAAGGTAAAATCACAATCAAAAGCAAAACAAAAATCTGGTCTTTTCGCATGATTATGCGTGAACTTTCCTTTTGTTAAATCAACCGTTGATTCAAGCGTTATTCTGACGAATCAAAGGGTTCATGCACAAACCCACTGATGTGTTTTGACCCAATCAGAGGGCTCGCAGTGGGCTTTGTCATAGCCTACCCTACCATGAGATGCCTGTACAGTGGGTGTACAGAGGGTGTCCGATAGGTTACATCAGTGTTACAAAGGTCATTTATACGAGCCTACGGAGTAAACACACATGAGCAAAAAGGTTGTTTTTCTTGTCATCACATTGATGTTTACGGTTTCTTTATCCGGGTGTTTGGGTCGTGGCGGAGGAAACGGTGAGAATGACAAAAACATGGGCTCCCCTGAAGAAGTCAATGCTGAAGATTACAACGTCCTTTACATTGGCCATAGCTTTGGACGAGTTTTTGCTGAAACCCTTCAAGATTATGCACACACCGCAGGGTTCTCCGATCACGCGCAGTACATCGAAATGAGTGGAGGTGCTACCGGTGCCCCCGATGCATTATGGGAAGACGACGGCCATCGTGAGAACATCAAGGCATACTTAGACACTGGAGAAATCGATGTTATGATTATGATTTGTTGTAGTATCGAATTCATGGAAACAGGTGCGCAATCAGACGAAGCAATATGGAATTTCACAGATTATGCGCTTGAAAACAATCCAGATACAAGAATCGGCTTGGCCTTACCTTGGAAGGATTATCCTTCAGATTATGATAATGCAACAGAGTATAGAAATGGCTCAGATGAAGCCTATGAGTCCTGGAAAAGGCTAGCCTCTAACTTGAGCGCTGATTACCAGGGAGCTGATGTTTTCACTTTCCATCATGGAGCAGTTTCTTACGAACTTCGAGAAATGTTTGAGGCGGGTGAACTTGAAGGCGATATTGAGGAGATGACCGGTTCAAAAGAAACTTCCATTTACACAGACTACAAAGGCCACGCTGGTGAAATGATGATAGACACAGGCACCCTTGTTTGGCTTCATGCAGTTCACGGTGTCGAACCGTTGGATATGCCAGAATTTACTCAATGGAACACCGACATTCGAATCATCGCAGACAGGGTTCTTGAGGAACAAGAAGGAACCGAGTAAGGCCTAATCGACGATGTTGTGACCGACCATCAAAAGGACAACTGCAACGATCGTCAAAGTACGCTGAAGATGGAGCAGCCGCGCTCCTTTTCGGACTTCTTTTGGAGGCCAGCGCCATTGCATCATCGATCCTGAGATGACGAGAAGCCAGATGGCTCCCATGCCGGCCCAAAGTGTCCAATGCCATTCCAAAACGATACCATGAATGGTTCCGAGAATGGCTGCTCCAAAGCCAAGCCATGTGTGGACTTTCATGAATCGACGATTGAACATGCCAAGTTTTTTCTTGAAGGGTCGGGCTTCAACATTGAACCGTTCAGGACCGTTTTTTCGTAGCCAGTGGAAGGTTGGCTTCCATGCAACGATGGCTAAAGATCCACCCATCAGATAGAGAGCGACATCGCCAAGGCCTTCGGCTTCGATACCGAAGATGGTTTCCTCATCTTCATCGTCGTCACCATCATCGTCACCATAGACGCTCGGCGTGAGGACGAGGAGAGATGCAAGCAGAATGAGGAGCCATTTTCTCATGGAAATTCCAACGAACTTTACCTTATTTTGGTTATGTCTCGTCGTTCGCTATTAGCTTAGATTGTAGAAATAAAACAATCATCATCGACTTCGATGAGTCCACCGGTTGTTAAGAGGTAATCGATGGCTTCGTCGATTTCTTCTTCTTCGACACCGTGTTCAAGCATTCGCTCGAAGATGGCTTCGAGTGTAGCGACAGGTTCGCCTTTCTCAATCTCCCCATCGACGATCATGATAACGAGTTGACATGCAACAGCGAGAAGTGGGTCGTCGACTTGATCATCTGGTAGTAGTTCGATGAAGGCTTCAGCACCATGTGCTTCACCTTCTTCGACGCGTTGTTTTTCACCGCGCTGAGAGAGCCCTGTGAAGGTATTATCTTCGTCCAAACCAAAGCAATCGAAGATGGACATTTGATGTTCGTCCTTGGGCGAATCTTCTGGATCGATTCGTCGCTCAAGGTCATCAAGGCGGAATTTGCGCTGTTCCAAGAGCAATCGTTCTCGCTTGAGGTCATGGCGAAGCAGAGCCAGTGTTTGCTCAGCCTGTTGTGTCAACCAACCGTTGATTGTCCATTCAGGATCGAGTCCTGTCATCACCTCAGCCATACGACGAACAGGTTCTGGAAGGGCGTTGACATCAATCAGGCCGCGAGTTTCTTGACCGTCCTCACTCATGGAGAACTCTCCGACTTGACGGCCTTTGAAGCCTTCCCAATGAAATCTCGAAAGACTCATTCTTTTGCTTCTGAGAATTTGTTTTTCATTCCATCAACAATGGCGTTGAGTGCGTCTTGAAGCGTCTTGTTATGGTCGTACGAGTCAAGCGATGGCAACGCTTCAGTCTCCATAGTGAGCATATTTTCCAAACATCGGGACAATTCGTCCACGATTGTGATGCTTCCACGTTGTGACGATCGTGAGAGCGGATTGAGGTCGATGACAATCACCGTCTTTCCCATCGCAGCAAGGGCTTCACAACGGTCTCCATCTTCCAGAGGTACGAGAATGGCATCAGCTTGTAGGATTCCCTTTGATTCGCATTTCGCACGAGGTCCTTTGAGACCAGGAATGGTTGCATCGGGGTTGGCGCCAAGGATGTCCACGTCAAGATTGAGTCGTTCTTTTCGTTCGTTCAAATCTATGAGTAAGGCTTCCATTCGTTCAGGTGTTCTGTAGAAGATGTTGACTTCAAGTGGGCATCCAATCTTGTTAGCAAGCCGAAGCATTTCATCACCTGCAAGAGCAACCACGTTCCCGTTTACTGAGAGGACTGGATGTTCTGCTTGAACAAGTGCCTGAAGTGCGAATTGTGTTGCAGCATGTGCACTCGGAATCGTCATCTCTCCGAGAAGATAGTCGTAGGCTTCCCCTCGACCATGGGCGATCATTGCTGAATCAGCAAGCATGCCTTTCTTGGCAGCGACTTCGAGTCGGTGACGCATCAATAACGAACGATAACGTGGATGGGATGGGTCAGCAGCGTGCTCCATAGTTCCGCCTCACTGGTCGATGAGCATGCTCACATCGAGAGGAACGGTTCCTCGATTGATGGCACTTGTTGAGAGGACATCGACGCCACATTCACGCCATTCTTCTAAATCTTTGAACACAATGTTTCCACTTGCTTCGAGAACAACGGCATCGCGCAATCCCATGTCGATCAGTTCACCGACCATTGCTTTGCTTCGATCCGGACCAAAATTATCCAACATGAGAACAAGTTGTGGCAAGGACTCGGATTCTTGCCGTTGTTTCCAAGTCGTTGCAGCAACGATGGCATCCTTTTCATTCGTAACTTCCAATTCAAGAAAAGCTCCACAGTCTGCAACGTCCATGGTTGAAAGAAGTTCAACAATGGCTTGCATTCCACTTTCTCCAGCAACGGCAAGGTCGTTCTCTTTGATCATGGTCGCATCATCCTTGTTGAGCCGGTGCGTCAATCCGCTACCGAGGTGGACTGCCCATTTGTCAAGCATCCCCCAAACCGTCTTTCGAGTAGCAGCCACTTGACGAGGGGCAATGGCCGCCCATCGGGCTGCATTGGTGGCAATTCCAGAGAGTTGTCCAAGCAAGTTCAGGATTGAGCGTTCCATGCGCAGAATTGATTCTGAGTCACCGCGAATTTCAACGATGACATCACCTTTGCTTACTCGCCGACCGTCGCCAGCTTTCCACGATGTGGAGAGGCTTGGCGCCCATATTTGCAACATGTAATCGACTGCTGCAGCACCTGCAATTGTTCCATCAGCCCTCGAGGTGACATGCGCTGTGACCTTTTCTCCGAACCCCATCACGGGTCCGTCGATGCCATCATCGCCGACGATAGCCGTTGTCCAGCGATCCATGCTGGAGGTGAGCATGCGACTTGCTCCATCCTCGGAAGTCCACAGGAGATGGCCACGGTCGTGTGGTAACCTGGTGCGTTCGCCCATGAAGCATCCTAGGTCTATGAGGACTTCAAGCAAACTGTTGCCTCCTAGGGATTGATGAGGAGGATGGTTTAGGGTGAGTATGGCCAGAGTCCTCGTTGTCGGAGCAGGACTTTCTGGCCTCTCAGTTGCCATGGAAGCCTCCGTACGAGGTCATCACGTGGTGGTTCTCGAGAAGAGGTCGACCATCGGTGGGCGCGCTTCAAGCGAAGTGAGGGACGGCTTTCCAATTGGCTATGGTCCACACTTTTTGTTGAAGAAGGGTCCATTGCATCAACTTGTTCGAAAAGTCAGCAAAGTCAAACCGTCTGTTTTGCCATTACGACCGCATCGGATCGAGGTTCTAGGACGAGGGATGATGCAACCTCGGAAACCTATGATGGATGCTGCCATGTACCGAAGAGCGGTGAAAGGTTACAATCTTGAGCATCCATCGATTCAAGCCAGTGAGCATATTGCTTCCTGGGGACTTAAGGATGAATCCCGAAGTCGAGCTTTGCTTAACAGTCAACTTCTGGTGCTGAAAGAGGGGTGGTCTGGATTGGTCGGACGACTCGCCGTTACACTCGATGAGGTCGGCATTCCAATCGAGACAGGAGCAAATGTTGTCAAGGTCGAGAAACACAAGGTGCATCTTGCCGATGGCCGACATGTTGAGACGGATGTCATCATTCTCGCTTGTGGCTATGGTCAGGCGAAGAAACTCATTCCCGATTTGCCAGATGTTTCGTTTGTCACCGCCTCAACCATTGACGTTGCATTGGATGCTCTGCCCCTTGGCGAACGTCATGGTATCCTCGATGTTGAGCGCTCGATGGCTATCTTTGATATGAAACAGATTCATCCCGGAATTGCCCCTTCAGGCGCTCTTCTATCTGCGGTTCATTTTGGAGAAGGGAAGGGAGAGGTTCGACTCGCCGAGTTGAATCAATTCATGGATCAGCGAGCCTCTGGTTGGAAATCACACATCCTCCATGAACGTCAACAAAAGAATGTGAAAATCGCTCCAATTGGCGAGCGAGTCGCTTGTGGTTTCGCTCGTAAAGAAGGCATCCTGCTCACTGGCGCTTGGGTTGAAAGCGAGCATATCCTCTCTGATGGAGCAGTCGAAGCATCACGAACGACAGCAGAACACATCAGCAAGATGCCACTTCAACAATGAAAAACCTCGGAGCAATCCGTGAACCATGCGCATCGTGACATGGAACGTCAACGGTTTACGAGCAGCCATCCGCAAAGGTATTGACAATTGGTTTGAAGATGTTGATGCAGATATTTGGATGCTGCAAGAAACCCGTGTTCTTGAGGAGCAATTTCCGAAAGGCTGGAGTTGGCCTGAATCGCATCAGACCATTCTTCATCCCGCTGAAAAGAAAGGGTATTCAGGTGTTGCAACACTCTCAAGTAGTGAGATGAAAGAACTTCGAAGAGGTATGGAAAGCAAACTTGATCCAACCGATTCAGAGGGACGAATCCTCGTTACGCAACATGGGGGTCTCACGTGCATCAACACCTATCTTCCAAGCGGTTCCAACAAGGAAGAACGGCAATTGTTCAAGGAAGCATGGATGGATGAATGGCGCTCATGGCTTCAACCGTATCTGGAAACCGACAAGCCCGTACTGGTCGTTGGTGATTTGAACATCGCTCATACCGAAGACGATATTTGGAATCCAAAAGGAAACGCAAAATCGAGCGGGTTTCTTCCTCAAGAGCGCGAATGGTTCTCCCAGCTTCTTGGAGATGGATGGCATGACTTGTTCCGCGAACACGTTGGTGAAGGTGTGAAACTCTACTCATGGTGGTCAAATCGAGGCCAAGCTCGAGCTTTGGATCGAGGGTGGCGAATCGACTACATGCTTGGGAATGAAGCTCTCATGCCCTTTGTAGAATCCATTCGTATCGATCGTCAAGGAGGTATCGATATCTCAGATCATGCTCCAGTCATTCTTGATTTGAGCGACGCGGTTACATCGTAAAGCCTTCGAACACGTACATGATGCCAGAGAGAACAATTCCAATCGTAATTATCGTACTGATGAATGATTTTTTCCATTTCTTCAGCCACCGCTTTCCGAGATGAACGCCGACGATAGCGGATAAGACCGAACCTGCAACGAGCGGTAGGAATTCGGCAAGTGCTTCTCCATCCGAGTACATATAAACAGGGAGGCGAGAAAGGTCGACGACCAAAGCAAGCAGAGCAGCAGTTGCAGCATAGGCTGATTTCTCCGGCAATCGACGTTGAAGAAACATGGCTCTTAGTGCGCCTTGATGACCGGTTAAACCACCCATAAATCCTGAACCAAATCCTCCCCACCGGTCTTCAGCTTCGGGAAGGCGATAGTTGGTCCAGCGCTCTGAAACCGAAAGGAGTGGCAGAAGAATCAATGCAAAGCCAACAACGATGAGAAGTGGTTGTGGATCGATACTTGTGCTAAGAGAAGCGCCGATCAATGCTCCAACAACCATTGCCCAACCATAGCGCTTGACAGCTGCGAAATCAACGTCGGTCTTCAGAAGAAGAAGTTTCCAACCGTTGTGAGCCGCATGAACAACTGCCACCGCTGCGATGGCGAGGTGTGGATCAAGCCATAGGAGCATGACAGGCGTGATCATGGTTGCAAGACCAAAACCAGCTGGTACCGTTAGTGCTGCTGCAAGAAGTGTTGCTGCCATGCAGAACACAATGAGCATCACATCCATGCACGATAGAAAACACATCGCAGTATCAATGTGTCTATATTGGTTCAATGAAACAGGGGGTTATATTCTCTCTTCACGACATTCGACCATGGTCTGGGCAAAGGTAGAACCTGGCGGGGGGACATTTTCGTCCCAACTGAAACCTTGCCGCCCCTCGGATGCAACAACGTGGTGGTATTTACCATACGATCAACTCAACCTTGACTTGTTACCCGGACAAGAATCGATTGGAATCATTCTCATCGAAAGTGAGAAACAAGCGGAGAGGCGTCCATATCACAAGCAAAAGCTGTGTTACATTCTTTCCAACATGCGTCATTTTGCGATTGAAACGTTGAGCAAAGGAATACCGGTTGTTTACGTTGCAACCAGTGAACAATACGACGAACCTCTTCGAGCATTGGCTCAAGAGTTTGGGCCAATCAACATGTTTCGTGCTGCTGAACGCGAGTTACGATTGACATTATGCGAATTGATTGATGAAGAGTCGATTCTCGAACATCCACATCCGGGATGGTTAACACCTCAAGATTGGTTTACTGAGACGGTTGGAAACAAACCACCGTTCCGGATGGATCGCTTTTATCGGCGTGTCCGCAAAGAGAAAGGTTGGCTGATGGAAGGAGACTCTCCAGTTGGTGGAAAGTTCAGTCATGATGCCGATAACCGGCAACCATGGAAGGGCGAGCATCAACCTCCGAAAGCCCCCACATATTCTCTTGATGCAATCGACGATGAAGTGATTGCATTCGTGAACAAGAGGTTTGCAGAACACCCAGGTGAAGCTCGTTTGAATCACCTACCGACCAGTTTCGATGATCATCGCCAAGCCTTGGATTTCCTTTCGGACATCCTGACCTTGTTTGGTCCATATGAGGATGCAATGACCGTAGAGAGTAGAGGGCTTTTCCATTCCCGTCTTGCATCCTCTGTGAACATTCACCGCGTTCTGCCGCAGGAAGTCATCGACGTTGTCGTCCAATCGAAGGTTCCATTGAACTCACAAGAAGGATACTTGCGTCAGATGATTTGGAGAGAATATGTTCACCACGTTCACGAAGTGACGGATGGATTCCATCTGCTCGATGTCAATACAACAACGCCGCCAAATCGAACTGCTGGTTGGCCGATGCAGTTGGAAAAGGATGAAACTACCCATGCGAATCACCTCCGACAAAGCAAGCCGTTACCTATGGCATATTGGGGCAAAGCATCAGGCATGGATTGCCTTGATTGGGCTGTTGAAAGCGTTATGGATGAGGCATGGACGCATCACATTCCGCGATTGATGGTTCTCAGCAATCTTGCTCAATTGATGGATATTGAACCGCGTCAATTGACCGATTGGTTCCATGCAGCCTTCATTGATGCCTTCGATTGGGTAGTTGAACCGAATGTACTCGGTATGGGAACGTTTGCTCTTGGCGATGCAATGATGACCAAACCGTATGTCTCTGGTTCTCCGTACATCAAGAAAATGGGAGATTTTTGCTCATCCTGTGAATTCCATCCTGCGAAAACCTGCCCAATATCACCAATGTATTGGGCTTATTTTGAGCGACACAAGGATGCATTTGCCGGTAACCACAGATTGGCCATGACCTTGAGAACACTTGGAAAACGATCCGATGAAAAGAAACAGAACGATCGTGAAACCTTCGAACACGTTACACGAGTCCTTGGTGAAGGAAAATCACTGGCAACACAGACCAAGTTGTAGGCTTACTTTGGGCCCGTCATTTCTTCTGGTCGTACCCATTCATCGAACTGTTCGTTGGTTAACAGACCGAGGCCAATGGCACTCTCTCGCAAAGTGAGCCCATTTTCGTGAGCGTTTTTGGCGATCTTTGCAGCCTTGTCGTATCCGATGTGATTGTTTAGAGCTGTTACGAGCATCAATGAATTGTCGAGATGCTTCTGAATGTTCTCTTCGTTGGCCTCTAATCCATCGATGCATCGCTCTCCAAAGGCGATGCAAGCATCGCTGAGAAGCCGAATGCTGTGCAGGAGGTTGTAGATCATCATCGGCTTGAAGACGTTTAATTCGAAGTTTCCTTGGCTTCCACCAATGGTGATAGCAGTGTGGTTGCCCATCACTTGGCAGCAAACCATGGTCAATGCTTCGGACTGGGTTGGATTGACCTTGCCTGGCATAATGGAACTTCCAGGTTCGTTCGCAGGGAGTGACAATTCACCAATACCACAACGTGGACCTGAGCCAAGCCATCGCATGTCATTGGCGATTTTCATTAGACCTGCAGCCAGTGTGTTGAGTGCTCCGCTTGCAGCAACAATCGCATCATGTGCAGCCAATTGTGCGAATTTGTTCTCGGCACTGACGAATGGGAGTTGTGTCCTATCTGCTATTTTCTTAGCAACCATTTCAGCAAATTCTGGGTGAGAATTTAATCCAGTACCAACTGCAGTACCCCCGAGTGCAAGTTCAAACAAATCCTTCTGAGCGAATTCGATACGGCGCAAGTCTGCTTCAAGCATGTGGACGTAGCCACTGAACTCTTGTCCAAGTGTCAAAGGTGTTGCATCCATCAAATGCGTGCGACCAATTTTGACGATTCCCCTAAATTGCTTTTGCTTTGAACGAAGTTTTTGCTTCAAACTTCGGACAGATTTCAAAAGACGGTGTTCAATTTCCTCAGCGGCTGCAATATGCATC
>Ga0255781_10004042_pt1 | contig 11260 bp, 19 predicted proteins | sample 101ome_21_FD_179979 | JGI IMG/M metagenome (GOLD analysis project Ga0255781, IMG submission 179979) | Coastal salt marsh microbial communities from the Groves Creek Marsh, Skidaway Island, Georgia - 101413BT metaG (version 2) | ecosystem: Environmental > Aquatic > Marine > Intertidal zone >...
TTCAGAAGAAATGATGATGGAAGAGGCACCCGTAGATATTCCTTTTGACGCCAATTTAGTTGACTTTATGAACTCCGCTGATGCGACATCTATTGCCTCAGATTTGGTTGGTGATGTTGAAGAAGACATGGCCTCTCGCCAAGATTGGGAAGACACCTATAAAACAGGCATTGACTTGCTTGGCATGAAGTACGAAGACCGCTCTCAACCATTTGAGGGCGCTTCTGGTGTGGTTCATCCTTTGCTTGCTGAGTCTGTTACACAATTTCAGGCACAGGCTTACCGCGAATTGCTTCCTGCTGGTGGCCCTGTCCGCACTCAAGTAATTGGTGACGAGACTACTGATAAGCTTCAGCAGGCAGACCGTGTAAAGAATTACATGAATTACCAGATTACCTATGAAATGGAAGAATACGACCCTGAGTTAGACCAGATGCTATTCTACCTACCGCTAATAGGTAGTACCTTTAAGAAGATTTACTTCGACCCTCTTCTACAGAGAGCCGTTTCTAAGTTCGTTCACGCTGAAGATTTGGTTGTGCCTTACACAGCCACTGACTTAGCCTCTGCTACAAGAATTACGCATATAGTAAAAATGAGCCGCAATGAAATCCGTAAGCTTCAGCTTTCAGGTTTCTATGCCGACATTGATTTACCAGGAGAGGGATATGGTGATGAAGATTATTCAGAGGTTCAGGAGAGCATAGACGAGGTTCAGGGGATTAGTCCTTCAGGGTCTAGTGAAGATATTACGTTATACGAAGTACATACAAACTTGGATTTGCCAGGATTTGAAGATATGGACATGCAAGGTCAGGAAACTGGCTTAAAGCTTCCATATATTGTGACAATCTGTGAAAAGAATGGTGAAGTTCTTTCTATTCGCCGCAATTACGACCAGAATGACCCATTGCGGCGTCCTGTTCCTTATTTTGTCCACTATAAGTTTTTACCCGGTTTGGGTTTTTACGGCTTTGGGCTTACACACATGATTGGCGGCTTGTCCCAAGCGGCGACTAGCCTTTTACGGCAACTTATTGATGCTGGCACCCTGTCCAATCTCCCAGCAGGGTTCAAAGCACGAGGCGCCCGTATCCGTGATGAGGATGAGCCATTATCTCCTGGTGAATTCCGTGATATTGACGTTGCGGGTATGGACATCCGCCAATCACTTATGACATTGCCGTTTAAAGAGCCTTCACAGACGCTATATTCGCTTCTGGGTACGCTTGTTGACTCTGGGCGTAGGTTTGCGTCTATGGCGGATATGAAGGTGGGTGAGATGGGCGGAGAAACGCCTGTAGGCACCACTATGGCTATTATGGAGCGCGGCACAAAGGTTATGTCCGCTATTCATAAGCGTTTGCATTATTCTCAGAAAGTTGAGTTCAAGCTTCTGGCAAATGTATTTGCCCGTTTCATGGCGCCTATGTACCCATATGCGGTACCTGGTGCCCCGCCTGAAATAAAGGCAACCGATTTTGATGACCGCATTGATGTATTGCCTGTTTCAGACCCGAACATTTTCTCTATGTCGCAGCGCATTGCGCTTGCACAAACTGAATTACAGTTAGTTCAGTCAAATCCTGAGATTCACGGCAATGAGCGTGGATTGTATCAAGCGTACAGAAAAATGTACGAAGCGTTAGGAGTTACAAATGTTGATGCCATACTCCCTCCACCACCTGTACCACAACCTACGAATCCAGCTAAAGAGAATCAAGAGGCAATGCGAGGCAAGTCTTTACAGGCTTTCCCAGAACAGAATCATCAGGCGCATATCGAGGCACATCTCGCAATTATCGCAACGCCTGTGGCACAGGCTAACGCAACTATAGTTATGACTCTTCAGGGCCATATTCAGGAACATATTGGATTTATGGCTGAAGGTATGGCGCAGGAAGAAATTACCTCTAGCCTGACACCAGAAGATATTATGGCGCTTCAAGCCACACCAGAGGGCATGAAAGCTATTCAGGACGATATTGCTTCTCGCGCTTCTGAGCTAGTTGGTGAGCTTACAGAGCAATACGCACAAGCTGTAACGCCCCCACAACAGACTGACCCGCTTGTAGCTATCCGTCAGCAAGAATTGGCATTGCGTGAGGCTGATATTCAGCGCAAGGCTAAAGAAGCTGAAGATAAGGCACAGCTTGAGCGTGAAAAGGAATTGAATGACCAGATGGAGGCAAATGCCCGTCTGAGCATTCAAAAGGAGGCTCTGGATGAAAAAACCAGAGTTGCAGAAGAGCGTATTCAAACACAAAGGGATATTGCTGCTTTAAATAATATGACGAAGGGACTTTAAAATGTCAGCCAGTTCATTAAACCGTAAAGTTGCGGAGATAGAAAAAGCCAAGAAAGTGGAGCGTAGAAATGCCGCTATTAAAAGGTACGAGTCAGAAAACGATATCGTCAAACATATCGAAGTTGAGGAGCGAGGGGTACCCGCAGAGACAAGCGGTAGCGATAGCCCTGAACCAATCAAATCAGAGCGCCCAAAAGCCAAAGCCAAAAAAGCCGCAAAAAAAGCCAGTGGGTCTTCAAAAGGGTGGGTTGGTAAAAGGCTTCTCACCGATAGCTAGACCTCAGAGATTTCAAGGTGTGTTCTAATGACATATGCTATGGAGAGGATTCTGGCGTGGAAACTTTTGCCACGCGGAATGATGGGCGTGATGACTTGGATGTATATCGAAGTGTTGTACTGGTTTATGGCACTCAGCCCCGAAGCCATGACTTCTCAAGCGACAGCGCTAACTGCAACCGTGACGGGCGCCATGACAGGCGCCTTCGCCGTTTGGTTAGGGCATGAAAAGTAAATGCCTATAGAGCTTCAATATTGGCTGGTGTTCATGGTCACGCTAAACACCCTTATAAACGTGATTGTGTTCTTTAGACATAGGTTTAAAGGAAATGCCAAGAGTTAGTGAAAATACTGAAGTAGCCCTGCCGCTACGGAATATTATCAGCATGATTGCTGGTGCGTCCGTAGCTACATGGGCGTACTTTGGCATTATTGAGCGCCTCAACCAGATTGAGACTAATATCACTATGATGGATTCTGATGTCACACAAAATACAGATTTCCGTATTAAGTGGCCTCGCGGTGAAATGGGCGTACTGCCAGCAGATTCCGAACAATTTATGCTAATAGAGCATATTGCTGGAGAGCTAGAAAAGCTTGCCACAGAAATAGAAGAGGGCCGCGCTCCTTACGACCAACAACAAAAGCTTACTCTGGAATTTTATGAAAAGCGCATATCTAACTTAGAACAACGCCTAGAGGCGCTTCGCAATGGTGACTGAGTTAACATTCGTTTTATTACTTGTTATTTCAGGCGAGAGGTTAGAATTTACGCCGTATGATAACCTTTCTGAATGTCTTTCCACCAAGCGTAAAATTGAAAGAAAAGTGGGTCGCTATCAAAAGGACTTTAACAAGCGATGGACTTGTAAAGAGATGACAGTTAAAATGCAGGACGGGGCTATCTTAGAAATTATTGAATAGCTGGAGGGTTTGTTTGGAGTAAAGAATGGACCCCGCAACCGCGATAGCCATAGCCACTGCCAGCTTTAGCGCTCTTAAAAAGGGTTTCTCCCTTTCCAAAGATGTCTATTCTATGGCATCTGATATTGGCAAGTTTATGGACGCCATAGACTCCGTAAAAAATACCCACAAAGAAGAAAAGAAAAAATACGGCAGCGTTGGAGAAGAAGCGCTGCAAACATTCATGTCACATAAAAAAGCTCAAGAGATGGAAAATGAGCTTAGAAACTTTTTGATTGCCAACTATGGTCTAAACGCTTGGCAAGACGTTTTACGCATACAAGCGCAAATACGAAAACAAAGGATAGCTATGAAGGAAAAAAGAAAAAAGCAGATAGAGCAAGCTGTAGAAATAGCTTTCATAATTCTTGTTGGTACGGTAGGTTTACTTGGTATATATTTATTTGCTATGTACTTAAAAGGGTAGGAGATTCATATGCTACAAGCTTTAATAGGCCCAGCCACTGAGATAATTGGTAAGTTCATTGAGGACAAAGACCAAAAAAACAAGTTGGCGCATGAAATCGCTACTATGGCGGAAAAACATGCTCAAGAGTTGGCAAAGGGCCAAATGGCTATTAACGCTGAAGAGGCAAAGCACCGAAACATCTTTGTAGCTGGCTGGCGCCCCTTTATTGGCTGGACCTGTGGCCTTGCGTTATTCGCGCACTTTATTTTATTTCCGTCAGCCGATGTAATTACTGCCTATCTTGGGTATGACGCTGTTTCGTACCCTGCCTTTGATATGGATAGTTTAATGACTATATTATTGGGTATGTTAGGCTTGGGCGGAATGCGTAGCTTTGAAAAGTATAAAAAACTAACTAAATAAGTTACGCCTGGAGGGGTTATGGACGCAATAGCATTAACTGAACATTTATTAAAGAACATCCGACAGCAAAAGGATGACTATGCAACTATGCTGTCGAATGGTGCGGTAGAAAATATGGAAAACTACCGCTTCATAGTGGGTCAAATACGCGGCCTGACTTACTGTGAAGATGAAATAAGAGCCGCGATGAGAGGGGTCATTGAAGATGGCTAAAAAACTATTCGTGCCTGAAAGGGTTGCGGCTAATATGAAGTCTGATGCGCCACAGACAGAAATACCCAAAGCGGTGCAAAAAGCTCTTCCACAAGAAGAGGAAAACAAGAACACGGAGAATCCATCAGAAATGGATGCTTCTGCTTTAGAGAGATTGCCAGACCCTGTTGGCTATCGCCTTCTTGTTATTCCATACTACCCACCAGCAAAAACAAAAGGCGGCATTTATATACCAGATGCTACTCGTGACAGAGAGGCATTTGCCACTGTAGCTGCTTATGTTGTTAAAGTTGGCCCAGATGCTTACAAAGACCAAGACAAGTTTCCCTCTGGCGCTTGGGCATCTGAGAAGTCTTGGGTTCTTATGGGACGATATGCTGGAAATAGGTTCAAAGTGGATGGACTTGAGGTAAGACTCATAAATGACGATAATATTATCGCCACTATACTTGACCCAGCAGATATATCGTATGTATAAAAATACTGGAGGCAACTTATGGATGAAATAATGAACGCAGAAGCAGAAGCAGAAGAAAACTTGACCTTTGATGTTGAAGAAGGCGAACAAGTTTCTGAAAAAAATCAGGAACAACCCGAACAAATGTTCGACTCTGAAGATTCTTCTGAAAATGAGGGCGCTGAATCTGGTGAGCTAGAAAATTATAGCGAGAATGTGCAAAAGCGCATTAACCAGTTAACCGCCAAGCGCAAGCAGGCAATGGAAGAGGCGGAAGCTGCTTATCAGTATGCCCAGCAAATGCACGCTCAAAACGAAGAGTACAAAAAGCGTTTGAGCGCCTTAGATACTGGCTATACAAATGAATATGGAGCCCGTATCGAGTCACAGCATGAGCAAGCTAAAAAGCTATTAAAAGAAGCTTATGATATTGGCGACATGGACAAAGTTGTTGAGGCGCAAGACCTTATCGCTCGTCTTGCTATTGAAAAAGAACGTGTTCGTGTTCAAAAGGCTCGCCAAGAACAGGCGGCAAATGTCCAAGAAGAGCAAGTTCAACAACCACAACGCCAGCAAGTTCCGCGTCAAGAGGATTTAGACCCCAAGTTAAAGTCTTGGATGTCTAAGAACGATAGCTGGTTCGGCAAAGACATGGTTATGACAGGCGGGGCAAAGGCTATCCATGAAATTCTTGTTGGAGTTGAGGGGTTTGACCCAACAAGTGATGAGTATTATGCGGAAATTGACAAGCGTATGCGTCAAGAGTTTCCACACAAGTTTCAGGCACAGCGGCAGAACGCCCAAGCAGTTGCGCCTGCGTCCTCTGGACGGTCTGTGAAGTCAGGGCGGAAAAAGACGGTGGAATTAACACCAGGTCAAGTGGCTTTCGCTAAGAAGATGAATATTCCTCTTGAGCGGTACGCAAAAGAAGTCGCTAAATTAGATTCAAGGAGTGCATAATGGTTGACCGCGCAAGCCGGGATTCGCAAACCCGTGAAAAAACAGCGAGAGTAGAAGCGTGGCGTCCACCATCAACACTTGAAGCTCCTGAAGCTCCAGTAGGTTTTAAGCACCGTTGGATTCGTGAGTCAGTCATGGAATATGATGACCGTAATAACGTCCATAAGCGCCGCCGTGAAGGTTGGGAGCTTGTACGGGCGGAAGATTATCCTGATTTCGATGCACCTGTCATTGACGAAGGTAAAAACGCTGGCGTAATCGGCGTAGGTGGTTTGGTTCTTGCCAGAATACCTGAAGAGATTGTGGAACAACGTGACGCACACTACCGTAGCGTTACAGAAAATCAAATGGAGGCTGTAGACAGAGATTGGATGCGTGAGTCCAATGCGGCTATGCCCAAACTCGCTCCACAGCGCTCAAGTCAAGTAACTTTCGGCTCAAGAGGCCGAAAATAACCTCATAAGGAGAGTTCCCAATGGCAAATAAAGATGCTGCTTTTGGTTTGCGTCCTGCACGCATGATGAACGGCTCTGCTTTTATGGGACAACAGAACCGCTACCGCATTACCAACAACTATGCCACTGCAATTTTCCAGGGCGACCTTGTAGAAGGTCTAACAGCTGGAACAATTGGGCTTAAAGCTGCTGGTGAAACAGATGCAGTTCTGGGTGTCTTTAATGGCTGCCGTTATACTGACCCTACAACAGGGAAAGAAACCTTCTCAAACTACTATCCTGGTTCAATTGCTGCCGCTGATATTGAAGCGTTTGTAATTGATGCGCCAGATGTGGTCTATGAAGTACAGGCTGATGACACATTTGCTGTCACCGACCTATTCGGTAACTTTGACATTGTTGCAGGAACAGGCGACACAAATTCAGGTATGTCTCGTACAGAACTGGATGTTGGCACAATTGCAACAACCGCTACATTGCCTCTGAAGGCAATCGACATTTCTCAGGACCCTGAGAATAGCGATACTGCTAGTGCAAATACAAATGTCATGGTTATTATCAACAACCACTTGCTGTCTGCTGGCACAGCTGGCTTGGCATAAGGAGACTAGATAATGGCTATTTCAAGAGCACAGCTAGTTAAAGAACTAGAGCCAGGCCTGAACGCCCTGTTCGGCATGGAATATGACCGCTACGATGCGGAGCACGCAGAAATCTACGACACTGAATCATCAGACCGTGCGTTTGAAGAAGAGGTAATGTTGGTAGGTTTTGGAAATGCTCAGACCAAAGCAGAAGGCGCAGGCGTAGCATTTGACAACGCTTCCGAAGCTTACACAGCACGTTACACCCATGAAACAATTTCATTGGCGTTTGCGTTGACTGAAGAAGCAATGGAAGACAACCTGTACGACCGTCTTGGTGCACGTTACACTCGCGCACTAGCACGTTCAATGGCACACACAAAGCAAGTAAAGGCCGCTGCAACTCTGAACAATGCGTTCGACAGCAACTTCACTGGCGGTGACGGTGTTGAGCTTTGTTCAACGGCACACCCACTAGCTGGTGGCGGTACATTCCGCAACGAGCCTTCAACTGCTGCTGACCTCAACGAAACTTCACTTGAGAATGCTCTGATTGACATCTCAACTTTCGTTGACGAGCGTAACTTGATTATCGCTCTGCGCGGTACCAAGCTTATCGTTCCGCCACAGCTTCAGTTTGTTGCTGACCGTCTGCTTGAGTCTACATTGCGTGTAGGCACAGCCGACAATGATGTGAACGCCATTCGCAACATGGGTATGTTGCCAGAGGGTTACACTGTTAACCACTTCCTGACAGACCCAGATGCGTTCTTCATCAAGACAGATGCGCCAAACGGCTTCAAGCACTTTGAGCGTACTCCAATGTCTACAGGCATGGAAGCTGACTTCGACTCAGGCAACATGCGCTTTAAGGCTCGTGAGCGTTATAGCTTCGGTTATTCCGACCCACGCGCTGTGTTTGGTTCACCAGGCGCATAAAGCGAACAATTCTTCGGAAAGGGGCGGCTTTTCAGCCGCCCTTTTTTATTGTATAGTAAATTATCCCTGACAGTCGCATGGTGCGGCTGACACTAGCCACGACAGGAGTATAAAATGGCTCGTTCTACTTTCTCAGGCCCCGTCAAGTCTGATGCGGCTTTCATCTATCCAGTTGTATTAACTGCTGACCTTCCAGCAAATGCAGACGTTCCTGAAGGAACTGTGTATGTAATCAGCGACAATGGAGCTGGCAACAATGAATATTGTTTGGTTATCAATACAGGCTCTGCCTGGGTTACAGCCATAGGCGCAGCACTTAGCTAATAGGAGGCTATTATGGCTGGTCCAGTAAAAGCCTTTAAGTTTGACCAGGGCGATACAGCCGCCGTTGTGGGAGCCGCACGTTCCCGTATTCGTCAGGTTGTTATATACGCCGCTGCTGCTGGTGCCTTTACGTTGAAAAATGGTTCTGCTTCTGGCGATGTTCTGCTTGAACAGAGCTTCGGCATTGGCAACCATGTTATGAACATTCCTGATGATGGCATCATTGCCACAGACGGATGCTTTGTGGCGGCGTTGACAGGCACAAACAACGAACTTAACATCTTCTTATCGTAGGGGGTTGTAATGGCTAATTTTCGTTCCATAACACAAGTTGGGACATCTGAGCCATTTGAACTTCAAGTGGCCAGGGAGCAAATCCCTGGCCATAAAACTGTGTTTAAGTTTGGCTACAACGCTGTTGTTGGAGCCACCAAGGAAACCATATGGGAACAGGGCGGTTTATACGCTTATCCCCCATCAGCCACAGTAATGACTATATCAAGCAGTTCAGCTAATGACACTGCCGCAGGCACGGGTGCGAGAACAGTAGAAGTTTTTGGCCTAGACGCCGATTACAACGAAATAAACGAAGTTGTCACGCTGAATGGGCAAACGGCAGTTAACACCACAAAATCTTACATACGGATAAATCGCGGCATTGTTCGCAGCGCAGGTAGTGGTGGCGCAAACGCTGGCACACTTTACGCAGGAACAGGTACGGTTACTTCTGGAGTTCCTGCTAATATTTATCTTAGCATCAATGGTGACGGTGACAACCAAACACTGATGAGCCTTTGGACGGTTCCCGCAGGATATACAGCATTCCTTACAAAAATGGCTTTGTCCACAGGCACATCTACTGCCACCAAAGCTCTTTTAAATGCTAGTCTTGTTGCTAGGCCGTATGGAGAAGTCTTTCAGATAAAGGAAAGATTTACCCTGACAGATGGCGCACACGAACAGTTTTATACTTTTCCAATAAAATTCACCGAAAAAACAGACTTGGAAATGAGGGCGTTTTCTTCTACAGGGTCTGTTATCTTTAATGTCTCCGCGTCAATGGAGTTTGTCTATATAAAAAACGAGGATTGGACTAATGGCTCGTAAAAAAGAAAATCCTATCCGCAAAACCACTGGCAAGGGCGGTAATTACCGCAAAACCAAAGAAGGTGCGGGAATGACAAAGAAAGGGGTTGCTGCTTATCGAAGAGCAAACCCTGGTTCTAAGCTAAAGACCGCCGTAACTGGTAAGGTCAAGAAAGGTTCAAAGGCGGCAAAGCGCCGCAAGTCATTCTGTGCTCGTAGTGCTGGTCAAATGAAGAAGTTCCCCAAAGCGGCTAAAAATCCAAATAGCCGTTTAAGACAAGCTCGTAGACGTTGGAGATGCTAATGGCAGACCTATCTACAGAAGACAGACAATGGAAGTTTATATCCTCTATGGAAGGTGATATTAAAGTTATATTTAATCGTCTTGATACGATAGAAAATAATCATTTGAAACATATGCAAGATGATTTGGCTCAACAAAGCCAGCGTTTGTGGATGATTTTAATGGTTGTTTTTGCACAGCTATTTGCCCTTTGTGGTGGTATGATTGTTTTGTGGGTAACTAGATAATGCCTACAGGGAGAGCGCAAATGGCTAAACAGGTTTCTAAATCAGGTTCTAAAAAAGATGCTTGTTACTCAAAGGTTAAAAAAAGATATAGAGTCTTTCCGTCAGCGTATGCATCTGGAGCGATTGCCAAATGCCGCAAGGTTGGAGCAAAGAATTGGGGAAATAAAAGCAAGAGTAAAGCGTCTACAAGAACTCGTAGAACAACAAAAAGAAAGTAATGGGTAGAGTATGGCGGTTAGAAAATCAAAAGCTGGTGCCAATCTCAAACGGTGGTTCAAGGAAGAGTGGAAGGATGTCCGCACGGGGAAGGCGTGTGGCAGACGCAAAGGTGAAAAACGGGGTACTCCATATTGTCGCCCCACCAAGAGAGTGTCTTCTAAAACCCCAAAAACCGCCTCAGAAATGACAAGCGCTGAAAAGCGTAGTAGAATATCACAAAAGAAGCGCATAGGTCAGCCAGCAGGCAAGCCTCGCCGCGTTAAGTCTCTAAAGAGAAAGAAAAAGTAAATGGCAGTTTCAGGCTCTACAGATTTTGAATTAAATGTATCTGACTACATTGAAGAAGCTTTCGAGCGTTGCGGCTTGGAGTTAAGAACAGGCTATGACCTAAAAACAGCTAAACGCTCTATGAACCTTATGTTTGCGGAATGGGCAAACAGAGGATTAAATCAATGGACAATAGAGCAAAGAACTCAAGCGCTTGTTCAGGGTACTTCTTCTTATTCATTAGATAGCGATGTAATTGATGTCTTGTCTATGGTCGTTCGCCGAAGCTCCACAGACATTAATATGAGCAAGATTAGCAGAGATGATTATTTAAATATTCCAGACAAGGCAACAGAAGCAAGGCCAACTCAGTTTTTTATAGACAGGCAAATAACTCCAGTTGTAAAGATTTGGCCTGCACCAGAGAATAGCACAGATGTTCTTGTTTATGACTGTTTAACTAGGTTAGACGATGCCGATACTACAGTTAACACTGTTGGTGTGCCGTTTAGATTTTATCCATGCCTAGCGGCTGGTTTAGCTTACTACTTATCAATGAAAAAAGCGCCAGATAGAGTGCAATTGTTGAAAAGTGTATATGAAGAAGAGTTTGAGAGAGCTTTATCTGAAGATAGAGATAGGGCGTCATTTAACGTAACGCCAAATCTTAATTTTTATAGGATTTCTTAATGGCAAAGTTCGCCTCTGGAAAATATGCATACGGCATATCTGACCGCTCTGGGTTTCGTTATAAAAAAACGGACATGAGAAAAGAGTGGAATGGCTTTCTTGTTGGTAAAGATGAGTGGGAGCCAAAGCACCCTCAGTTAGAGCCAAATAGAAAAG
>Ga0255781_10004045_pt1 | contig 11248 bp, 14 predicted proteins | sample 101ome_21_FD_179979 | JGI IMG/M metagenome (GOLD analysis project Ga0255781, IMG submission 179979) | Coastal salt marsh microbial communities from the Groves Creek Marsh, Skidaway Island, Georgia - 101413BT metaG (version 2) | ecosystem: Environmental > Aquatic > Marine > Intertidal zone >...
ATTTTTTAGCCAAGTAACCCCAGTCACACACTGGTCACACACTCTTTGACTTTAAGCACAAAATTTGGGTAAAATATCCTCACATCAACCAATGTGTGACTGCTAATTTCATTGCTTTTTCTTGGATTTAGTGGTGCCCGGGGGCGGAATCGAACCACCGACACGAGGATTTTCAATCCACTGCTCTACCCCTGAGCTACCCGGGCACGGAAAGCGTGAATGCTTTGGGTGTTGGCGTTCTATGGTGAAGTGCAAAGAGTGTCCAGTGGAAAATTTACTTTTTCTACGGATTGTTAGACTGAGGTGTACCGTTGCATAAGATCCATGAAACGTTGGCGTGCCGTGGGTATGGTTTTTACGTCCAATGCGGGGATCACCTTGTTTAACCAAAAGTATGAAAGAACCTGCAAACCATCAAATACATCAGATGTTTTTTTGTCTTTTTCCATCAAAATGCGCGGCATAAGTAACAAGCGATCAGCCCATTGCCCTGCTGCCGGTTGACTAACGGCGCAACCTGATTTTGGTGAGAGATACTCTAAATTCTCGGTAACTCCAGAAACAACGCATTTGGAAACGTCTAGACCAAAACCCAAAGCATCTAACAAGGCAAGCTCCCAGTAGAAATATCCAACACACCAAATATCTGGATGTATCAATAGCTCATGTAATTTTACGGTGGCTGCATACACTTGCGTTTGCGGCTCACGCTCCTCTAAAAATGTTGTAAGCATTGAGCTTAATGTTGTAACTCCCGCTAAGGTAAGCCGGCTATCTAATATCTCGGGGTAAGATTTGATTACATCGACTTGCACGCTTCCCATGTGCTCGCTCAAACGCGCACGCCACGTGATATCGAGGATATTTCCGATCTGTAAGATGGGGCGAAATTTTCGCGATTGGCCACCACGCAAGACAGCGCGCACACGGCCATTTTTTTGTGTAAGAGCATCAACAATAACAGCTGTTTCACCAAAAGGTGTTTTGCCCAACAATATGCCCTGATCGCGCCATTCCATGGAACAGATATAGGCAGCGATATCCAAGCTGTCACTATGTCAATCAAAAAGGCCAACTAAGGATCGATCAAATGCGCATCGTTTAACGGGTTTTCAACTTCAAGGACCCAAAGATCGGGATCAAAAGACCGCTGCCGCGAAATCATCAAATCCACTTCAGGTTCATCACCCTGTACCAATACAATCCAGGAGTGTGTACCAGTATCAAGATCGAAACCTTTTTGATAAAGCGTCGACGTGCCATCTAATGGGGACAACTTAATTAATATTGCACCCGCTTGGACATCACCACGTGCAACAACAAAAGCAGAGATCCCTCGAAGCGATAAAGTTTTCAGATAGGCTTTAACCCAAAATTCGCTCGCTAGCCTGCTCATGCATTTCCGTCTTTGAAATCTAGTCCCATCTCGGTGTACCGCTCCGCTTCGTCCAGCCATTTTTCCCGGACCTTCACCTGGCAAAACAAATGCACGCGACGCCCCATAAAGGTTTCTAACTCTTCCCGGGCAGCCTTTGAGATAGCCTTGATAGTTTCACCCTTATTGCCCAGAACGATCCCTTTATGGCCGTCACGTGTGACATAGATCACCTGTTCAATACGCGCGCTGCCGTCTTTACGTTCTTCCCAATTTTCGGTTTCCACCGTCAATTGGTAGGGCAGCTCTTGGTGCAGCCTGAGGGTCAATTTTTCACGCGTCATTTCTGCGGCGATCATGCGCATAGGTAGATCTGCGATTTGATCCTCGGGATAAAGCCATGGACCCTCAGGTAATTTATCTCCTAGCCACCCACGTAAATCATTAACCCCATATCCACGCTCGGCAGATATCATAAACGTTTCCTCAAAAGTGAATGCGTCATTCATTTTTTGAGACAGCGAAAGCAGCTCTTCTGCTTTAACACGGTCAATTTTGTTAATGGCGAGCGCAATTGAGCGTCCCTGCGAAATATCACCCAATTCGACCAAAATGCGCTCAACACCCTCGGTCATACCTCGATGTGCCTCGATCAACAAAACGATGACATCAGCATCTGCGGCCCCACCCCATGCTGCGGCAACCATTGCACGATCCAGTCTACGACGCGGTTTAAATAAACCGGGTGTATCAACGAAGACAATTTGCGCATCATCCTCAATTGCAACACCCCTGATGCGCGCACGTGTCGTTTGAACTTTATGCGTTACGATTGAAACTTTTGCCCCTACCATTTGGTTCAAAAGCGTTGATTTGCCCGCATTCGGTTCACCAATCAGTGCGACGAAACCTGCTTTTGTCATGATGCTTCCAACTTCTCTAATAAGGCTTTTGCAGCTGCTTGTTCGGCATTGCGCTTGCTACCTGCGACGGCGCTATCACTTTGACCGTCATCTAGCTTGACTTCGATTGTAAAGACGGGCGCATGATCTGGACCCGTGCGGCGTAAAACTGTGTATTTTGGTGGGGTAAAACCACGGCTTTGCGCCCATTCTTGCAACGTGGTTTTTGCATCTCGTGCATCTGCCTTTACAGCTGACACACGATCCCCCCATAGCGCTAAGATGACCTGCTGCGCCGCCTCGAAGCCACCATCCAAATAAATCGCGGCGATCACTGCTTCGAGTGCATCTGCAAGTAAGGCGTCTTTGCGACGTCCTCCGGACATCATTTCAGAGCGTCCAAGTTTTAAAACCGCGCCAATATCAATATCCCGTGCAACTGATGCACAGGTTTCTTTTCGGACAAGCGCATTATATCTTGGAGCTAACAAACCCTCACTCGCTTTTGGGTCGCGCTCTAACAATGCCTGCGCCATTACTAACCCAAGAACACGATCACCCAAGAATTCCAATCGTTGATTGTCCTGTCGGGTGGCACTGCCGCGGGATGGATGAGTTAGTGCCTCTTGCAAATGGGAAAGCGTATGGAAACGATATCCCAAACGCTTTTCAAATTGTTCTATGTCTTGCGATCGGTTCAATTGATCGCCTTGAAGAAGCGATCGCCACGCCATGTCCAGAAGAATAACATTGAGCGTCCAGCAGACGAAAACATGATACGATCTGCGCGACCAATTAAATCTTCGTAGGGAACAAAACCAACTCCGCCCTGCACCTGTTTAACCCGGCTATCTAGAGAATTGTCGCGGTTATCTCCCATGAAAAAAAAGTGCCCTTCAGGTACAGTGAACACCGCTGTGTCATCTGTATAAGCGCGGCCAATATCCAAAATTTCATGTGTGACGCCATTTGGCAAAGTTTCTAGCATCCTTGTTTTCACGCAGTCGCCACCGTCACCGACTGCACCATTAGAACAACGCGGACGATTTTTGAAAGATCCCTGTGGACCCATCACCTCGACAAACGGTTCAATCGTTTGTTGCGGAACTTCGGTTCCGTTCAGAATGACTTTGCTACCCTTCATCTGAACGCGATCTCCAGGTACCCCAATCAACCGTTTGATGTAGTCGCGCCCCGTAACAGGATGACGGAACACAACAACATCCCCACGCTGTGGTTCACCACCAAGTAAACGTTTGTTGTTTCCTTTCATAAATCCACATAGATCCTCTGCATCAACATTGATGCCGACTGCGGGGATAATCACACTGGGACAGGAGGCGTAGGAATAGCCATAGGCCATTTTATTTACGAAAAGAAAATCACCAATCAGCAGAGTTGATTTCATCGATCCTGATGGGATCCAAAACGGCTGAAACAGCAATGAACGAAATAGTCCAGCAAGCAAAAGAGCATAAACGATTGTCTTGATCGTTTCCAAAATACCGTTCTGAGATTTTTCTTCTTTCGCTGCCATCCCGCGCTCCTCTATCAATATTCGCTACATGCGCCTTGGTGACATGGGAGTCAAGTTTTCAACCGCGCTTCAATCACAACAAAGGCCTGTGCCCAAGGGTGATCATCGGTCAAGGTTACATGCACGATTGCCTCATGCGTATCGGGAACCAATTCATCTAATCGTTTTTTTGCCCATCCTGTTAGGGTCATCCTCGGCTCGCCCGTCTTTAGGTTATGCACGGCCATGTCTTTCCATGCGATCCCCATGCGCAGACCTGTCCCTAGTGCCTTAGAACAGGCCTCCTTGGCAGCCCAGCGCTTGGCAAGCGTGCCGGCCTCATCCATTCGGCGCTTGGCCTTAGATTGTTCGATATCTGTGAAAACGCGATTGCGAAACCGATCCCCGTGACGTTCCAATACAGCTTGGATACGATCAATATTGGCAAGATCGGTTCCTATACCGATGATCATGCACGCGCCTCATCCATAAGATTGCGCATTTTCATAATAGCGTTCTCTAGCCCGACAAATACCGCCTCACCAATCAAAAAATGGCCGATGTTAAGTTCCATAAGCTGCGGCAGTTTCGCAATCGGTGCTACGGTGTCATAGGTCAGGCCGTGACCTGCATGCACCTCTAGACCCAACGAATGCGCATATACGGCCATTTCGGTCAGACGCACCAATTCTTGATCGCGTTCTTCGAGCCTGTCGTCATAGTGATAATCGCAATAGGCCCCAGTGTGTAATTCGATGACCTGCGCTCCAATACGATGTGCTGCATCAATCTGACGTTTATCGGCCGCAATAAAAATCGATACACGGCACCCTGCATCGCGCAGAGGTGCAATGAAATGCGCCAATCGGTTTTCTTCGCGTGCGACTTCAAGCCCGCCTTCTGTGGTGCGTTCTTCACGACGTTCTGGAACGATACAGACAGCATGTGGTTTGTGACGCAATGCTATAGCCTGCATTTCATCCGTTGCTGCCATTTCGAAATTCAGTGGTAGATTGATCGCAGCCATCATCCGTTCAATATCATCATCCACGATATGGCGACGATCCTCACGCAGATGGGCAGTGATGCCATCAGCGCCTGCGCTTTGCGCCAAGATGGCCGCACGAACGGGGTCGGGGTATGCCGAACCACGCGCATTGCGAACGGTTGCAACGTGATCAATATTCACACCAAGTCTTAACTTTGACATTCCACCCTCATGTTTTGAATGCGTTTAAATCAGTTCTTGTCCTTACGACGTAGCGCAGCACCCGCTTTGAACAAACCCTTACGACGCTTTTGATAGGCATGAATAATAGGGACGGTTAAGAAATAGGCAATCGTAGCAACAAAAACACCTGGTATTATTCCACCTACCATATACGGAAAAAACACCTCATCAAAAAAGATTGCAAGACTGCTCCAGTCCATTTCGCGCCCCATGAAAAGGGCCATGATATTTTCCTGCAAATCGTCGGCTGCCCATACAAATTTCTCAATAAATCCAGGATCGCGAACGCCGGGTTCATGCACAAATTCAGTTCCCATAAATAGGTGACCCGTTTTCAAAGAAACAACGCCGATCGGAATATAAGTGAGCGGATTGCCAAAAAATGTCCCCAACAGAGCAGCAAGAAGATTACCACTCATCACGCGGGCGATGAGGGCTGCACAAATGAAATGCATCCCATAAAAGGGCGTAAATGTCACAAAGACACCCGCCCAAATACCGCGGGCAATGCGTTCTGGTGTATCAGGTAAGCGGCGCAGCCTATGGCGCACATAGTGAAAGGCCCGCGTCCAGCCACCCTTTGGCCAAATCGCGCGGGATATCCTATCTAAAACAGCAGGTCTTTCACGTCTTTTGAAAACCACTGTGCTTCCTTTAGTGTACCGTCTTTGCCAGTTCTGAACGACGCAAGCGTTTCGTCATTGCCACTTCAGTTTCCGCTTCTAGCCGCGACAACACTGAATGCAAATGCTCAATATCGCTCAAATCGATAGAAATTTCTATTTTGAAGAAATCGGGTTTACGATCGACAAATACAAGGTCCGAGATATTGGCGCCTGTGTCCCCAATCATTGAACACACACGCCCAAGAACGCCTGCATCGTTGCTGATCGTCACTTCAAGCGTGACATCATAAGCAGCGGGGTGTTTTCCATCCTGCCAATGCAAATCAATCCAAACGTCAGCGTTGTCCTCATATCGCGCCAAAACATCACAATCGATTGCATGAACTGCCACCCCACGCCCCGCCGCAGCGAGACCAACGATACGTTCTCCCGGCAACGGTTGACAACATTGCTGGCGGTCAAAATGCTGCCCCTCGCCCAAACCAATAACTGCGCGTTTTTTATCAACTTGGGGGACATCAGCGACACCTATTTCGGGATAGATCAAACTCACTACATCACGCGGGCGCAATTCGGTGCTACCCAGACGCGCCAACATCTCTTCGCGGTCACTAAGTCGCATTTTCGTTGCCGCAGATTCCAACGCCTTGTCGGAAGGTTTTTTGCCGACATGTTCGAATGCCGCACGCAATAACTCTGCGCCCATTTTAACCAAGCGTTCCCGGTCAGCTTCACGAAGTGCGCGACGAATTGCTGTTTTTGCCTTACCCGTCACAGCCATTTCAAGCCACGTTGATTGCGGTTTTTGACCTTGTGCGACAATGATCTCAACAGATTGCCCATTGCGCAAACGCGTCCACAACGGAACGCGCAAACCATCAACCTTCGCCCCGACACACCGATTTCCGATACGAGTGTGAATTGCATAGGCAAAATCAATTGGTGACGCCCCTTTAGGGAATTTCAAAACATCACCTTTTGGCGTGAAACAGAACACCTGATCTGAATACATCTCAAGCTTGACTGCCTCCAAAAAGGCAGAGTGATCATCTTCACTATCAAATTGATCGATCAGGCGCGTAATCCACTGAACAGGATCGACAGAAAACGGATTTTCAGAACGTTCACCGTCCCGATACGACCAGTGTGCGGCAACCCCACTTTCGGCAACATCATGCATTTGACGTGTTCGAATTTGCACCTCAACCCGCTTTCCGTCGCGCCCAGATACGGTGGTGTGAATCGAACGATAGCCGTTGCTTTTTGGTTGGCTAATATAGTCTTTGAAACGGCCGGGAACAGCACGCCAACGCTGATGAATGACCCCAAGTGTTCGATAACAATCCGCCTCAGTTTCGCAAATCGCTCGAAACCCGTAAATGTCTGAGAGTCTCGAGAAAGGAATGTTCTTCTCTTCCATCTTGCGCCAAATGGAATACGGTTTCTTTGCTCGGCCCGTTATTTCAGCATGGACATCTGCCTTTTCCAACTCTAATAGCATATCCGATTTGATCCGCTCTATGACGTCCCCAGTTTCTTTTTGCAGGGTCACAAAACGGCGGATGATGGACTGGCGTCCCTCTGGGTTTAGAACCCTGAACGACAAATCCTCAAGATCTTCGCGAATGGACTGCATCCCCATACGGCCTGCAAGAGGCGCAAAAATTTCCATGGTTTCGCGCGCCTTTTGAACCTGTTTTTCAGGCTTCATTGCGCGTATTGTACGCATGTTATGCAAACGGTCAGCAAGTTTAACCAAGATCACACGGATGTCCTGAGCGATTGCCAAAAACAATTTGCGCAGGTTTTCTGCCTCTTTCGTTTCAATCGAAGACAGCTGCATTTTGGTTAGTTTGGTAACACCATCGACCAGCTCGGCGACTTCAAAAGTAAAAATTTGAGCAATTTCTTGTTTGCTCGATTCTGTGTCTTCGATGGTGTCGTGTAATAGCGCGGTGATGATTGTGGCATCATCCAGTCTCTGCTCTGCTAAAATTTGCGCAACAGCGATGGGGTGTGTGAAATAGGGTTCACCAGATTTGCGATACTGGCCTTCGTGCTTCTCACGCCCATAGTTATAGGCCTGAACGATCAGGTGTGAATTAGATTTTGGATTGTATTTTTTAATCAGCGCCGCCAACTCTTGGGCGCTGATCGCATCAAATTCGCTTAATGCGACACTCACCCTTGCCCCTGCGCGGCCATAAGCGCACGCAAAAGTTTCTCTTCTGACATGTCGTCATCTGCAGGCTTATCCGATTCACCACCCATCAGAAGCGCCATACTGTCATCCTCTGGCTCGTCCACTTCGATTTGTGTTTGGTGGCTTTCGATCAGACGTTCGCGAAGTTCATCAGCAGATTGCATTTCGTCTGCAATTTCACGCAAAGCAACGACGGGATTTTTATCATTGTCACGATCAACTGTGATCGCTGATCCCGCAGAAATTTCACGGGCACGATGCGATGCAAGCATCACAAGTTCAAAGCGGTTAGATACTTTGTCGACGCAATCCTCAACAGTAACGCGTGCCATGGGATTCTCCTGATGTAACGATTAGAAGTTGCCTTTTACGGCTGTAGTGCGGGAATTACAAGCCCATATTACAACGGTATCAGCTCTGCTTTATCCTCGGTGTCCAAGGCATCATACATTTGAGAAACGGATTGATGGATAATTGGATGAAACCAAGCAGGACAAATGTCCATCATTGGACCCAAAACAAATGCACGGTCCTGCATTCTGGGATGGGGCAAAATTAATTGATCTGGTGCGATTTTCATTTGCTGCGAAAAGGGCAAAAGTTGCCAGTTTTTGAATATCTCGCGATTTGGAACAACATTTTGCCCAATGGCGATCAAATCGATGTCGATTGTCCGCTGTGCCCACCGCGTATCGCGGATGCGGCCAAGTTTCTGTTCGATTGAATGTACTTTAGCCAATATTTCGTCCCCCGACCCTTGGGCACGAACCACCAACGCAGCATTTACGAAATCTGGACCAGAACCTTTAGGAAATGCCGGTGTTTTGAAAAAGCGGCTCAGCGATGTAATCGGTCCAACCGATGCTGAGATACGCGAAATAGCGGCACCCAAAAGATCACTTGCGTTTGAGCTTTTCAAGCTTTGGTTGCTTCCAATAGCCACAATACAACTATGGAAATAAATTTGGTCTCGCTGCGCATTCATAATGGGCATAACGTATACTTGATATTAAGTGACTTTTACGTCAATTTGCGACATCTTTGACAGAAGCCCGCCACTACTCACAGAAATTAGGGCTGATTATATTTGAAGGGACATTACATGTTTTACAAAGACGAGCGGCTTGCGCTGTTCATCGACGGCTCAAATCTTTACGCAGCTGCAAAATCACTAGGCTTCGACATCGACTATAAACTGCTACGCACCGAATTCATGCGTCGTGGTAAGTTGCTGCGAGCCTTTTATTATACAGCGCTCTTGGATAATGAGGAATATTCACCGATCCGACCATTGGTAGATTGGTTGAATTACAACGGTTTCCACATGGTCACCAAAACTGCCAAGGAATACACCGACAGCCAAGGACGCCGCAAAGTTAAAGGCAATATGGACATTGAATTAGCTGTGCACGCCATGGAGTTGGCACCACATGTTGATCACATTGTTTTGTTTTCTGGAGACGGTGATTTCAAACCTTTGGTCGAAGCCTTGCAACGCCAAGGCGTGCGGGTGTCTGTTGTATCAACTATCAGATCCCAGCCTCCAATGATTGCAGATGAACTGCGAAGGCAAGCGGATAACTTTATCGAGCTGGAGGGGCTGAAAGATGTTGTCGGGCGTCCAACTCGAGAAGGCGATGACACCCAACCTTACGAACCTGACTGATAAAAAAAACCCGGCGCTGTCGGGTTTTTTTCTGCCTATTACAAATTTAACATTAATTTTTCACCATCTGCAGAGCCGTGTATGAACCAATCACAAAGAGAAAACTTATCAGACTTTTTTGTTTACGTTGCTTCGATCATTCAATACCAAGGTGATAAGTAAAGTTTACAAACAAGAGTGCATTCGCCATGACACGTAAAATCTTTCTTGCTGCACCACGAGGTTTTTGTGCAGGCGTTGATCGCGCGATAAAGATTGTTGAAATGGCGTTAGAAAGATGGGGCGCACCCGTCTATGTCAGGCACGAAATTGTTCACAATAAATTCGTTGTGGATAACTTGCGTGATAAGGGCGCAGTCTTTGTCGAAGAGCTGGATGAATGCCCAAAGGATCGTCCTGTGATTTTTTCAGCGCACGGCGTCCCCAAATCCGTGCCAGCAGAGGCTGAAAATCGCAACATGATTTTTGTGGACGCAACATGCCCGCTGGTTAGCAAAGTGCACATAGAAGCCGAGCGTCACAGCAGGAATGGTTTACAAATGGTAATGATCGGACATAAAGGGCATCCCGAAACGATCGGAACAATGGGACAACTTCCCGAAGGCGAAGTTTTGTTAGTTGAAACGGTGGAGGATGTCGCAGAATTGCATGTACGCGACTCCGATAGCTTAGCTTATGTTACGCAAACCACTCTGTCCATTGATGATACGGCCGATATTGTAACAGCCCTTCAAAATCGTTTTCCGAAGATTGTTGGTCCGCACAAAGAAGATATCTGTTATGCAACCACTAATCGCCAAATGGCGGTCAAGGCGATCGCAGAAAAGGTGGATGCACTTCTTGTCGTGGGAGCGCCAAATTCCTCCAATTCTAAACGTTTGGTCGAAGTGGGCGCAAAAGCAGGCTGCAAATACGCGCAACTGGTTCAACGGGCCGATGACATTGATTGGCACGCTCTTGACGATGTACAAAATATCGGCATCACTGCTGGCGCTTCTGCCCCAGAAGTTTTAGTGAACGAAGTCATTGATGCATTTCGCGCCAAAGGCGAGGTTCAGGTTGAAATTGTTGAAACCGCACAAGAAAACGTGAATTTCAAAGTCCCGCGAGTTTTACGAGAGCCAGCATGACAATCGATCTGAAAACGATCGCGATCTATGATGAAAAAACCGACGAATACGCGACCCTGACCGAAGAGGTGCCACAAGACCTTGTGCGGTTTGACGGATACTTACCAAGATCTGCGCGCGTTCTTGATTACGGATGCGGGCCAGGAACATCAGCGGCATATTTGGCAAAACAGGGTCATACCGCAGATGCATTTGATGCATCTGAAAAAATGGTAATATTTGCGCAAAAACATTTAGGCGTTACCGCGTGGCAAGCAACATTTGATCAGTTAACCGCGCCGAACATATACGATGGCATATGGGCAAGCTTTTCTTTACTTCATGCGGCAAGAGAAGATATTCTAAAGTTCATGAGACACATCCATACCGCACTTAAAAGTGATGGCGTGTTTTACATCGCGATGAAATTGGGCAGTGGGCGGCATCGAGACGAGTTGCAACGTTTATACACCTATGTCAGCGAAGCAGAATTGAGAAGCTGGCTGTCGGATGCAGGTTTTGATTGGATCGATCATACAACCGGTGAAGCATCCGGGCTAGACGGATCGATGAGTGCTTGGATCGGAGTATTTGCACGTGCTCGAACTTAAGGCATTTAC
>Ga0255781_10004048_pt1 | contig 11240 bp, 10 predicted proteins | sample 101ome_21_FD_179979 | JGI IMG/M metagenome (GOLD analysis project Ga0255781, IMG submission 179979) | Coastal salt marsh microbial communities from the Groves Creek Marsh, Skidaway Island, Georgia - 101413BT metaG (version 2) | ecosystem: Environmental > Aquatic > Marine > Intertidal zone >...
CCCCGGAGTACAAAATCGCGCATCGGATGCGGCAATGGCAAGATCGCAAGTAGATACCAATTGGCAGCCCGCCGCTGTCGCTGTCCCTTGAACTGAGGCAATAACCGGTTTGGGCGCTGTCACAATCCCTGTCATTAAGGCTGCGCATTGATCAAGTATCAGATCGATCCGATCCCGATAGTCGTTAGCAGACTCGGTTTCTCCTTGCATCATCTCCTTCAGATCATGACCCGCACTGAATACGGGGCCCTCTGCGGTGATTACAACCACTCTAATGGCGCTATCTGCGTACGCTTCCTTCAACGCTCCTGTTAAAGCCCGAATCATCTCAAGTGAAAGCGGATTTCTCTGCTCGGGGCGATTAAGGGTGAGCCAATACACCCGATCAATTGTTTCTACTGTCACTGGTGACGTTTCCATAGCATATGCCTCAGCCGAGCCAACACCTGACGACAGTATCATGTCTCTTTTACTTGATCATCCGCGGGAACAGAACCATGCTTGCCGCTGTGATACAGCTTCAACACATAGCCGATACCCCATATGGTTTTATCCACTACAAGAGATCCCCTGTGAATCGAAATTACGATCCCACGCCGCCTTTGCCCAGCGAGTACAGAGAAACCGCTGCGCGCGCGTCAAAGCCAAAGGATGCCGCAACACTGATTGTGGTGAGGCAACAAAGGGGGGCTGAAATCCTAATGGGCAGGCGTGCAGCCTCCCATAAATTCATGCCGAACAAGTTCGTCTTCCCGGGGGGCAAACTTGATATCGCGGACCAGCGACTGAATCTCAACTCATCACTTTCACCAGAGACCTTAAATCGCCTTCGCAAATTCACACAAGCCAACACCTCTGATAAAAAAATCACCGGGCTCGCTCTCGCGGCTATTCGTGAGACATTTGAAGAAACAGGACTCATCGTGGGTCGAAGAGTCCATGGCAAGATGCGAAGTAAAAACAGCAGCTGGCAGGCCTACTTCGATCATGAGGTAGAGCCCGCGCTGGATGCGATAGAGTTTATTGCTCGCGCGATAACACCAACGTACCGGGTCCGACGCTTCGACACTCGCTTTTTTATGGTGAGTGAGGAATCAACTTTTATCAACCAAAACTCTCTCGATAAGCAAAGCGGTGAGCTGGAACAGGTCAGATGGATACCGCTTTCGGAGATCCGTGAACTCGACTTACCCGGCGTGACCCGATGGGTGCTGGACGAAGTCGAGAAACGCCTGATGGCGAGCACAAAATCCGCACCGTCCATGCCCACTCCTTTCGTGCAGTTTGTCAGAGGAACTACTCTCGAGAAGCTCCTGTGATTAGAGGATTCCTAGACGCTACGGGACTTTTTACATAATGGGATCCAGGTGGCCTAAAGCCAGAGTCAGCGCATGGGCTGATCAGCAGGGCTGGTTGGTGGGGTGCAACTTCACGCCTAGCACGGCATCCAACCAATTTGAGATGTGGCAAAGAGAAACCTTCGATCCAGAAACGATCGATCGTGAGCTGAGGTGGGCTTCTCAACTGGGGATGAACAGCATCCGGGTTTTTCTCCACGACCTAGTATGGCTGGCCGATCCTGATGGTTTCAAATCGCGCATTGACCATTTCCTGCAACTTACCAATGCAGCCAACATCAAAACGATGCTCGTGCTCTTTGACGACTGTTGGTTTCCACCCATACCAGGCAAACAGCAAGAACCCGTACCCGGGGTTCACAACTCTCGCTGGGCTCAGTCTCCGGGGCATGAGGTGGTGAAGGATCGATCGCAGTGGCCGCGCCTGGAAGCCTATGTCAGAGACATCGTCACAACGTTTGGCGATGATCCGCGGGTCTGTTTATGGGATCTCTACAACGAACCCGGCAACGCCATACTGCCGTTAGCGTCAAGCTCGCCTTATTTTGCCGCCCCACGCGCTCTGGCGCGCCTATTCAGGCATTTCATCCTGCCAAGTCCCACATTGCCACTGCTTGATGCCTGCTTCCGATGGGCAAGGGCAGTCGATCCCTTGCAGCCGCTCACGGTCGGCGTATGGGCGCCCAACCCTCGTCTCAACAAACTGCAACTGGAACAATCCGACGTGATTTCATTTCATCAATACATGGGAGCTACAGCCCTGAAGACCAAGATCAAAGAGCTAAAACAACAATATGGACGGCCAGTTTTATGCACCGAGTGGATGGCCAGAACAGTCGGAAGCCAAATTGAGACCCATCTCCCGGTTTTTAAAGAGGAAGGCGTCGGTTGTTTTACTTGGGGATTGGTATCAGGACGAACGCAGACGATTCACTCGTGGACCGACCGTCCAGGATCGCCACCTCCAGCCCTCTGGCATCACGATCTTCTTCATCCGGATGGATCGGCGTATAGCGACAGCGAGATTAAAGTGATCAAACGCCTGACAACCAACTGATACGCTGGTAGGGCCATCATTAACGATCCAAGCGCTCGCTCTGTAAAACGAGCCTTGGCGGACCATAGGCGTGATTGCTGCAGCGCAAGACCCACGTTTTGTGGCTCATCGATTTTCCTAGCTGGTTCGAGTACCTAAGTTAACCCGTCCACAAAAAAACTACCGCGAGGGGTGGTTTTTAGTGTTTGGTGGAGCTAGGCGGGATCGAACCGCCGACCTCAACACTGCCAGACATACGCTCTTGTATGCCATACAGATGGTTAGAAGCGGCGCAATCCCTTGTTCTAAGCCACTGTTTAAGTATATCTCATCTAATCGAGATTTGAAGAATTGAGTTTTGTGCCCATCTTGTGCCCATCGTGTGCCCAAAATTTAGAGTATGAATTGAGAAAAAAAGAGTGTGGCTTAGAGGGTTAAACCGTTGCCAGCGCAGCTGAGGGAACGAATACCTCTGTACGAGGATGCGTATGTATGGTGAGGCGTTGGGAAGAGAGGGTGTTGGGGCCATAACTCAGCTGAGAGAGCGCTACCGTGGAAAGGTAGCGCTCAAATCGCAGCACTGCCTAGCTGTGGAAGTGCCGGGAAAGCCGCCTTACCCGAGAAAACGTATCGCTCAAAAAAGAGAAGTTTCAAAACGAAGCTCAATTGGCATGCGGCACACAGCTACGGGGACCCGCTAAGCTCAACGAGAATCTACGCTAGGCTCAGTTAACTCTGACCAAGGCGGACGGTCCTCTTCACCACCAAAAAAGTCCATATCCCAAAGGGACTGAAGCAACGGCGCATGAATACTTTCACCGCGCTCAACAGCTTTGAACTCATTCATCATGATCGCAAGTTGCTCTGGCAGCTGATCGGACAGGTCTTGTTGCTCTATGGGGTCTTGAGCAATGTTATAAAGCTCCGTACCGCCGCCCTTTAGCGCAATCAATTTCCAGGGGAACTGATAAAACGCCTCGCCATCCATGCCGGTGATGAAATAGCCCTTGGGCGCTATTTCGCTCGTGCCAGTAAAGGCGGCCCAATGATTTACCCCAGCCAATGCAACCGCTTTAGTCGTAGCAGGCTCGCCTTCGCTCGCGTCAGCAACCGCCAACAGTGTCGGTAGTACATCGAGCACAGTTACCATCTGCGGATATTCTCGCCCTTGCAACCGACTCGGCCAATGAATAATGGCGGGCACCCTCGCGCCCCCTTCATAGACAGACTGCTTACCTTTTCTAAAAGGCGTATTGTCGCTAGCTCCGTCGAGCGAGTTGGTGCGAATAAACTCGAGCGTGCCGGGCGCAAAAGGCGTCTCAAACCAGCGCTCCAAAAACTGCGAGAAGCTAAGCAAGGCTGGCGGAACCGCACTGGCGTTGAGTCCGCCGTTATCACTCATAAACCAAATCAGCGTATTGTCGAGAATTCCCTCGCGCTCCAGGCGCGCAGTCAGCCGTCCAATGGCGGCGTCAAGCTCCGATACCATTGCCGCGTGCCGCCGCCGATTAATATCCTCAAGGTGCGTGTACCGAGCAACCGCGTCAGCGGGTGCCTCATTCGGTAAATGAGGGGCATTGAATGCCGCATACAAAAAGAGCGGTTTGGCTGGGTCGCGATCGGAGATCAATCGCTCAATTTCATCAATAGAGAGACGCGTTGCATAACCCGCTTCTCTTACCGTGACACCATTGCGCTGCCAATCCAAACCTCCGCCGTGAACATGGTCCCAATAGCCAATGCCTCCCGTTAGGTTCCCGTAAAAATGCTCGAACCCGCGCGCCAGCGGATGATAGTCGGGCTGCCGAAATCCAAGGTGCCACTTACCCACCATGGCGGTTTGATAACCCAAGTCCTGTAAGTACTCCGGCAGCAACTTTTCACTCAATGGTAGGCCTGTGGCGATGTGCTTAGAGAAGGGGGAGTAAATGCCGAGCGCCTGCGGTGACTTGCCCGTTAATAGCGCCGCTCGCGTGGGAGTGCAGCTGGTCTGCGCATAAAAGCGCTCCAGTACCAGTCCCTCGGCCGCAAGCTGGTCGATGTGAGGCGTAAGAATCTCACTACCGTGATAGCCCACATCATTCCAGCCCAAATCGTCGGCCAAAATAATGACGATATTGGGCCGCGTATCACTCGCATTGACCCCACTGGCAAAGCCAATAAGCACTGCAATGTGCAGCGCTTTTTGGAGTTGTCTTTTCATGCTCGACAGGCTCACGACTCTATTCAATTTTGTTGGTGAGATGCCCGAGGTAGGTTGCCTGGGTTCTCACAACATCGCCGGCTTGTAAATAAAACTGTTGGCCCCAAATATTGAGCGGCTTGAAAAGCACACCGGCTCCGGTGCCGGTCAAAATTAAAGTGCCTTTGGGTATGTGATCACTCGGTAGTAATGGGATGGTGTTATCGCCTTGTTGGTAGCGCATGTCGGCGTCGTTTAATGCTTTATCAATAATCTCATCGAGCGAAAGAATCATTTCAGAGAGGCTAAAGGCTTGTAAGCGACGCTCATTGACGAACAGCTCAGCAGAGATTGATCGATAAAAATCGGGATCTTTCGGTATAACGACCAGATACCCGGTAGGTAGGCACCCATTGCAACCTTTTCCTGTCGCAAAGCCTGTTCGCCCGAGGGGCTCGTCGAGATCGATTTCGCGAACTAACGACCAGCGATCCGTAAAATCATTACACAGCACAAAGCCGAAGCGTGGTCTGGGCTCATTCGGCCTAATAGAGCCTAATGGGAAGGCACAAATCTCAGCTTCAAAATCGAGCCTGGAAACAAACGGCACGGTTTGATTCCACGAGCCGGCTTCAACAAGTTTGGGAAATAAGAATGGTGGATCGTCCGAGTAAACCTCTTCCGCATGCTCTCGGAAATTCGTTCCCGCAGCCACGCTAGGATATGAGTAGTTCGCGGGTTGTATTAGCTCGTCAATCGAAAAAGACTCAAGCGCAGCGTCCGTCTCCCAAAGGGATGAGGCGCCGACTAACTCAAGGAACCTAAATAAATCTTCGGTAGCGTCGTCACCATGAATTGCGGTTAGATTAATGCCGCGAAGGCTATCGCCCTCATGAGCTGTTACCAGTATCAGAGCCCTGTCAGTCCGTGCAAAGGTCAGTGCCTCTGATGGAACTGCAATAACAACTGATTGGTCCTCATGCACTCCGTCGACTACAGGCATCGAAACGTAATAGCTGACTCCAATAAAACACCCCGCTATCAGAACCAGTCCGGCGATCAGTTTTTTAAGCATGCTGTCTCCTAGATCAAGCCCGCGTAGGAGCCACCATCGAGCTGTAAATTTTGACCCGAAATAAATCCGGCCTGCGTGCTGCATAAAAAGGCGCACGCATCGCCAAATTCGGAGGGAATGCCCATGCGCTTTGCAGCAATAGACTCATTGATCTCGGCGATGGCCTCCTCTTTGGTGAGACCCTTAAACTCCATTGCCATTTTCACCATAAATTTTTGTCGGTCAGTATCAAACCGCTCGGGCAACATGTTATTGATAGTAACGTTGAAAGGAGCGACCTCAGCCGAGAGGCCTTTGCACAAAGCGGTCAACCCAGTACGCGCAGAAGTAGACAGGCCCATAGGGGCTCGGGGTGACTTCACCATAGCCGATGTGATGTTAACGATGCGGCCAAAACGGCGCTCTTTCATGCCCTCTAACAAAGCCTGAATCAGCAAAACCGGCGCCATAAAGTTGGCATCAATCGCCGCCTGAAAATCGTCGCGAGCCCAGTTGTTAAATATACCGGGCGGCGGTCCGTCATTGTTATTCACAAGAATATCGGCGTCGGGACAGGCCGCGATCAAATCCGATCGGCCTGACTCGGAATTGAGGTCAGCGACTACTGCAGTGACGCCTCCAGCACCGATCGCCACTATCTCAGCCTCAGCGGTCGTCAGAGTCTCCTCATTGCGACCATTGATAACAACATGGACGCCTTCTCTCGCGAGGGAGATGGCGCAGGCTTTCCCCAGGCCCCGCGACGAAGCGCAGACGATCGCTTTCTTACCCTCAAGTCCCAGATCCATCGTCAATCATCCTCTCGCTAAAATTTGCTTAACCGCCGTCATGAAACGATCCTCATCCACCTGATCAAAGCGGGCCGCAATGTGGCCGTCGGGTCTTATGAGTACCGCACCGTTATCCGTAAGTCCTGTCTGATTTTGCCAGCTATCTTCGTCTTTAAAATCAGCACCAAAAGTCAGCTGATTTATCTGGGGGTGCCCTGCTAAGACGCCTGAATCGGGGCCATGGAGTAGCGTAAAAGTACTGGGCGATATCAGCGATTGCAGTGGCTGGACTACTCCGTCATGTGTCACCCAGCGGTGCGGAAAATGAGCGCCGGCATCCCAAGAGGGCTGATAATCAGAGACGTCCAACACATCAGGAATGGGAGCCGGATCAACAATTGCCTCGCTGTTGTAGCGGTAGCCAATTTGCAGATCAAAACTATCAAAGTGAGGCTTTTGTGCCGCAACAGCCTCAGCCAGCTCCGGGAACGCCTCCGGACTCTCGGCGACTGAAGCATAGCGCTCAGCGGTTTTCTCTGGGTCTAAGCCGTGGATAGCGACAATCAGATCAAACAGTTTCATCGCGTTATTGAGGCTTTGCTCATTGTTGACCCGGGCTATCGGTTGGCGCTCGATCTCATAGCTATCGAGTAGCGCTTCGCCAGCGACGCCCTTCATCACAGCAGCCAACTTCCATGTCAGGTTTTGTACGTCACCAACACCGGTATTCAGACCAAGACCACCGGCGGGCGGTATTCGGTGTGCCGAGTCGCCGGCGAGGAAGACCCGGCCTTTGCGATATGCTTTAGCTACCTGTGCAGTCATGACCCAAGGACTGATATGTTCGATAGTTGTCTCCGGGAGCGGCTGTCCAACAGCCTGTTCAATCAGTCCGAGGCATTTTTCGTCGGTGTAGTCTTCTCTGTTTTCAAGCTCGGGATTCCAGTCATGCATTAGCACCCAGGTTTTTGCCTGATCGTAGGCGATCAGCGCACCACTGACGCCGGGCTCGAGCAAGAAGTAGAGCAAGCCCCGCTTACCCGCTGTGACGGCGCGAAGATCTGACTGAAAATGAATCATCAGATAGTTAGCCAGCACATCGGGACCCTCCATTTCAATCCCAAGGAGCCCCCGCAGTTTTGAATTCGCACCGTCCGATGCAATGACGTAGCTAAACGATGCAGTTTGAATTTCGCCAGACTCAACTATCTCTAGCGTCGCATCCACCGCGTTACCCTGGTCAACGAGTGAGGTGCACTCGACACCGCGCCTAAACTCGATAAGTTCGCTATTTCGCACGTGCGTCTGCAGTTCGCTTTCAAAGATAGGTTGAGAGACATTGCTGAGTGGGAAAGGCGTAAACGCGAAGGCGCCTTCGTCTTGACGTTCGTAGGGCAAGGAACCGAACTCGGTTCCTGTCATCGTTCCCACAAAACGCACATGGCCTGCCTCATCGGCACTCGCGCCCAGCTCACGTAAATGCTGGGCACTAATGCCTATGCTGTCGCATATTTCGAGTGTCCTCGCGTTTATCGCGTGAGCTCTAGGCGCCGTTGAGGTCTCACTACGTTTATCAATAAGACAGGAATGAATGCCATGATGAGCGAGTAGCAATGCTGCCATTTGGCCAACCGGGCCTGCCCCAACGATTAAAACTTTCTGACTATGTTGCTCCGCCGACACTATGGTATTTCTCCAACAAATCTTCAAATTCTGAAATTATTCTCATTTTTGACATATTCCTCATTTTTCTTGCCTGCTGTCAAATGGTTCGATAAGTTAGCTGGAAACCAAAGGCGATTTTTTGCAATGAATTCATCGGTACACCAACTCTTTCGTCAGCAGACCATCGGTAAAAAAAAGCGCGAGCGCACGCGCGGAGCACTATTGGACAGCGCTATCAGCGTCTTTGCCAAAAAGGGCTATGAAGGAACTCGAATCAGCGATATTACGACTCACGCAGATGTCGCCAACGGAACGTTTTACAACTACTACCAAGACAAAGATCAGCTTCTCCACGATGTTGCATTGGGCTTGGCGGTTGAGATTACCGGCCGTATTAATGAAGAAATGAGCGACGTTACCCACGCGCCAACCCGGGTGGCTCTGGCTACCGCCAAATTGCTGCGAACCTCGCGGAAAGAACCGGAGTGGCTTGATGTCTTGCTCCAAGGCGCATTTATTGTGCCGGAGGTTCAATCAGCCACCATTCAATACTTGAGACAGGATCTTGAGATGGGTGTCGATCAGGGTGAATTTAACGTCGACATCGATTTATTACTCGTTAACCAGTTTATCTCGTTGATTCGCGTAGCGGCTCTGGTCGATCCAACAATGTCCGATGAGACCATTAAGAGCACCTGCGAGGCGGTGCTTCGCCTCGTTGGCATGACCACAGCGAACGCAAAAACCCAAGTCATCGCGGCTTGCGAGTCGCTTCTGGAGGCCTGAGATGGAAACACCATTCATTCGCGTCAAGCAACTCGCTTATGTGAGAGTAAACGCCACGGATAAAGTATCTGCGGAAAAATTTTTGCAGGAGTTCGGCTTGCAGGTGGTCGAGCGCACCAACGGCCAAACGTATTTTCGCGGGACCGATGCAGCGACACCTTGTTATATCTTGTCCGAGGGTCCGGGGACCGTAACAACAATTGCCTTTGAAGCAGAAAGTCTGGAGGACCTCCAAACCTTATCCAAACTTCCCGAAGCATCCGAGATCTATAGCCCAAACGAGCGCTATGGTGGAAAAATAGTTCGACTGACTGACCCCGTGGGCATGTCAGTGGAAGTTGTCTACGGTCGCGAAGCGCTGGAATCCATCGAAGCCGCACCCTCACATACCTTCAATATGAATGGCGAGCGACTCCGGGTAGGCGAACTACCAGCAGTCGCCCACGGACCGTCAAAAGTGAAGCGCTTAGGTCACCTTGTGCTAGAGAGTGCCGACCCCGAAAAGCTCTATGACTGGTATAGCCGCCATTTCGGCCTCACTAAATCCGATGCCGTCGTGCTACCCGATGGTTCGTCACAAATGATTTTTTCACGACTTGATCGAGGTGAAGAATACGTAGACCACCATGTCATTGGGTTTCAGTTTGCCTTGGATGAAGGTGCACGGGTTCAACACCTTGCCTTTGAGGTCGGGAACATGGACGACCTAATGTCTGGCCATGAATTCCTAAAACGCCGAAAGTACAAAAACGTATGGGGAGTAGGCAGGCACCTCTTAGGTGGGCAGATATTCGATTACTGGAAGAGCCCATCGGGCCTCATCCATGAGCATTGGACGGATACGGATTTGCTCAATAACGCGCATGAGCCAGGTGACTGCAAAATCAGTGAAATGCGAGACTACTGGGGACCCGAACCAACTCCCGCTTTCTTAGTGTCTCGCTGGAATTTTAAAGTCATCAAAAATCTGATGCGAATTGTAAAAGCCAGATCCAGCACGGCTAGTTAAGGAGCGCGCAATGGGCATTTGTGTTATTCGGTTTAAGGAGTCAGAAGAGGTCGTTCGATGGGGTATTGTCGAAAATAATCGGGTCATGCCACTGTCGACCCATTACGCGTCTCACCGCGATCTGATGGATGCCTTCTCGGATAACCCAACATCGCTGCAATTCAGTACAGAGGTCGCTGTTCCCCTGGAAACGCTCCAACTTCTGTCTCCAGTGACATCCGATGTGCAGATTTTTTGTCAGGGCCTCAACTACGCTTCGCATCAGGAGGAAGGTGGCGTCAAAACTGGTAAGGGACAAAACCTTATTTTCACCAAGCCCCCCTCCTCTATCTGCGGCCCCCGTGATGACATCATCAGACCTGCAAACTGCCAGCTACTCGACTACGAAGTTGAGCTGGCTCTGGTGTTAAAACGCGATGTACCCGCTGACACCGAAATCACCAATGAGAACCTGCTCGATTATGTGGGTGGCTTTACCCTCGCAAATGACGTTTCAGCGCGGGATCTGTGCTTTGGCGCGCCCATGCTGCAGTGGTTCAAAGGCAAGGGGCATCGGACCTTTTGTCCTACCGGTCCAATCCTTTATCTGATGGAGTCGGAGGAAGTCGATCTCCTGTCAAATCTTAGGCTCACACTCAGCCTGAATGGAGAGTCCCGACAAGACGCAACCACGGATCAGCTTATTTTCAAACCCGACGAAACACTGACTGAACTCGCAAGCTTTACCAACCTAATGAAGGGCGACATGCTTCTCACGGGAACACCTGGGGGCGTCATTTTGAACGCCAGTCCAAAGGTCGGATTGGCGATAGTCATGAACTTTACCAATGATAAAAAGCGACGCGAGAAACTGATAAAGAGCCAAAAAGGCGTTAGGTACTTGCAACCGGGCGATCAACTCAAACTGAGCCTCGAAACAAAAGACGGTAGTCGTCACTTCGGTAGCCAGGTGAGCACGATACGCGATGCGACTTGAAGACAAAGACATAAAAACGCGCGAAGTCACCCAGTGGCAGGGTCTGCATTTGTTTCACTTCGACATGTCGTCCTGCTCCCAGAAAGTACGGATTGTGTTCCGAGAACTGGGTCTGCCGTTCACACCACATCCAATTAACTTACTGAAGGACGAACAACAGACCGACTGGTATTTGGGTATTAACCCTCGTGGCGAGGTTCCCGTGCTCGTTCATGACGGTGCTGTACATACCGAAAGCAACGACATCATTCAGTACATCGATGAGAACTTTGCTAGCCCAGAGAAATCTCTGCTACCCCAATCCGGAAGTGAGCGACAGGCGATGCAAGCGCTGCTAGACCTGGAAAACGATCTGCATGGGGACCTTCGTACTGTGACCTTCA
>Ga0255781_10004049_pt1 | contig 11236 bp, 22 predicted proteins | sample 101ome_21_FD_179979 | JGI IMG/M metagenome (GOLD analysis project Ga0255781, IMG submission 179979) | Coastal salt marsh microbial communities from the Groves Creek Marsh, Skidaway Island, Georgia - 101413BT metaG (version 2) | ecosystem: Environmental > Aquatic > Marine > Intertidal zone >...
CTCCTCGGTCGTGGTTGGCATGTCTGTCATTGTAGCAGATGGGTGTAACGATGTGGTGGATGGTGCTTCATTACTCATGGACATGAAGCGTACAGCATCGGGATAGTGCCACGCAAATCGTAGCGTGTGAAAAAAGTCACACCGTTTGAGTGTTGCGCCGTGAGTGAAACTCCTGTACCATCCCTGTCGTACCTATTGGGGTACAATAACCACACCAACTAGAGAAGGAGCCAGCGATGGCTAAACGTAAGATAAAAGTAGAATGGACAGAAGCAGACCAGCGCAAAGCGATGGCTCGCATGAACTGGGAGCGAAGCGTCGCAGAGATGGCCGAAGGTCGTCGCCAGCGTGCTGCTACGTTCGCAGACCGACGCAAGAAGGCCAACCGTGAGGCGTGCCGGAAGCAGAACCGGAACGAGTGGTACTGATGACCACACGAGCCGACGCAACGCCCCTATCACTCGGAGACAGGTTCTACCTCATCCAAGAGGCAATCAACATGATTGAGGAAGGTATCAACGCCCTCCACGACGAAGCAGTAGACGAAGGCATCGACCCCGACGACCATGAACTGTGGGACTCACTAGACGAACTACGAACCACCTCATACGCCTCGCTACTGGCAACGATGGTCAACGACGCTGACGAAGCAAAGGCGATGATTACGTTGATGAAACAGAAGGCGGAAGAACTCAACGACGAGTAAAACAACAAAAAGGAGAACAGGAGAACCCCGTCAGAAATGGCGGGGTTTCTTCATGCCCAAACCCAGACAGCCCCGCTGGGGGACTAGCGGGAGCCGGGGCTTTCCTACCGTAAACTACAAGTATGGGCTGCGAACGTGATTATCAACGAACTTGGTTGTATCGCTCGGAATGGGAAATCGCTGATGACTTTGAGGAGATGTCGCTGCTCCAATGCTGGGATTTTCTTGCTGCCGTCATATCAAGCGAGGAGTTTGTCAAGCATTTTCCTGAAACTTTCGTGTATCTGGCTAAAAACTGGGGCCAAGATAGCCCCGCAGCCGAAGAGTACCGGCCCCAACGAAGGCTGCGGTATCTTTACTCTGGTGACCGTCGTGGTGGACTAAAACTTAGGCCCGGATACAGGCGGAGGTACGCTGATGCGTGTTATTCCACGATTACTTTGCCTTGTTGGAGCAGAAACAAACTGACGCTTCTTCATGAACTAGCACACATTTGTTGTTGGTGCGAGTTACCGAACGGAAGTGTGGTTTCAGCACACGGAAAAGAGTTCGCAGGCATTTACCTGCTTCTTGTGAGACAAAACTTGGGGAAATCTGCTGAAAAAGAACTGTTTGCTGCGATGCGGCAGCACAAAGTGAAAGTTTTGGCTGCTAGGGACACCATAGGGACACCATAGGAGTTTCTTTGAGGCTAAGGGGTGCTGGCAGCGGGGCTTTCTGGGGTTGATGCTGGAACAAGGGGCTTTTGGGCAGCGGCGGAACTCGTGGTGGTTGCTGCGGCTGCGAAACTCGGCAAAAACGGTCGTAAAACGACAAAAAGAGCCAACCCTTTCGGGCTGACCCTTTCTGCTGCTTGTTGGAGTTGTGTTTGTTCAGTAACTGGCGTTGCTGATGTACGCTCGGAGGTTGTAGTCCCCGTCGGGGTTACTTTCACCGAATGTTTCTTCGCACCACCAGTTCAGCGTGTCTTGGAGTGCCGACTCGGTGAACGGAATATCCGTTTCGCCCTTCTCGTAGTCCCAGACGTTGATAACTTCGCTCGGTTCTACGCAGTCGGGCATAGTCAGTTCGATGTATGCACCGCCTGACCACTCGGCCTTTACAACGTAAGCACCTTTGCGCCACTCGGCACGCTTGATGTCTGTTTGAGTGTTCATAGTTCCCTTCCTGCCACGCTCCCCGACTCTTACGGGTGGGAGTGCTTCGCTCACGTGGACTCATTAGTTGGTATGTCAGTATCTAGTAAAGCAGATACGCCCACCGGTTGCAACCCCTAAACGAAATCTGTGGATAACTTTTACTTATCCCCAGATATGCAGAAAGACTTGTGCTTGTCGCACCCACGTGGTAGCGTGAACTCACCTACTACGAAAGGGGAACAAGTATGGCATTCATCACCGACTATCAGCACGGCAACTACGCCTCGGAGGTAGATGACGCTAACCTAAAGGCGATTGTCCGTGACCTCACCTCGGGCAAAGTCGTAAAGCGGTTCAGCGGAGAGTCCGCATGGGCTGACGCTCAACGGGAGGTTAGTGACCTCGCCCTAGCCGATATGTACGGCTAAACAACTTCCACCCAGACTGAACCCCTCGGCTCCAGCGAGTCGGGGGGTTCTTTTATGTCCCAGAACTTCCGCCCAGAGGCCCCAGAAGGCCCTCAGACAGTCCCGGACGGTGAGAAGTGTCTAGCGGGGCTTTCTGGCCCTAAAACGGCAGCAAAACGGCCCTCAGCAGCAAAATGGCCCCGAGAACGACAAAACCCCGCCACCGAGTTGGTAGCGGGGTTGAGCCTTGACCTCAGACTGTAGCGCCGTACAGTTCTAAGATATCCTTACGGGTCATGGCTTCTTCGGTGTCGTAGTTGACAACTGCATAATCTTCGTCATCCATATCACCAAAGCACGGCCACAACACTCCTTCGATTCGGCGGTGTCCGTTAGAACTCCACCGGTCGAACCACTCAGCGGCGGCTTCCTCAATGTTTGCGGCCTCAATGTCGATTCCGCCACTGTACGAGTATCCACCATTTAGTGTGTAAGTGTTCATATTAGTTCCCTTCTCGCCTAGCCCCCAGACTTTTACTGGCGGGGGTGCTTCTCTCGCTAGGACTAACTAGTTGGTATGTCGGTATTCACACTACAGCACGGGTGTAACACTCGCAACCCCTAATCTGAATCTGTGGAAAAGTTCTCAGTTCTGTGGATAACCGCCTCACACAACTGAACGGCGTACCGCCCGCCTGCACGACACCCGCACAACCGGCACAACACTTCACCGCCCTCCAGCGGGTCACCCTCAACTATCCATTTATGTCCCATATCGTTCATGACTTCAGCGTACCAGACTTTGTTCCCCCGTGTCAAGCCCCAGATAGCCCCGCAGCGGAGAAGATGCTGACGGGACTTGTCGGGGGTGATGCAAAAAAACATTTGACACTCGCATCAGCAACGAACCTTGTATCTGGTGAAAGGAGGAGTTCATGATTACATCAACGAAAACTACGGTAACTATCCCGTTCTTCAGAGTTGGCTGCGAAAAGCCCGACTTGGTGGGAATATTGACCGCCCTCGGCGTTATTCAGCCAAAGTAACGGCGAAACAAGTCGTACTTCTTCGGAATCCAGCGAAACAAGTGAGCCGTAAGGTAAAACCAGAACAAAACCAGGGTTGGCCTGCCAATCTTTGATGAGGAGAACGAGTAAAAGGCGGCAGAAAGCGTGGACTTCTGCTTCTTCATAGCAATCAAGTCGTAGACCGTGACGTAAGTGGCTAGTCCCGCCCATGCGGCAGCACCCCAGTCGATAGTCCTACCCCTAGTGAGTCCCGTTCGTGGTATCATATCAGTATCCTACCCGATACCCTCAAGGAGTGACAGAACCCCGTGCACTACAAAAACGACACCTCATCAGGTCAGACTCGTAAGCCCCCGAAGAAAGCAGCCCACCACTCGTGGTATGCAGAGGAGAGGAAAGAGGCGCAATGGCTCGCTCGGTTAGCCCAGTCGGAGGAGTCAAAGCGGTCACTTCGTCGTAAAACGTGAAAAGCCCACCCCGGAGGGTGGACTAATCACTCACCTACGCTCTCCCTCAGAGGCTTTCACAGTCCGCTTGTCCCTCTCGGGTTTCGCACGGCTGTCGGTCACTATGCCGAATACTGCTCTCTTGGGCTTCACGCCGAACCAGTTGCAACCAGTTCGACTTGGCTAGATTGTTACGGGAGGGTGATTCGCTCACCAACTTGGAGAGTGGTGACTCCGTTCAGTTCCCCCATGTCGTACACGGCGTTACCGGTGTGGCCGGTGCAGTACGTGTTGGCGATTCCCCAGAGGGTGTCGCCGGGGTGAACCGTAACGATGCCGTCCTCACACTCGTAGGCAGTTGCCTTATCCAGAGCCGTGTTGGCGACCCCTGCGAGGAAAAGTGCCCCTGCGATTGTGGCGGTGAATGTTGCTAGTGCTTTCTTCATGACTCCAGTAAACCACAGATGCAGATGGCTGTCAAGACCTAATCCAAAGATTTCTCTAAAACATTCAGAATCACATCAGGGCTGGTGGAGCCGATACTCACGTTGCCAAAACTCAGTTCAGGGACGACCTTGACCTCGGTACTTCTTCCGATAGTTCTTCGACTGCTTCTGCTTGGAGGAGCCTGCCTTCGCATGAACTCCCTTCCGCTTGATTCTGGTAGGTGAGTAAGCCCCGCTGCCGATGCCTTTAGCCATTGTCTTTCTCCTTCTTTGACGCTTCTCGCTTCAGACGACGCTGTTCCGCCTCGTCAAGTTCCTTCTTCGTTGCCATTCGATGCCCGTTTTGGCACCAAACTGATGCACGACTTGATGCCCCAACCACTGTTTCGCACTTCAGGCAATAGTGATTGGTGAGTCCGTCTGTTCCTTTGTGTGTAATACGCATGGGTCTAATCCTATCACCGGGACTTGCTGGGGTCAAGTAATCGGTATTGTAGTCCGAAATCCATAGAAATCGGGGAACTAACGGTAGTACGCTATTTGTATGACAGTTCAGAACCGACTAATAGCAGTCACTTACCTAGCGAGTTGCTGTAACGCCGACGAGTTTTGGCGGGTTGCATCTAACCTGCTGTCCCGTGGTATGACTCCCACAGAGTTCGACGTAAGCCTGCTGTACGCCTCTCAGTAGATAGCAAAAAGCCCCCGACTCCCGTAGGTGTCAGGGGCTAGTCGCTGCTTCCCAAGCCGAACTAGGCGTGCATTAGTTCATCCACGATACGCTGGTGGTCATCGTATGACCCTCGGACTTGGCTGTCTCCGTTCGGGAAGAATACGCAAGTCTCGTTGAGTCGTGCCGAACCGATGTCGTAGTGAACCGACGACACTTCGATAACGTCGTCAGTATTTGGGATGGGAATCTTCGTGAGTAGTTGCTCACGGTGGGTAGTCCTATTCATCTCTTGTCCTTTCTGATGGCTTCTCGTAGTGCCATCTCTCTCGTTGGGTAGGTGTCTATCGTGCCGTACCCGTTCAGGGTATCGACAACATCCCAACCCCCTTCGGGGTTGGGACGAATGTCGTAGCGTTCACTCATGATGTGCCCAGTATCGGGCGAGCGGGTTCATCACGGTCACGGACTAAGGCGGTCAACGCATCCGTAAGGGCTTTGTTATGTTCCGGTGTTGGGTCACCAGAGAACCGGCGTGCTGCTCTCTCTAGTTCGTCAATGGCATCCGCTAGTTCTAGCATCATACCGGTTGGGAACTTACTAGCGAACCGGTCATCTTCGGCGTGGTATCGGATTTCTTCGGTGTACTTCATTCTCTTTCCTTTCAGTAAGCCTCATCTTCTAGCCGACGGGCATAGGCTTCGACGGCGTTCTCGTAAGCGTAAGAGTTCCAGTATTCCTCTTCGGTACCGTCAAACTCTTCCAAGTCCTCGTAGTACTGGTCAGACTCAGCGTAGGCTTCATCCATTTGCTCCCAGAAATCGAGGCGGTCTAGGTACTTGTTTGTTTCGTATGTAACGTGGCAATAGTTCATGTCTCTAAGTATAGTCCTCTCACTTGTGCTGTCAAGTCTTTTGTCGAAAGTTTTTACCAATCTCTCCAACTGCGTCCCCAACGGGGAGAGGTCGAACGGAGATAGGTGGCGAGTTCAGGGTACTTCTCGGTGATGGCTTCCGGTAGCCAAACATGCACGGCGAGGTCGATACTGCGAACGAACCGACACGGCGAACCGAACCAGAACCGACTCACCGGCTTCTGCTCTCTCTTGGTGGTGAATGTGCGGAGCCAGTTCATATCGACATCCCACGGGTCAAGCCCGATACGGTCTGCGATGATGCGAACTCCGATGTAGTAGTTGTGGAACATGGGTACATAGTACAGGTAACTGGTGCGGGATGCAACACTTGTTATACGGAAATCGGAGAAATCTCTCAGTTTTGGCGTGTTTTCCCAACTGGGTTAGAAGACGGCTGCGGCTGCGGCGGACAGGCTGCGGCTGCGAAACAAACAACATGCCGGGACTTGCCGACCATCAGGCAACCAACACTTGACAACAAGGTCCCTTCAGCAGCACAACCAGCAGCAGTTGTCAACTAAAAAATAGTTTCCTCTTGACTGGTGGACTCAAACACACCGAAAACAGTACGATACGCATGAAGGGCATACGACTCAGGCAGCAAACAGGGCGGACACCCCTCTGATAAAGCAGCAAAAGGCCCGAAACCCACCTGCATCAAGCCGACGGTCAGAAAGCCCCGCCGAACTTTTCGCACAGCAATACACACTGTGGGTAGGTGTGTGGCATATTTTTTATGGGGTTTGTGGGTTTGTGTTATCTCAGGGTTTTGTGTTGAGTATGTTTTGGATGGCTGTTGGTGTGATGGCTGGTTGTGTTTTTTGGGTTTTGTTTTGTAGTGTGTTGTAGATGTGTTGGTCTATTGTTTGTGGGTTGATGAGGTTGTGGATTGTTGCGGGGTGGTTTTGGCCGATTCTGTGGATTCGGGCGCAGGTTTGGTGGTATTTGGCGGGTGTCCATGGTGCTTCGATGAAGAGCATGTTGTGTGATGCTGTTAGGGTGTGTCCGTGTGCTGCTGCTTCTATGGAGATGACGATGTTCATGCAGTTTGTGTTGTTTTGGAATTCTTGTTTTGCTTTTTCGGTGTCTTTTGGGGGTTGTCCGCCGATGATCATTGGGGCGTTGAGTTCGTTTGCTAGGGTTTGTACTATGTGGCGGTGGTGGGCGGCGATGACGATTTTTTGTTTTTGGGTGTTTGCGTTTTCGATCCATTCTAGGGCGTGGGGTATTTTGGATTGGGCGGCGATTTTTCTGAGTTCTGTGAGTTGGATGAGGTTTTCGTAGTTTTGTGTTGCGTAGTGTGCTCGGATTCGTGCTTGTGTGGGGTTGTTGCCTTCTTGGATGGCGAGTTGTTCTTGTTGTTGTGTGTACCATTCTTGTAGGTCGTTGAGGGCGTGGTTGTACATGGTGCGGTGTTTTTTGTCCATTGTGGTGTGGATGGTGTTGTAGGTGATGGGTGGGAGGTCGGTGAGGACGTGTTGTTTTTCTCTGCGGATGTAGCAGTTGGTTTGTAGTTTGTTGAGGAGTTCTTTGTTGTTGGTTGAGCCGTGGATTTGCCAGTGGCCCCAGTTGTCTCGGTAGGCTCCGCAGTATCGTTTGTAGAAGTTCCAGCGGCCTCCGAAGTTGTCGATTTGTTGGAGGATTTCTAGTTGTGGGGCGTATTCGGCTGGCATGTTGGTGATGGGGGTGCCGGTGAGGAGGAGGATGTTGCCGGTGGTGGGGATGTTTTTGGCGATGTTTTTGGCGGCTTTGGTGCGTTGTGCGTCTGGGTTTTTGCAGTAGTGTGATTCGTCTAGGATTAGGGTGTTGTGGTGTTGGTTGTTGAGGTGTTGTTTTTGGGCGTGGATGTTTGGGTAGCCGATGATGGTGTAGTCGGTTTCGGTCAGTTCGGGGGTTTTGCGGCCTTCGATTGTTTGGATGGTGCGGTGGGGTAGGGCTTGTTGGATTTTGGTTTTCCAGTCTTCTGTGAGGCTGGTGGGGCAGATGATGAGGGCTGGGTATTGGTTTGTGTATTCTGTGGTGGCGAGGGCTTGGATGCTTTTGCCGAGGCCCATTTCGTCTGCGATGAAGGTGCGTTGTTTTTCGGCGGCGTAGGCTACGCCTGCTTTTTGGTAGGGGTAGAGTTCTAGTTGTAGGTTGGGGATGGTGATTTTGGCGTCGGTGGCTTGTGTGAGGTTTTGTGCGTGTTGGGCTTTTTGGGTTTCGATGTTGGCTTGTGTGCGGATGTGGTCGGGGATGGGGTGGTTGTATTTGTCTGCCCATTGGATGAGTTCGTGTACGTTGGTGTAGGGTGTTTCCCAGTGGTTGTGGTGGGGGTTCCATTTGATGCCGGGGATGGCTTTGAGGTCGTGGATTTGTAGGGTGTCGTAGGGTACGACGATTTGTAGGATTGCTTTTTCAAGTCTGATGGTGGTTTCGCCTATTGGGTGTTCTGGTAGTTGTAGGCGGATGAGTTCTTCGTCCACGTCGATGTTCCATGAGTTTGCGAAGGAGATGGCTCGTTTGCGGGCGGCGAGGGGTATTGTCCAGTGTTTGTTGATTTTGTCCCAGCGTGCGTTTGGGAATGATGTTTTGAGGGCTTGTACTTCGTCTTTGTTGTATGGTGTGTCTAGGACGAGTTTTGTGCCGTTGAGGTAAAGGCGTTTCATTTTACCAAGGTTCTGGTATGCCGGTCGGGCTTTTGTATTTTTGTACGTCCCAGTATCCGCATTCTTTAATTTGGGCGTGTCGCCAGTATTGGTCTTTTGTTTCCCAGTTTTCTGGGGACATGATTTCGTTGTATCTGCGGATGCTTTCAGCGGCGGTATAGTTTTTGTTGATACCGAATCGTGCTTGTTGTAGTTCTTTAAAATACTCTGTGTCTGAAATGTCAATCGGTTCTGATATTGAGAATTTGAGGTCTGAGAATTTCATAGTTCGTACATTTCTTCGGGTAGGACGGGTTGTGTTTTGAAGGGTTTCCTGTCGAATCCGGTGTAGGTTTCGTCTACGAAGAGGGGTGTGTTTGGTCCCATGTAGGCTGAGTAGATGTTGAAGTCTGCGTATTCGTAGGCTTCTTCGGGGGTCATTTTGTCTCGTTCTACGAGGAGTCTGATGACTTTTTGTTTGCTGTAGACTGCGAGCGCTACTCTGTTTACATTGCCGTCTTTGTCGTTTTGGTAAACTTCGGTGTGTCCGATGCAGGCTTCTTCTAGTCCGTCTGCGAATAGTGCTTCTGGGTTCACTTCGTCTAGGTAGTCTACTGTGTCTGTGTATGTGGGTATAAATCCGTATGCTTCCATGCGGTTAGTTTACCATAGTTTGTGGGGGCGTGCAATTTTTTTGTATTGCCTGTTATGGTGCGATTCGACCGTTGTTGATAAAGTGTTCGTATGTGACCGGCATGGCTTCTTTGAAGAAGTGTTCTAGTCCGTCTGCGTATTGCCGGATTTCCCATTGGGCAGTTTCGTCGCCTCGGAGGTTAATGAAGTTCATGAGTGCCCGTGCGTTTGTTGTTGCGTAAAATTCGCTGTAGGTTGCTACGGGCAGTACTGAGCGTGCGACTTCTTTGGCTACGCCTTCTTCTAGAAGTTTTTCGTATGCGTGGAAACTTGCGTAGTATGACATTTTGATCCGGTCTTGGGAGAACTGATAGTTTTCCATTGGTTCAAATGTGTAGGCTCCGGGCTTACCTACTTGTGTCCGCATTTGTTCTCCGTCAGGAATGTAGGCTTCGGTCATCATTTGGGAGTAGCGTCCCGAGTATTCGTTGTAGGACCAGCCAATGCGGTGACGGAACCATTCTCGTACTACGAAGATTGGGGCTTTGATGTGGAACCTAAAAAAGTTGTGTTCAAATGGGGTTCCATGCTTTTCTCTCATGAGGAAGCCGATGAGGCCCTTGTCTTTTTCGCTGAGTTCTTCGCTTTGAATTCCAAAACTTACTCGTGCTGCGTTAACTACGCTAAGGTCGTCTGCGCATGATGCGTCAAGCCGAATAAATCCGTTGTCTAATACGTCTAGTTCCATGTTTGCTCCTTTAGCCAATTAACCACTCCGGGTGGTTGAGTGTCCAGTTTACTGTTTTTTCAAATGACTCTTCTACGCTCATTGGCGCTGTCCAGCCAGCGTCCCTAAGTTTATCACCGTTGAGCGAGTATCGCAAGTCGTGTCCGGGTCTGCTAGAGTGGTAGTCAACTAGTTTATAGTTTGCTGGGGTTCCAACGATGTCGCTGATCATGTTGACAATTTCTAAGTTGTCGATTTCTTTTTCGCCTGACACATTGTATCGCTGAACATCTGGGGTCACGTCACTGTTCACATATTGCTGGTGGTCAATGTTTTGCAATATGTATTGAACGGCGTCGGCATGGTTGCGGGCGTGTAACCATACCCGTGAGCCAATAGTCCAGTCGCCGTTTTCGTTTGGACGGCTGTGGACTTGGATTTCTTCCCCGTGGCGAATCTTGTTGATTACCATGGGTACATACTTTTCGGGGTGTTGGCGTTCCCCGAAGTTGTTCATGGTGTTTGTGATGTATACTGGAACATTGTAGGTTCTCCAGTAGGAGAATGCGATTGCTTCCTGTGCAGACTTTGAGGCCGAGTACGGATTGGAGGGGCGATGCGGTTCTCCTTCCACATGGTCGTGTCCGACTGGTGCTGGGCCGTACACTTCGTCTGTTGACACTTGGATAAACTTTTCTGGCTGCACGTCTCGTGCGTACTCCAACATGTTTAGTGCTAGGCTTACATTGTTTTGTACAAAGTCAACGGGTTCGGTGATGGAACGATCTACATGAGAGTCGGATGCCATGTTAACGATATAATCTATTTCACCAATTTGTCGCTTGATTTGATCGTGGAGAGGTGCCCTAAGATCGTGCCATAGTGGGGTCACTCTCTTGGGGTCGTATGCTTCGATATCTAGTAGGCGTTCTACCCGTCCTGCGAATCGAAGAGAGTCTAAGACAACAATGTCCCAGTCGGTGGTCTTTAGCCAATGCTCTACTGTGTGTGAACCGATAAATCCTAGTCCGCCTGTCAGTAGTACTCGCTTGTTCATTTTTCTCCTTAAATATGAGACTGGCCTCCAGAGTATTGATCTGAAGGCCAGTCGTCGCTCCTCTTATACCTAGGTGTTAGTGGTAGCGAAGCGATATTTGTAGACTATATACTTTTAGGCTTTTAGTCAACTGTTACTATGTGATCGTCTGAGTTCACCAAGGTGTTACATCGTCGTCAAATTCTTCGTTTTGATATGCTTCGTTAAGTTCTTCATCAGAACGGCCTGAGCCTTGAGGGGAAACAGTATTTTGGTACTGTGAGAATTCTACGACTTCAAATGGCCATGTTTCTCCACGCTTGCAGAGTGCAGGCCACTCTCGGGCTTCTCTCTGTCCACGGTAGTGCTTGAACTCAATAAGTTCTGGGTCAGTGGGGTCTGGGGCTAGGGCTAGACCGAACTCTGACCAGCGTGACCATACGGCTGAACCGAAT
>Ga0255781_10004060_pt1 | contig 11221 bp, 7 predicted proteins | sample 101ome_21_FD_179979 | JGI IMG/M metagenome (GOLD analysis project Ga0255781, IMG submission 179979) | Coastal salt marsh microbial communities from the Groves Creek Marsh, Skidaway Island, Georgia - 101413BT metaG (version 2) | ecosystem: Environmental > Aquatic > Marine > Intertidal zone > Salt...
ATTTCTCCTTCTTCTTCTTCCTCTTCCTCCTCTTCTCTCGCGCGTTTCTTCTCCTCGCGTCCTCGAGAGCGAGGAGCGTTCTTCTCTTCTTCTTCCTCCGACATTTCTCTCTTTCTCTCTCTCTCTCTCTGTGTGTGTGTGTGTGTGTATCGCGAGAAGAAGAAGAAGCAGAGAGAGAGAGAGAGAAAAGCGTCTCGCGTTAAAAAGAGCGCCGCTTGGGAGTGTGTTCGTTAGATATTTTGGGGACTCGTCAAGACTCGATCGCAAAGAGAAGAAAAAAGGAGAAAATTCGATCTTTCGCGCGTCATAAAAAAATTAGACACAACCAAAGCGCTTTCCGCGTGTAGAAAAAAAAAGCACACGACGCGAACGCGCTCACGTCTGCCGCGCGTCGCATTCGCACGAAGGAAGTTTTTCTCTCGTCGAAAATATATATAGAGAGAGAGGGAAAAGAGGACATCGACGCTCTCGATACAAAATCAGTCAATAATAATACTAATAATTCTCGTTAGCTTTAACTGCGACGCGATACAACACACATAAAAAGAAAAGATGAATTTCGGAGGCCAAAACCCCCCGCAGCAGCAGCAGCAAGGCGGCGCGTACCCGGCGCACAACGCGTACGAGTGAGTGTTTATGTTCTTTTTTGTTTTCGCGGTTTTTGGGGACGATTTGTCGTTCGCGAGCGCGTTTGCGAAAGGGGAGGAGTTTTAGCGCGTTTCGTTAATTCTCTCTCTCTCTCGTCGCGTAATCGTCTCTCTCTCTCTCTCTCTCTCTCTTTCTCTCTGTGTGATTTTTTCTTTCATTCTTTTGCGAAACAAAACAAAGAGACTTACCCAAACTTTCTCATCGAATACGCAGTCCAAACTTGGTCCCAACGCAAGCGCCAGACAACTGGAAAGACCAGATCAAAGCTCCAGCGCGCGACGAGCGTTACCAAACCGAAGATGTTACCGCGACGAAAGGAAACGAGTTCGAAGATTATTTCTTGAAGAGAGAACTTTTGATGGGCATTTTCGAGAAAGGTTTCGAAAGACCTTCGCCAATTCAAGAAGAATCAATCCCGATCGCGTTAACTGGGAGAGATATTTTAGCGAGAGCGAAGAACGGGACGGGTAAAACCGCGGCATTTACGATTCCGATTTTGGAAAAGACGGATGCCACGAAGAATATCATCCAAGCCGTTATTTTGGTGCCGACGAGAGAATTGGCGTTGCAAACTGCGCAGGTGTGCAAAGAACTCGGGAAGCACTTGGGTACTCAAGTCATGGTAACGACGGGTGGTACCTCTTTGAAGGACGACATTATGCGTTTACACCAAACGGTGCACGTCGTCGTGGCGACGCCGGGTCGTTTGGTCGATTTGGCCGGGAAAGGCGTCGCGAAGTTGTCCAACGTCACAATGTTAGCCATGGATGAAGCCGATAAGTTGTTGGCGCCAGAGTTTGAACCAGTCATCGCGCAAGTTATCGATTTCTGCGCGAAGAACCGACAAATTTTGTTGTACTCGGCGACGTTTCCAGTCACGGTCAAGTCGTTCAAAGACAAGTATCTCAGAAAACCTTACGTCATTAACTTGATGGAAGAGTTAACCTTGAAAGGTATCACGCAATACTACGCCTTTGTAGAAGAGAGACAGAAAGTGCACTGCTTGAACACGTTGTTTTCAAAGTTACAAATCAACCAGTCCATGATTTTTTGCAACTCTGTGAACAGAGTTGAACTGCTCGCGAGAAAAATTACCGAGCTTGGCTATTCGTGCTTTTACATCCACGCGAAGATGCAACAAGGCGACCGTAACAAAGTCTTCCACGATTTCAGAGCTGGGTCGTGCAGAAACTTGGTCTCCTCGGATTTATTTACCCGAGGTATCGATATTCAATCCGTTAACGTCGTCATCAACTTTGATTTCCCGAAATCTGGCGAGACGTATTTGCACAGAGTTGGTAGATCCGGGCGTTTCGGTCACTTGGGTATCGCCGTGAACTTGGTGACGTACGAAGATCGATTCAACTTGTTCAGAATTGAGCAAGAGTTAGGGACTGAGATTCAACAAATCCCACAAAACATCGATCCGGCAAAGTATTGCCGATAACAATTTTTCAACATTCATCATCATCATCGGTGTTTATAGAAAGTGTTGTATTTAGAAAATTGTTTGTATAAAAGTTTTAGAAGGAGGAGGAGGAAAAGAGAGAAAGAATTTTAATTAGGGAGAGGATTGTATTCTTAGGAAGGGCGAAAATAGGAGTGTGAACGAGAATGAGCAGATTGAGTGAGACGCGGAGGAAATTGTGCTGATACTGTTTCTTTGTTGTACAATCATCAACGCGTATTGATGAAAAAGAAGCAGTACCTCTTTGTATCGGGGAATACGTTTTTTATTATTCCGCGAGAACAGCGGAGCGAGCCAAGTCTGATCCGAGCCGGGTTTAGTAACAATACCCAGTTGAACAAAAAAAAAGAACGAGGCGTCGTCGAGCGATACCATCTGATTCGAGTTTACCGTACGAAAGAGTTTCGATTTTGAGAGTGTAGTCATTGAGAAGAGAGTTCAAAGAGACGAGAGAGAGAGAAAGTGAGAGTTGCGAGCGCGTTGATATCTCTATCGCTGGAAGAGCGGAGCATCAACGCGCGACCGCAAAAAAAACGTTTTGAGTGTTTGTTTGTCGTTAACTCAACAAACTTTATATCCCTCGAACGTCAAGAAAACCCTCGGTTCTGCCGAGAGGCTGATTCAAGAGCTCCCTTGACTCTGTCGAGAGGTTGCTATAATACCATTTAGTTATTAAGTTTGGCCCATCTAAGAGAAAGAAGCGCCCAGGCTAGGTGCACGTGTTCGTAATAACAGTGCGCCCGCGTGGAGGTGAAAGAGAAGAAGTAGTGGTGCTGTCCGAATAAGTTTTAACAAAAGAAAGATATTGTTTGTATCTGCTGCATACGTGTATGTACTATTGGTACTTTCTCAACACGAGTATTTCTTTAATCCCGTTCTTTTCTTCCTAATGACCGTCTTGCCGCTCTCGGTCATCAAGTAATGGTCGTCTAAAATTAATCCTCTCGGCAACATGATGCTACGATAGGCTTGATTGCACGAGTACCCAACTCTCCCTGGAATGAACGAAGAGAACAACCCCCAATTATCCCCTGCACCGTATTTTTTTGCCGTCTCCAAGAACAACTGGATCTCGTCTTCTTCCCAAGGTCCCCACTTTGGCTCCTCTCCCGGCTTGCAGTGTCGATAAAAATACATGTTTGGATTCGTGTGCAAACACTTCTTCGAATGCTCTTTCGCGTTTGATGATTTCCCAATTCTTCCTACCGCTTCCCTCGGGCCACTCACTCCCATACTCTCCCAGTGCTCTTCTTGCGTCGGCGCAAAGTTTAACTCCTTGCGCGTCTTCTCTTCCACCCACCCTTCAAAATCTCTCTCAATCTTTAACCCATTCTTAAATCCTTTAGCCTCGCAATATTCCTCGCACGTCATCAAATTTTCGTCTAAATTCGGTACTATGTACCCCATCGACGCGCTCTTCCCTTCAAACGCTCTCTCCGCCGCGTTTAACACCTTATCGTAGGCGTCAAAGTTATAGTTTACGTTTTGCGACCTCTCGCGCGTCGACCGTCGCACCGGTTCCAACTGTTCCTTTGATTTTCTCTTCTTAGGCGTGCTCGTCGTCGCTCGCTTGGGAACGGGTTCGACTGGTTTCGGTAAGTCTAAAGCCGCCAATCGTAATTTGTTTCGTTTGATGTTTTCCTGTTCGTTCAAGTTCGTTTCGGATTTCGAAGAGAGAAAGAAGAGAAAAGTCCCGTGTCAGTCAATAGCACTCTTTTTTTTTAAAAAAAATCCAAAAGTCTCACCTCTCTCTCTAACTCGTACGCGGTTAAATTCGCGATCCGTTCCGCCTCTTGCTCCTTCGTCAGCGCTTTCGGCTGGTAGTACGAGTCTTCGTTTCGGCATTTGGCGCATCCGTTTTTGCTGAATCGGCACTTGGAGCATCCGAAAGATTTGTTCACCCCCATTATGGGTTCCTGTTATTTTTATATCGCGGGGTGGGGGGAAAATTCACTTTTCTAAAAAGTTCTCTCTCTCTCTCTCGCGCGCTAAATGTACCCACGCGTATGTGTTGAATGAAAAAAAGAAAGGCGCGAGCGCGCGCGCGTCAGAGCTGAAACTGCCTCTCGGGTGCTCTCGAAGAGGTGCGCGTGTGATCGTCTCTCACTCTCTCGTCGCGGGGGTGATGATTTTTTAAATGAAGAAAATGCGTGTCGAAAGAGAGTCTTGTGGAGAGAGCGATGTTCAAATACTAATACGTATACCTCGCGTTTGCTAACCTGCTCTTGATTTTACAACATTTATTTACACTCTTTTCCGACTTTTAAAAACGAATTTTCGTCAAGCCGTCGCGGCATCCACGGCGGAGTCGTTCAGCGCGCAGCACACCACGGCTTTGTGGTGTCCGTTGTACACGCGAATAGCTTCGCCGCTGCTGCAATCCCAAAGTCGAGCGCTTCCGTCGCTACTCGCGGTGACTAAATACGCCGCATCGACGCTAAACACGCAATCCCACACCCATCTCGAGTGGCCATTTAAAGTTCTTTCTAATCCTAACCCGTCTAAATTCCATAATTTCACCGTCTTATCGCTACTAGTCGTCGCTAAACTCCTCACGTCTGGCGAAATCAAACACTTCAACACGTACTCGTCCGGATGCGCTCTCAACTTGTGCAACGGTTCAAAATGTGCCGTCGTCTTTGCATCTTTTTGCAATCGCCACACGTAACACGTCCCAGTCGAGTTCCCCGCGACGACTAAACTCCCATCCGACGCCACGCTGACGCTTCGTACCGCCACTCCAACCTCCGGCACTAACTCGCACGAACACGCGTTCATCGCCAAATCCCACACGCGAATGTTCCCGTTCGCGTCTCCGGACAACAACTCCGCGCCGTTCGGATGCAACGCCACCGTCGTCACCGCCGCTCTCGACTCGTACTCCCTCGTGTGCCTCGATCCTTGCCTCGCGTCCCACAACTTCACCGTCCCGTCGTCCGACCCGGAATACATCCACCTCCCGTCCCTCTCGAATCCAATCGCAGTCACGTTCCCTTGGTGCCCTTCGTGCGTTAATATCGGCGACGGATTCGAGGCGTTCACCTCGAACACCTTAATCGTCGGGTTCCCAGCCGCCGCTAATATCTGCTTATCCGGAGAAATCTCCAGCTTGTTCACCTGCGAGTCTTGGTGTTGCAACGTCCGGTAACACACCCCGCGCGTGGCTTCCCAAAATCGAATCGTGTGGTCGTACCCAGCCGTGGCTAACACCACGAACGGGTTCGGCATTTCTTCTTTCTCTTTCTTCTTATTATTGTATAATATAAAAAGCAATTATGCGTAAATAAACACCGAGAAGAGAAAAAAACGGCGCCGCAAAGTTCTTCTTCTTCTTCTTCTCGTTGCTGCGCGCGCGCTCTCGTATAGAAATAAAACGAACGAGAGACACAAGCAGAAGAAGAAGAAGAGAGATTCTTCTTCTTCTTCTTCTTCTTCAGTTCTTCTTTTTTTCTAACGACCCGGAATTGGCATTTTTGCTCTCGCTCAGCATCAATTTTTTTTTTTTTTTTTTTTTTTTTCTTCTCTCTCTCTTCTCTCTTCTCTCTTCTCTCTTCTTCTCTCCGCCGTCCGTTTTTGCTCTCTTTTTTTGCTCTCTCTTCGAGGTGGTTTGGTCGCTTTTTTTTCTCTCTTCTTCGCCGCCGCCTCAAGTGTGCTTTTTTGGAGACTAATCTCTCTTTTACTCGTATAAGCAATCAATCATCTTCACTATATATTCTTTTCGCTCGCCGGGGCTCGCGCTACTAATAATAAATAAATAAAAGAATGAATCTGATCCAACAACTTCAAAAGAAGCCAAAGCCGACGCTCTCGCACGTGGAGTCGTTCGAAGATTTCGCGGCCATCATCGACGGCGAGGGGCAGGATTACATCAATTTGAGACTGGAGTACGACTTGGAAAAAGTCCCATCGGGTGGGAGCGAGGTGTGCGGGTCGACCGCGCAAATGTTCGTTCGAGCGTCGACGATGAAAGAAGCCGCGGGGAGACATTTTCACGCGAAGGTGAGACAATCGTTGGGGTTGGAACCCACGGACGAGAAGATTTTGAGAGCGGCGAAATTAGCCGGGAGAGGTCGAGACTCGCTCAGTTCTTTCCAAAACGACGACGAGGAGGAAGAGGAAGAGGAGGAGAAGGAAGAGACGGTGGAGGATTTGATGAAGTCCGCGGCGTTTCAGATGAAGAAGACGATCAAGAAAGGATCGAAAGAGTACCCGGATCACTACGGGGCGATTGGTTTAGCCGTGGAGAGGTATTTGGCGACGCCGGAGCAAATTAAGGAGAATTTCCAAGAGTACTCGATGAAGTTGCACCCGGATAAGTGCGGCATCGCCGGCGCCGACGAAGAAGGGAAGGAAGCGATCGAACAGAGATATAAAGCGGTCGCGATCGCCTACGAGGTATTGTCGGACGACAAGAGAAGAAGAGAGTACGATTCCGTGGACGCGCCGAAACACGATTTGCCGACGAGCGTGAAAGCCGGAAAGACGTGGTTTGAGACCTTCATCCCGGCGTTTAAAAAGTTGGAGAGATGGTCTGAAGTCAAAGGCGGGCACGTGATTTGCGAAGCCGAGGACGCGCCGTACGAGGACGTGAAGAAGATGTACGTCTCGTGGACCAAGTTCAAGTCGTGGAGAGAGTTTCCTCACGAGCAAGAGAACGATTTGGAATCCGCTAACGATAGGTACCACAAGAGGCAAATGCAAAAGGAAAACGAGACGAAGAGGAAAGAAAAGAAGAAGGAAGAGTCGGTGAAGTTGAGAGCGTTTTTCGATGCGGCAGAGAACTTAGATCCGAGAGTGATTAAGGAGAAGGAGAGAAAAGCGGCGGAGAGAGAAGCGAAGAAAGCAGAGAAGAGCGGTGCGGGTGGTAAAGGTGGCGGCTCCAAGGCAGAGAACGAGGCGGCCGCGGCGGCGGCGAAAGCCGCCGCGGAAGCCGCCGCCGCGGACGCGAAAGCGGCAGCCGCAGCGGCAAAGAAGAAGAAAGAGGCGGAAAAGAAGGAGATGCAAAAGACGAGAAAAGCTGTTCGAGCAATTCGCGACGAGGCGGAAGGCGCGCCGGAAGAGTTTGATTTGGATCAATTGATGCTCAAGTTGGACATCTCTGGCGTGAAGAGCTTGCTCGACGAGTGCACGGGGAAATCCGCCGCAGAATCTGGCGCGATTTTGAAAGCTGCTGTGGAGAAAGGCGCTTAAAATGAGGAAATTAAGAGAATGGGAGATTTAAGAGAGAGAGAAAAGATTAACAACTTAAATTATTTTTGTGCATAACGATTGGTTTATGGACTCTATATTGAAATTATTGACAACACCGCGTCTCCTACTACTTTCTAAGCTTTCGTGACTACTCTTCCGATGACTTGGTCCCCGTCCGAACATCGTTCGGAAACGAAGACTGCATCGTGCAACGCGTTATTCTCCCCGATATTCTCAAACGTCAACAAGTGTTTCGAGCCCGCAAACTCGGCGAAGACGCTCGCGTTGTCGAGCTGTCCTTTGCCTTTATCGATGAACCCCCACCTACCTTTACCCCAAGGCGTCTTCAAATCGCCGCCTTCCAAGAATTGCAAACCAGGGACACCGCCCCAGGAAAACGGTTCGTTTTCGCCTAATTTTGATAAGACGGACGCCACGTGTGCTTTTTCCGAGTAACTTTCTATGCTTTCCGAGGGTTCAACCATTCGCAATTTGCATAGGATTTTTGAATCAGCGGCAGCTTCGCCGAATCCTTCGCCGTGCGTCCATCGGTCGAAATTCGAAATCGTTTTTGCGCTCGCGCCAAGAACTGTATTCTGCTTCATTTCCTCGTAGTAATTGTACGCGTCTATCATCCTTTGAACGGTTTCTTTCAATCGCAAGTGGTAACTCATGCGTATGGCAACTGGAATAAACTTTTTTGCTTTCGCGTCCTTCTTGGCGAATCGATAAATCATCTTCGAGTTTGCAAAGCATAAATAATTGAGCGTCCTTTTGATGACACCAGGACCGACGTAATCGCCGTGGGCAGGCAAATCGAGCGCTTCATTGAATGCTTCGTGTGCTCTGATTGCAATATCCGTGGGCGAGGAGCCTTTGATGCCTAAAAGTATCCTCGCCACGCGCGTCGCCAGCGCCAACGATTCTTCTGTCGCTTCAAATCTCGCAAACCCGTCGTCTCTACTCGCTGCACGTCCGCCGTGACAATATCTCGACCAATCCATGTGCGGATCATCGACGACGTGGTCGTAACCATACGCAGTCATATCGTCCCAACCGTCTGACATGGCTTCCACGTCCGCGTCTCGATAAAAATACGTCGACGGGTCGTGCATGAGCACTGTTTCTGGATCTATTGCAATCGTGTGCACGCCATTCTCCAACAGTCGCTTCAAGGCAATCCATTTCAGAATCGTCGCATCGTAACTGCTCGACTCTAATACGGAAATTTCGCTCGAAACAGCTCGCGCAATATTCGCCACTTTCGGTGAATTCGTGACAACAATGACGCTTTTGTCTACTTTCAATTTCTTTGCGCCTCGCTCGAGGAAGACTTGCAAGTGGTCCGCGTTGTCGTCGTTTGCCGAAACGAGTATGGCCGACTTCTGTCCGCCTTTCCAAACGTTGCCTTTCCTGGACAACATTTCATCAATCTGTACGGATGTGCCATCGTTTGACGGAGGCGGCGGTGTTTTTGAAATCGCGTGTAGCGAGCGCCCTAAGTCGGTAATTTTCCCATACCAGTCCTTCATTGGCGCACACTGAGAAGAATACGCCGCAGGCGCACCTTCCTTCCAATTCTTAGAACCAATGATTCCATCGTTAACGGCGTGCTGATGTTTTCCTTCTAATTCCACGACGGATTTTAATTCTCCTGAACACCCGACGGTGCACTCTAACGACGCGACGTTCGCGTCGTGGTTGTAATACTTATCGACGAGTTGCATTTTCCGTTCTTTATCCGTGTGATAGTTCGCGTGCATGGCTACTGGTCTGTGCCTATCTTTAGCCAACTCTGGCTTATGCCTCACGATACGGAACATCACTTTACTGTTCAAGAAACAATACGGATTCATCACTCTAACCGTCGCGCCGCTTGTTTGGTGCCAATCTCGACTGGCAAACCATAATTCCAAGTTATAGCCAGCTTGATCCCATAAATCTTCCGTCGCCATTCTGTGCGCCATGATGGACATAAGCCTATACGAAGCTTCGGTGGCGGCGACGTACCATAATCCAGAATTCAACGCGGAAACTCGAAACGCTTTTACTCGCGTGCGTCCCGACCTTCCCATAGCCGCATCGTCGATAACTTGATGAAACCCATTCGCAGTTTGATTGTCCCACCCGTCAGACATAGACTCGATATCGTGATCCCGATACAAGTAAGGAAAGGGATTTTGTAAGTACACGACGTCTGTATCTGTCAATAAGACGGAGCACCCAACTTTGACGAAATCTTTTATGATGCCAAACTTTTGCGCGGAGATTTTGTGCGACCCTCTCGCATCGTTCTTCACTCGATACGTCGCCACTCCTTTATCCTGCAAGTTCTTTTCCAACATATCGTCTAAGCATATGACGAGAAAGTTCGTTATTTTTAACGATTTAATTGAATCAACAAACTTATAAATTCCTGGAGCGGCGGAATTCGCCACAGCCGCTAAGACTTCTCTATCGATCGCGATCTCCTTGACGACTTCGCACAGGGCTTTGAGATCCCCTACGCAATTTTGCGGCCAATTGGAGTCGGTTTTAGCTACGGAAAAGTCTAAGCGCCTCGCAGACCCCCACGCACCAGTGTTTATTGCTTTCGGTTCGCACACTTTATTCGGTTCGTCGGACATGGACGGCAAGGCGAACGCGTTCGGGTAGGTATCCGTGAGCGGTTCAATCTTAGCTAGCAAAGAAGGAACGCCATCGCGGCTACTGCTGCCGCCGCCGTTTTTACTACTACCGCCACGACTCTGCGTCGAAACTGCACCACGTACCTCTTCATCGCGCTCGAACGGAGTCTTTTCATGTTGTCGCCCACCTAGTCCTTCGCCGCCAGAAAAACTTCTCCCGTTAAAATCCGCATCCCCCATGCGCCTATTCTTCCCGCTCCCGCTACCGCCAATGTCGTTAAAGTTCGTCGTCGTCGTCGTCGTCGTCGTCGCACCACTACCCATCATCATCGCTCTCTCGTGTTCCACTCTCGCTCGTTTCATGTGACCTTCGTCTCTCTGATGTTTCAGCAAACTCACGATGACTCCGAGCGCGCACCCAAACGCAATCGACTTGCCAAGTTTAGCAGAAGGTGCCGATCGCTTCTCATCTCTCGACATCATCATCATCTTCTGTTGCTGCATCATATTTTCAAACTATCACTTGTTAAAAAACTGATTCCAAATTGTTCGTCTGTTCGCTTCTAACCACAGCGACCACTCCGTGACGAGTTCCGTGTACTTTCGAACTTCCGGGTTCTTGATTTTCTTACTGTTGATTTCGATAATCTGATGCTCTTGCAAGTACCCGAGCGCGCATAAAGAGGAGGAGGCGATGAAAAGGTATTTCGAGAACGAGCCGAACATTTACCGCGCTAAAGAGCCGTGCCTTTTATAAAACTTTTTTCGTCTCCCTCTCTGTGTGTATTTGTGTGTGTGTGTGTGTGTGTGTTTATTCGCGCGCGCGCGTGATACGTAGTTTTGACGACAGATTGAAACGACTTTTTTGTCTCTTGACGCGTGAATTCCCGAAAGATTTTTTGGAGATCTCTCTCTCTCTCTCTCTGCGCGCGCGTGCGCACATTTATTTCTACAACTTTAAAAACCTAATAGACTTCATCGCAGACCCTTTTCCAGGTTCCGACGAAAAACTCCACGCCGTTGCTGGTGAAAAGCATCTCCTCGTGCCATCTCGCCAAGTTTTTAACTCTCTCCAGGAACTCTTTGATGTCTTCTTTGTAGACGTATTGTTTCTTGATGGCGTCGACCGCGGCGCGGACGTGCGAGGCGAGAGAGTAAGCGCACTCTGTCGCTAAACCAGCGATGACATGCTCTTGGCCTGGCGCGTTGTATTTGAATTCGTCGCTTTGACGCACGCGGTGCATCTCAACAGCCAGTCGGCGCGAATGTGTTGCGAAGAGGTGTTCGA
>Ga0255781_10004061_pt1 | contig 11216 bp, 3 predicted proteins | sample 101ome_21_FD_179979 | JGI IMG/M metagenome (GOLD analysis project Ga0255781, IMG submission 179979) | Coastal salt marsh microbial communities from the Groves Creek Marsh, Skidaway Island, Georgia - 101413BT metaG (version 2) | ecosystem: Environmental > Aquatic > Marine > Intertidal zone > Salt...
TCGCCGTGGTGAAGTCATTCGCGTCGCCCGCGGTGCGTCTCGTCGTTCGCGTGTGTGTGTTTTGTTTTGTTTCTCGTCGTGTGTGTTCGTCTGGTGCGCACGCGTCATGGTGAAGACGCGCGTGACGTGTTACTTTGAAGTCCCGGGGGCGCGGAAAGTGCGACTCGGTTTGCTCGATGCGTGGTACGTCGACGTGGATATTTCAGAGAACGACACAAAGGCGGAGGTGAAGCGCGAGATTTGCGTGGCGACCGGGGTGAAGTATTCGGATTTGAAGCTTCGCACCGGGTCGTTTTACGAATTGTTGGCGTTCGATACGAAGCGGTACGCCGACATGCGCGTCGGAAGCTGTGGGGCGACGGGATCGATTTTCGATAAGAAGCTCTTGAGACAACGCGAATTGAATGAGGTCGGTGCGTTGGCGTCCGAGTTGCCGGAATGGGATCCGAAAAAGTATGACGGCCGCTACAATTGGGTCCAAGAGCGTCCCGAGGAGCGCAAGTCGTAGAGCAGCGCTCGTTCGCTCGTTCGCTCGTTCGTTCGCTCGCTCGCTCAGAGGGTTGTGAATAAAACAAGAAAATAATAAACACTGTCGTCTCTGTGTTTCGTATTACCCTAGATCTCTACTGGAGTGCCGCTTGAAGCGCGGCTTGCTTTTCAGTGCTCAACACTCCCCAAGCCGCCGCGAGTTTATCCTGTGGCATTTGAGACTGCATCTGGATGAGGAAAGCCTTCATCTTTGCCGCGACGTCCGGTTCCACCAATCTCAACTTGGAACTCAACGTGGACGTTGGTAGCACGTCCGCGAGCACGCTCACGACGCGCGGCACGTGTTCAAACTGGGCACCCATCAACGCCCCGCTGTTGGTTTCGAGGAGGCGCATGAGTTGGGCGTGCACGTTTCTCGCCTCAACCTTATCCTCCGTCAGCGGCAAGTTGGCCAACCAAGACGGAAGAATGACGCTCGCGTCCAAAGCACCGCTTTGGAATTCGCACATCTTACCGAGCGCCGCGACCGCATTCTCAAATGCGTAAATGTTTTCGTCGTCGCGCGCGCCTGGGGCTTGAATAACCGTGGCGAGCGCGGTGAGCGCACTGGGCACGTGCGCCGCAAAGCTCTGGCCGCAGTGCTCCGCCATGACACCGACGCCGTACACGGACGCTTGACGAACATCCGCGTCGTTATCGGTGCAACCGGCTATGCACGGACTAACGAAACCTTCGAGGTACTTGAGCGCCGCGCCGCCGTCGCTCGCGTGTTCGAAAATGTCGTCAAAGACGCAAATCGCAATTCTTTGCTCTGCCGCGCTTCTGCTCTTATCCAAGAGAGGAATGATGAAACCCAAGAGCGGTTCGAGCGCGGGTAAAATGGCGCTGTGGAAGCTCTTGAGCAACGAACCGACGCATTCCGCAAACTGATCAAACACCTCATCCTCAGCCTCTTGTTCCTCCTCGAGCGCTTGCATTTCCTCCTCGTCGAAATCATCCGTGCCGGCGCGCTTGTTACGCTCGGCTCGGCGCTCGAGGGATTCCGTCAGCAAAACCTTGAAAGTCTCCAACATCGCGGTCAAGTGATCGCGGACGAGTTCACCGGCTTCGCCGGCAGACTCGGCGAGGGATTCCAACATGCGCGCCTGCAAAGGTTTTCGTTTTGTCAGTCAGTGTTCGTTTCCAGGCGTTCGTCGTCGATGAAAAAAAGCAAATACAAAAAGACCAAGCATCAGGGACTGTTATAACGGATTTATCAACAGTGCTTAGAGCATCTTGAAGGGGAATCCATAAGTCTCATCACTTGCTTGCTTGAACGAGTGTCTTTGTCGCCGCACCTGAATTTCCACATCCGGTTCCTTGGCCATGGCTTGAATGAGCGGCGGAATGATGTGGTTGACCAATTGTTGGAACCACGCTTGATCCTTGACCCCCTTCGTGACGGCAATCTTACCCGCGCGCAAAAGGTCCGGCAAGGAAGCGACGGCAGCGCGTCTGACGTCCTCGTGAAAGTAAAACTCGAGGGACGGAATCATGGTTTGGAGAATGTCCTCGAGGTAGGGCAAAATGCCATCCTTGAGTTCGTCGACGTAGCAGCACAACATGTTGCACGCGGTCGCCTTCTCTTCGAGAACGGCGGTACGAATGGACACACGCTTATCGCCGTAGTCGACTTGTTCGTACTCGTCATTCTCTTCCTCTTCTTCTTCCTCATCGTCATCCTTGGACGTGACGATGACGTCCGCCTTGAGGTTCGCCGACTTGAGCAAGGGTTGCATGACGACTTGCAAGTACGGGATAAATTCTTCACCGAGGCACTTGCAGAGACGAGTCCAGGCTTGTAACATGTACTGTACCGTGGGATCATCGTCTTCAAAGCCACCAGATTGGAGGCGCATGAGCAAGTCCATAACTTCGCGGGCATCTGGGGCGAAGCGCGCACGGCCGACAGCCATGCCGACGAGGGAAATGCACTCGACCGCCTTGGCGCGAAGCATTCTGTACTCCTTTCCGTTGGCGTTCACCAAGATTGACTTTAAGAACGGAAGGACGGTGTCGTAGTACTTGACGAACGCTTCTTGCGCGTTGTCTGCGGTCGACGCGAGCGCGGTGAGCGCCGCCTCTTGCACAGACTTGTTGCCGGATTGCAACAAGCTGAGCAACTTGTTCATCAGAGTATCCAAGTACGGAGCCATGCACTCTGGCGGGCAATCTTCGCTGAAGTTGACCGTCGCCGCCGCGGCGTGCGCTTGGCACCGCGGGTTCTTCGAGTCATCCATGGCGTTGAGAAGGAGCGGAAGCACGTTGGCGTGCGCCTTTTCTTGCAAACGGGGACCGAGATCGGTGCACATTTGACCGAGGCCGTTAATGGCTGCCCAGCGAACGCGCGGGTGCGGATCTGTCGCGAGCGCATGCAAGCACGGTTGCACGGCGCCGACAACATCCTTCTTCATGCCCTTGGCGCAACCTTCGGCGATTTGCGACAAGGCGATGAGCGCAGCGTGACGCTTCTTCCAGTCGGCGTCGCCGATGAGAGACGGCATCGTCGCCGCGCACGCCGGCAACACCGAGTTGGATCCGAGCGCGATGGCGATGCGGTCCAAGCACTCTTGTCCGACTTCGTACAAATCACCTTGACCGATACCCTCGTCTTCTTCGTTCTCAGCCGTGTGCCAGTCCTCGTCATCCTCAATGTCGAGCAAAAAGTTGACGAGGCAGTTGTAAAGCCGCTGCACAAAGTTGGGCACCTTGCGCATCATACCCGGCGCCCGGTCGCGAGCTTCGGTGAGCGTCACCAAGAATTCTGTCGCTAAAGTGCGCGTACCATCCTCCAAATCGGCGTGTTCGGCGACGCTAAGCATCGCTTCGACGAGCTGAGACAAGTGGTTGCGCACGAATCGAGGATCCGCCTCGGCGAGCTCGATGAAATACCCCAACGTTTCTTGCGCCGTATTCTCATCTTGACCCTGAAGCGCCGCACCGAGCGTGTTCAACATCGCCGGCAACAAATCTTGAAACTTCATACGATCGCTCGGGTTTTCCAACGCATCCACAAACGCGCACGTCGCTCGAAGCGCCGCCAATCGCACTTGCGTGTCCGCGTTTGCCAAGCACCCCGAGAGCACTCCGTGCAACGTCGGAATCTGCGGTACCAATTGCTCACCGATAAAGGGCGCCAACATGCCAAAAATCGAAAGCGCGCTCTCCTTTAACCGATCCGACGAACCCTCGCTCACCGCACCGAACATGAACGGCAACAGCTCTGGCCACGGAGACTCTCGCTCCATACCAGCCGCCGCGACTTCGCAAATCAAATCGCAAACCTTTCTCGAAATCTTCACCTCTCCCTCCTCTCTCAACGCGTTCAACAGCTCCGCCTTGATCATCTCTCGCGTCTCTCCACTCAACGCCGCGAACAGCGCCCCATCCTCCGCCGTGAAGACTCTCCGCGCGAGCACCGCCGAGGTTTCTCTCGTCCGAGCGTCCGCGTTGGTTCGAAGCGCCCGCGTCAACTGCGTCGCGAACGCGTCTGGGTGTCCCTTGGCCCGTTCAAAAACCGCCTCACACCTCGATCGTTGCGCGTTATCCGCCGAGGATAACCCACCGAGCAGGCTCGCGAACGCATCGGGCGAACCCGGGTTCAGCACGCTCGCCAGTTCCGCATCCATTTCGTTTCGTTTCGATCGCGACAGAGAGGCGCACTCAAAACTTGGCGGCGGCGGCGGTTCTTTTCCTTCCCGCGCGCGAGTCCCGTCGCGATCGGGGGCGTTTCGCGGTTGATTTCCCGACGACGAAGGCTTATTCCCGTCGAGTCTGCGCTCGCGCCGGGTCTCGGTCGAGCGTCTCGATGTGTCGAGCGCCGTCGCGCGCGCGCGGTTCGTTCGGATCTGTGTCGGTCTGCAGAAGGGGGTCATGGTGTATTTGACGAGTCATGAACCGTCGAATGATTGAGATTTTTTGAATGAACCTGGAGCCGAACGCGCGCTCGACCTCGCGCGTCGAACGGAACGCGAAACGGCGCGGTGCGACGCGCGCCACGGTGGTTGTGATTCCAATCTAGAATTTGTCTGAGTTCTTTACACGTCGTGACGACCGCGAGTGGGGGATCACGGGGATGGGACGCCGCGCGGGGCGAATCGAGCGACGCGTTCGGCGCCGAGGATGAAATCCTTGTGGCGTCGACGGCTCGCGGAGACGAAAGAAATGTCGTCTTCGCCGACGCGGGGCTTGGATTCGGCGCGAACGGCGGTGAGTTCGATGAGGGAGAGCTCGCCGACGAGGAAGACGACGGTGACGTCGCGATCGCTGGGTTTTGGGGCGGCGGCCACCTTGTTGATGAGGGAGCCGAGCCGGCCCATGACGGAGCCGCCGCCGCCGACGATGGAGGCGCTCGCGGCGGATGCGGACGCGGCGGCGGCGGATTTGAGCAAACCGCCGAGAGATGCAGCGATGTGCTTGAAGTCGGCGGTGATTCCTCGGTCGTCCGTGGATGTTTTGACCCGGCGGACGATGTCCACGAGGGTCGGATTGGGTAATCCGTCGGCGTAGAGCGCTTTGAGCTCGTCGCGACTCTTCAGAACGCGTCGGCGCGCGAGGCTCATCGACGCGATAGAACGGAGGACCGAATCGACGGCGTCTTTGAGTTCAAGCGCGGCGGCAGCGACTTCTGGATCGGTTTCGGTCGTCGTCGTCGTCGTCGTCGCTTGATTTGCCATCGGTGGTGATTTTCCCGTCGTGTCTCCCCATCCGTCGTCGTCGTCGTCGTCGCCCCAATCGTCGTCATCTCCCCATCCGTCATCTTCATCCTTCTCTGGCGTCTGCGGTGCATCGACATCGGTCGCCTTCCCATTGCTATTGCTATTTTTCACCTTTTCTAACGCTTCGATCGCGCTCTGTCCGAGCGAGGGAAGCTGCGATTGGACATCCTCGATGTCGCTCGCCGCGAGGACGTTCGCGAGAGCTTCTCGAAGCTTTCCGTCCAATTCGGCGCTAAAAGGAGAGTTCCTCATGGTTCCAATGTTAGAACACGCGTTAGCGTCTTCAGCTATGACGTAAGCCGCCAAAACGATGGATAAGGCTTCGCGTAAACGTCCCGCGGCGGTGCCGCTCGAAGAATACATCATCTTCAACACGTCGACAGCCGTCTGTCCAACGCCGGGCGCCTTGTTTTCTAGCGCCGCAGCCGTGAGTCGCTGCAACGCGATGATCTGTCTGTTCGCCTCCATGTCCTTCTCGTTCGTCAACGCGCGCGAGGTGAGCTTGGCGCGCTGGATGAGCGCCCGATGTCTCAGTTCTACACCGGCGTCACTTTCGAGCGCTCGCACGAGCACGTCTAGATCCTCCGACGTCACCGATCGACTCTTCGATTCGTCCACCTTGGGTACAACAATCGACTCGACGTGAGCCACCTCTCTGAGCATCTTCCGCACGTACATCGCCCCATCTCGCGCGGTTTTGGAAAGCAAGCTCTCGTCCAATGCGATGGTTTCGGGCGACGACAGGAGCGGGCACAAAGACGACAACGCTTCGCCCACCGCGTTTTCATCCTCGTTTTCACCCGCACCGACGACGCGCTCGAGCCATCCATCCCGAGTCATGCTCGGCGTCATCAAATCTACTTCTCTATCGACGATGATGACCGCCGCCGTACGAGGCGTCACCATCGTATCCACGCCCACCGGGTCCGTCTTGGCTTGCGCCGCCACGCGCGCGATGGCTTCCGACTCTGGTCCGAGGGCGAAATAATCCGGTGCCAGCGCCCAATGCGCCATAATCTCCGCTAAGTGATGACCTATGATCCGATGCCGACGACTCTCACCCGTGAGCGCGTCGGCGGCGCTCTTCTCCTCGACGTTCGCACGCGCGCTTGAGAGCGAAAAGACGCCGTCTGAAACAGCTCCGTACATCATCGGCGGGAAAAACTTGATTGAAAACCGATTCTGTTCACTCCGAGACCGTGCCGGAGACGGCGCCGTGGCGTTCTCTGGACGTACTGGCGTCGACCCGCTCGCGCCCCAATCATCGTCGTTCTCGTTCTGGTCTCCCCAACTACCCCAGTCTTCGCTTTCGGCGTCGCTTCCGGCGTCGTCGACCGCCTTCTCTTCATCACCGCCGTTTTTCCCTGTTCCTTCTTCGCGCGTCGTCGCCGCCGCCTCGCGAAGTATCTTCTCACACTCCTCCGTCAACGCCCGAGCGACGTCCGCGTGCGTCTCATCCCCTTCATCGCAACCTACGAAGACGGTCGCTCGACTCGCGCGGCTTCTCGCTCGAACGCACGCCGTCACGTCCTCCCTCGCCTCCGCCAACCGTCGTCCGACGCACATCGTCACCGGCGTCGTCTCATCGATTTCGTTCCCCAGCACGTCGCGCAACCTCTCATCGGGTGAACCCGATCCCGACCGCGAGCGAGCGACGGCGTCGAACGAAGTCGCGCACGCGACGCCGCACGTTTCCACCAGCGCGCGTCCGCCCGCGTGGCTCCTCGCGCACGCCGCCCCGGCGTCGTCCATGACGACGAGCGCGTCTTCGAAGAACGCGCGTCCGGCGTCGACGAACCATCGTCGACTCGCGTCTCGCATCGTCGTCGTCGGCGCGTTCGACGTCGTCAAAGTCGTCATGCCGGGAGGCGCGCTGTAACTGAAAGTTCCGATTAATCCTCCGTTTCGGGTCGATACACCGTCGACGCGCGCACGTCAAACCGAACGGACGCGCGTGTAACCTCCCGAGGACGCGTTCCCAGCGCCGACGCGTCGACGCGTCGCGCGCTCGCGTGTGCGCGTCGACGCATTCGCGTTTCGAAACTAATCCAAAAAGTAAATATTATCCTCGGACATGTGAAACGTATATAAAACCCCTTAATTGATAGAAGTTGAAGATGATGTGAAACGGCGGCCAATAGCCCCCCTCTGACGTCACTTCCGCGCCGTCGTTCGACGACCGCGCTCGCCTCAACCCGCGTCTCGACTCGCGCGACCGAGGCTCGAATACCCTACAGACTTCACCCCCGCGCGCATCAGTACATCGCATGCGCATCGCGGCGACAACGACGACGCGACGTGCGCACGGTGTTCTTCAAGCGCGTGCGAGCACCCTCTCTGGACGACGCGTTTGCGATAGATTCGTCACCCCCGGTGGACCCGCGGGCGCGCGAAGAGCGACGAAAACGATCACGGCAAGTGCCGCGAACGGATCGTCGACGATCGAAGAGGAGGGCGAACGCCGAGCGACCAAGGAACAAGGTTTGGCGTTTGAAAAGATGACGGGCGGGTTTGATTTCGGCGCGTTCCGGCTGACGGATTTGAAGTCGCCGACGCCGAGCGACATCGATATCGCCACCGCGGCGACGGCGTTGCCGATTAAGATTGTTGCGGAACAGATGTGTGGCTTGGAGGAGGATGATTACGAGTTGTACGGAAAGTACAAGGCGAAGTTGTCTGAAAAATTGTCTACGACGCTCGGCGCGAGACGCGGCGCGACGACTGAAAAGGGATACTACGTCGTGACGGCGGGTATCACGCCGACGCCGTTGGGTGAGGGTAAGTCTACGACGACTATTGGTTTGGTGCAGGCGCTTCAGGCGCACACGAACGCGCGGGCGGTGGCGTGCATTCGTCAGCCGTCCATGGGTCCGACGTTTGGCATCAAGGGGGGCGCCGCCGGCGGCGGATACTCTCAAGTGATTCCGATGGAGGAGATGAACTTGCACTTGACGGGTGATATTCACGCCATTGGCGTCGCGAACAACTTGGTTGCGGCGGCGATCGACGCTCGGATGTTCCACGAATCGACGCAGAGTGATGAAGCGCTCTGGCGCCGCTTGATTCCGCGCAAGAAGGATGGCACTTGCTCCTTCTCCGCCATCATGTTGAAGAGATTGAAGAAGCTCGGGATCGATAAGACGAACCCGGATGATCTCACCGAAGAAGAGCGCTCCAAGTTTGTTCGTTTGGACATTGATCCGGAGCGCATGACTTGGAGACGCGTCGTTGACATGAATGACCGCTTCTTGCGTGAAATCACCGTCGGTCAGTCGCCGACGGAGAAGGGCTACACTCGCAAGACTGGCTTCGATATCACCGTTGCCTCTGAAATCATGGCTGTCCTCGCGATGACCACGTCTCTCGCGGACATGGAAGAACGCCTAGGACACATGGTTGTCGGTCCGGATCGCGCCGGTAACCCAGTGACGTGCGACGACTTGGGCGTCACCGGCGCCGTTCAGGCGCTCATGAAGGACGCCATCAAGCCGACTCTCATGCAAACTCTCGAAGCCACTCCGGTGCTCGTGCACGCGGGTCCGTTCGCGAACATTGCGAGCGGTAACTCGTCCATCATTGCCGACCAAATCGGTCTCGACATGGTGGGCAAGGGTGGTTTCGTCGTCACTGAAGCCGGTTTCGGTGCTGACATTGGCCTTGAAAAGTTTGTCAACTTGAAGTGCCGCAAGTCTGGCCTCAAGCCGAACTGCGCCGTCATCGTCGCCACCGTCCGCGCGCTCAAGTGCCACGGCGGCGGTCCGCCGGTCAAGGCTGGCCAACCGCTCGATCACTCGTACACGACTGAGAATGTCGACCTCGTTCGCGAGGGCATGTGCAACTTGGTGCGTCACATTGAAAACACCAAGGCGTTTGGCATTCCCGTTGTCGTCGCCATCAACTCCTTCCCGACCGACACCGAGGCTGAGCACGCCGTGATTCGTGAGCTCTCCCTCGCCGCCGGTGCCGACGACGCTGTCTTGTGCACGCATCACTCCCACGGAGGCAAGGGTGCCGTCGCGCTCGCTGACGCCGTCAAAAAGGCGTGCGAAAACAACGAAGACTGCAAGGATTTCAAGCTCGGCTATGAATCCTCCCTCGACATCAAGGGGAAGATTGAAGCCGTCGCGAAGAACATTTACAAGGCTTCTGGAGTTGAATTCTCCGAACAAGCTGAGGCTAAGATTAAGCTCTACACCGAGCAAGGCTTTGGCGACTTGCCGATTTGCATGGCAAAGACGCAATATTCTTTCTCCCATGACCAAAACCTCAAGGGCGCACCGAGCGGATTCACCCTCCCGATCGGCGACGTTCGTCTCAGCGCTGGTGCGGGCTTTGTCGTTCCGCTCGTCGGCGCGTTCCCAACCATCCCAGGTCTCCCCACGCGTCCGGCGTACTATGAAATTTCCGTCGACACGGAAACCGAGCAAATTCTCGGCTTGTCTTAGACGCGTGCAGTCGGGTCGTCTAAAACGAAGGACGTTTATATTAAATTGGTTTGTCGCGATGTAATGTGAAGCGCAGGCATAGTTTCCAAATTCATAGGGTACTCGGTTTATTTATTTTACTTCTTCTTAGCCTTTTTCGCCGGCGGCGCCTTGGGCTCTGGCTTGGTTTCCACATCCGGCCCCGGCGTGAAGGATGGCAAATCCTTGGCGTCCTCCTTGTCAACCAAAAATAGCGTGAATCCATTACCGGCGGCGACGCGATGCGTCGTCTTACCTTCGAGAGAGGGTACCAAGTCTGGTTGCGCGCTGGACTTTTTACCGCTCGGACCATAGCCGAGTTCGCCGTACAATCCACCGCCCCAAGTGACGGCGGATTTTTCGGCGCACGCGGCGTACGTGACGTGACCGCACGCAAAGTCGCGAAGCACCCAACCAGAGAGTCCAAGGAAAGGGGTCGGGTACATCGTGTTGTCACCCGCCGTCTTGAGCTTCCCGAACGCATAGAGTTGCCCCTGGACGGCGCTCACGAAGGAGCTCACCGATCCCGCGCCGATGACGGCATCCTTGGGAACCAAGTTGCGATCGCCGCCTTGAATCTCAACCATTCTCGGCGCGAATTCATCTTGTTGCACCTTGTGTCCGAGTCGGCCGTATCCGCCGTTACCCCAGGTCCAAATCTTCCCGGCATCGTCAAAGCACACGACGTGATTGTGTCCACACCGAACCTTGACAATCTTCCGCTCACCGAACCCGTTCGCCGTCACGCGTCTCGGGTGCGGCTGCGGTTCGTAGACAATTTTAATCGAACTCGCGCTCTTGTTATACTCGTGATCCGTTCCGTGTCCAAGTTGACCGTACTGCGGCATCCCGAACGTAAAAACCTCCCCATCTCGAGTCAACACAGCGGTAAAATCCGCCCCGCAAGACACCGCCGCGCCGTTCGTCACCAACGCCTTCACCGGCGTCAGTCTGTCGTCCTCCCCGTCTCCCTTTTTCTTTTGTTGCTTCACCGCCCCGCACCCGAGCTGTCCAAACTTGTTCGACCCGAACCCGTACACGTCACCGTTTTCCGCCACAACCACCGTGTGCGATCGTCCACACGCCACCGCGACGCACTTGACGTCCTTCAACCCTTGCACGACCGTCGGCTTCCCCCGGTTGACGTAATCATTCGTCCCGCACTGCCCGCGTTCGTTGCGTCCCCAGACGTGGACGACGCCGTCGGAATCGATCGCCGCGCAGTGCGCCGCGCACGACCCCGCGCCGACCGCGCGCCAGGTCTTCCCCTCCAACCCGGCGAATTTCGTCGGTTCGTTCAGGTCCGGGTACTTCGCGTCCGGCGATTTCGTCACCCGTCCGATCGCCCCGTGATCCGTCGCCCCGCAGTACAACAGTTCGCACTTCAAACCGGAATCCGAATCCGAATCCGAATCCTTCTTCGCGCCATCTTCCTCTCGTTCGCCCATGACCGCGGTCTCTCCGCCGTTATTACGTTTCGACGCGGATCGACGCGGATCGACGGTGG
>Ga0255781_10004064_pt1 | contig 11213 bp, 11 predicted proteins | sample 101ome_21_FD_179979 | JGI IMG/M metagenome (GOLD analysis project Ga0255781, IMG submission 179979) | Coastal salt marsh microbial communities from the Groves Creek Marsh, Skidaway Island, Georgia - 101413BT metaG (version 2) | ecosystem: Environmental > Aquatic > Marine > Intertidal zone >...
CGGCAATGTAAGCTATGGTGGAACAAATTACCAAGAAAGATTATATTGGAGTGCTATCAACGACTCACAATCTTGGACAATAGGTACAGACCAATCAGATATACAAGACATACCTGATAGTGGTAAGATTACTGCTGTTATTGGTGGTCAAACAGGTACAGTATTATTAGAAAGAGGGATAGCAAGAATCGAGTATGTTGGTACACCTCTTATCTTTACAGTTGAAAGAGTAGAAACCAACAATGGTTGTGAGATACCGGGAAGTGTTGTAGCACTTGGCTCAACAGCAGTATTTTACTTATCACCAAATGGGTTCTTTATGTTCGATGGCAGTCGTTCTGTTCCAATAGGTTCAGAGAAAGTTGACAAATGGTTTTATGATAATTTTAACACAGCTTTCCCTGAAAGAATGACAGCAGCAGTTGACCCTAACAACCAAGTAGTATGTTGGTCGTTTGTATCAAACGAAAGCAATGATGGTGAGCCTGACAAAATATTAGTTTATAACTATGCTGTTGGTAAGTGGTCGTTAATAGAATTATCACACGAGTCATTAGGTACTGTAATGATACCGGGTTACAGCTTAGAGCAGTTAGATAACATTAATACTAATATGGATAGTATGACTACATCATTCGACAGTCCTTTATATAAAGGTGAGTCGTTTGTGTTGGGTGGTTCTAAAGACCAAAAGATACAATCATTTACAGGAAATATACTTGACGCAACGATTATATCAAAAGAGTTTGAAGTTGCACCAATGAGGTCTTCTGTTATAAATTCGATTACACCTTATGTAACAGCTAAGAATCCTGCTGTGCAACCAACATTGTCAATAAGTGTTGGCAGCCGTAGCAGACAAATAGATAATGTAAACTTTACGAGTGCAGGTGCTATTACAGCAGATAACTTATGCAATGTTCGTTCTAGTGGTCGGTATCATCGAGTTAAAGTTGAAACCACAGGTGATTTTCGTTATGCTTTAGGTATAGATGTTGATGCTAAACCACTAGGAAGACGTTAATGGCAGATTTTAACTATCGTAAATTACCTGCAGAGGGTGGAAGACCAAGAGATGTTGCAAGTGCTGTAAACTTACTTATTGATGGTAAGAACAATGCTAAAGGAACTTTTACTATCGTAGCTAATGCAGGAACAACAACCATAGAGGATTATAGAGTAGGTGAAGATAGTGTTATTAGTTGGACACCTATGACACAGAACGCAGCTACCGAGTTGAATCATTTATATATATCATCTAGGGGTAAACATACTTTTACATTAAGTCATAGGAACAACCCTCAGACTGATAGGACATATATATATACTGTAACAGGATAAAAAAGAGGAGTAAGGGAAATGCAATTTATACCGATACCAAAAGACCATATAGATAGTATGTGGGAACACGTTGAGCCAATTATCAGACGAGCAGTTGGATTAACACCTGATAGAATAGACACCAAAGACCTGTACGACAATGCTAAAGCAGGTGCGTATTTAATATGGTTGGTAACAGAAGAACGAGATAACGTACAGTATATACAAGCTGTATTAACAACAAGGATTTCGCAATATCCTAAAACTAAGGCACTATCGATTGATTTTGTAGCAGGTACTCGCATGAAAGAATGGTTACCTGTGGTAATGCCTACATTAGAAGAACTAGGGAAAAGTAATGGTTGCTCTCATATCGAGGGATATGGTCGTAGAGCATGGCATAAATATCTTAACAAGTATGGTTGGAAACAACAACACATACAATATGAAAAGAGGTTAGACGATGAGTAAAGGTAGAAGTACATCGACACAAACGACAACTCAGATACCTGTAATACCTGAATACTTGCAACAAGCACAAGATGCTGCATTTTCTGCAGCTCAGTCATTCCAACCGCAAGTATATCAAGGTGCACGATTTGCTCCACAGAATGTGTACGAAACACAGCAGATATCAGGTCTTGGTGCGTTCGGTGGTGACATGGGCAGAGTCAACCAATACGGTGACGTTATTGGTGGTATCGCCGGTGGCGGTATAGGAAGCCCTGATTTGCTAAGACAACAATATGAAGCAGATTATGGCGGCGGTTATCTTGACCAAGTCATAAGCGACAGACTTGCCGATGTAACCGGTGACATTACCTCACAATATTCAAGAGCAGGTCGTCTAGGCTCTGATGCGTTTGGTACAGCACTTGGTCGTGGCATAGGTAGTTCTATAGCACCAATACTCGCACAACAGGAAAACATAGAAGCACAAAGACGTGCAGGATTAGCTGCAGGCATTACAGATGCAGAACGTATGGCTGCAGGATTACAATTACAGGCTGCAGGTCAAATACCTCAAGTACAAGCACTCGACTTACAAAGACTCGGTGCACTAGGTGCTGCAGGCGAATTAGAAAGGGCAATGCAGTCAAGGGATATATTAGGAGAGCAGCAAAGGATAGCGGAACAAACTGCTGCAGACCAAGCACGACTCAATGCTCTGTTAGCTGCCGCCGGTGCAGGAACAGTTGGTATTGGGCAGACTTCAACAGCAACCTCATTAGAACCACCACCAAGTTTTGCATCGACATTATTAGGAATTGGTTCAATAGCAAGTGGATTAGGCGGGCAAAAAGGTCTGCTTGGTTTCTTATAATAGGAGATAGAGATGCCAATAAAAACTAGTAGAGACCCAAAGACAGGAAAGTTAACATATAAATATACAGCACCTAAAGGCGGTTTTAAGAAGTCTAAAAGGTTAGATGCCAAAGACTTAGGTATTAACGTGCCTAAGACAAACGTAAAACCACCGAAGCCCGGAACTGACAGATTTAGAACTCAGTATAATACAGGCGGAAGATATTACGACGACAGAAAACCTGACCCTCTTGACTTTGCTAGCCCTAGACTTAATTTTATAAGAAGTGGAATGTCTGCACTTGGTTTAAAACCGGGAATAGACCGTGCTATGGACGCAAAACAAATTGAACGTTTAAAACAATACCCTGAATTAAGAAGTGACCAATATATACAAAGTCTAAAAAGAGTAGCTGACGCAGGTGCGACAGGTGGTTTTGATTTTGATGCTTTATTTAGTCCAACAGACCCTAGAGTATCTCAAACGAACAGAGGTTTGTTGCAGTCTCAAGATATGGTGTTAGCAAATCAAGCAGACCCTACAAGCGGTGTACTTGAGGGTGGGGCTCTATCAGATGCTGATATTATTAACAAAGTAGGTGATAATGTTGTCGATGCCCCTTTGGTATTTGCTGCAGATAACTATGCAGACACAACACTTGGTGGGATTAAAGATGCTGCAGGTACTGCAAATTTAGACGCACAAATTAATGAAACATACCCTGATAATACTAATTTATTCAACCAAAGAATGTTAAATATTATGACAACAGATGGCGGTCAGACAACACCATCATCATACACCGCTATAAATCCATATCTAGCGGCGGACACAAGAAGATATGAGGAAAGGAGAGTGTCTAATCCTTATGTCACAACAGACAATGTTGGTAATATGTACCTTGCCCCTACCCCTGTTGTCAACAATAGACCAACAGGAAACTTTAACAATTTGCCGCCTGCAGAAAGAGCTATGAGCGGCGGTCTATTGACAACACCTACATTTAATTTTGATGTATCCCCATTTGGCGGGACAGGATTTTATGATAATATAATGTTAAAAGCTATAAAAGATTCACCTTTCGGTAGCGGAATTGCTTTGAATCCTAGCTTGACTCCAAGTATAGTAGATACAGGATTCTTGGGCAGCAGAGCTTTAAATCCTTCAGGAACTATCAATATTGGTAACATAGGAACAGTCACAGACCAATTTGGCAGAGAGTTGTCAGGTCAAGAAAGAATAGATTTTATTGTTAGTGAATTTAATAAGTTAAAGAATCAGAATGATGCACTAAGTAACTTTAACTTAGGCATATTGAGATAGGAGAGAATTATGGTAGCACCATTAGTACCTTTATTATACACAGGGGCAGCAAGATATGCAGTCCCGGCAATAACTAGAAGGGTCTTACCTTCTCTTATGCCTAACGTTGCGAGCAGGCTAGGAATGGGTGGCTCAGGAGTTGGTGGAACATCTTTGTTAAGACCTATATCTGAGACCATCAACAGAATGCCTAAACCTTCTTGGGTGAGAAGACACCCCTACATGACAGCAATAGGTGCGGCAGGTTTAGCAAACGAAGCAAGGCAGGCTCTTATGGGTGGGGGCGATACTGCGGGTGCAGGAACAGTTAGGACACCTGCTCCAACGGCAGATAAACCACCTTACGAAAAATCAATAAGCGGTCAGATTACACCACCACCTGCACCAACTACAACAGAAGAAACCAAAGGAAGTTTTGCCGGTGACTTATTAAAAAGTGCTTCAGGTGTATTTTCCGATAGTGACAGATTGGCTAAGATTGCAATGGGGGTCGCTTTACTAGAAGGTCAACCAATACAAGATGCTGTGGCTCTGTCTACTTATATAAGACAGTCAGGTGGCTCTTTAGGTGGAAAAATAGACGTTGAGGTAGTCGATAACGATACAGGTGAAATAGTTGCGTATGGAAATGCCGATGATACTAAAATAAAAACATTACTAAATAACCCTGCTAAATATTCTGTGTTTAGTAGGGGTGATTATGCAGAGTTAAAGGCAAAAGGAAATGAAGCCTTTGATGATGCCATAGCAAAAAAATCTGCTGACTATTTAGATGGATTAAACACCAAGTTTGACGATTTTATGATGACGGAAGAAATAACTAAAAAGTTCTTAGCTGCGTTAGAAAGCGGTGATTTAACTACAGGCTCTGCTCTTGAATCTGTAAAAGTTGAAATGGCTAAGGCATTAGGTCTTGCCGATGACGTATCAGATGAGGAATTGTTAAATGCTTTCAACACAGAATTAACAGTACAAGTGGCACAGAATGTTTCCGGTGCTCTTTCTGAAAAAGAACTAGCATTGTTCCAATCATCTCAACCCTCATTAAGTTTAAGCCCTGAAGCAAACAGAGAATTGCTTGAAAGAAGATTAGCATTTGGTAGAATATATGCGAAGAAACTAGAATATTTAGAAAGTGCCATATTTGAAGACAGAACGAATTACATTCAGGCTAACAGAGAATTTAATGAATCATTTAAAACCGATATGGGTTTTAGAGCAGAAGTTCTTGGGGTCGATGGGGTAATTAATTCAGTAAACGAATTAGAGAATTTAGCACCGGGTGAATATTTTTGGAACAACACAGACCAACCTTTTGAATATGAATTGCCAAATGGTAGTATATCATCAATAGGGTATGGTAGCTTCTTTACTATTTCTTAGGAGAAAAACATGGTAACGATAAGCCGGGAACAAATAAAAAACGCAGCATCACCTGATTTTGCAAAAAGACGAGAAGTTAGTAGAAGGTCAGGTTCTGTGTCGGGTTATGCGGGAGAACTTGCTAGTAATATTCTTCCTTCAGGAATAAGGTATGGAAAAGATATAGCCACCGCTGTCTTTAATCCAATAGATACTATAAAAACAAGCTATCAATTAGGTAAAAGTGTATTATCCTTACTTCCGGGAGTTCCGGGAGATGAAACGTTGGCTCGTGAAGTTGGGAAATTCTATGTAGATAGATATGGCGGATTAGATAAGGCATTGGCTACCCTCAGAGATGACCCGGTTGGTGCAGTAGCAGATGCTGCTTTAGTTCTTCAGGGCGGTGCAGGTGTTGGTCGTGTGGCTACGAAACCGGGTACTGCATCTAGAGCTACTGCAGAAAAAGCATCGGAATTTTTTAAGAGATTTGAGCCGTCAACCGCTAGAGTTAATTTAAAAGGAAGAACGATAAGCACCGGTGGTGCGGGTCGGAAAATTGCACAAACATTAGGTGTGGTTGGCAGAGAAGGTATCACACCTATACAGGCGGCAACAACGGGTGTAAAAAGACAGGCTTTAGATATAGCAAGAAGAATAGGAGATAAAGACCCCGACTTTAGAGAAGGTCGCTCAGGTATTAAAGAGAATGGCGACCCTGTTAAGCAAAGCGACTATGTTGCAGAACTACAAAGGGGAAGAGAATTATATAAAAAAGGAATGAATGATGTTTTAAACCTTGAAAAGGCTAAAGTAAACCTTAATGCCATTCCCGTTCCACCTAATGTAGTGTCAAGGATTGTTGGTGTATATGAGAACACCCTTAACAAAAAATTTGTAGAAAGAGGAACTACAGACTTAAATGAAGCATTTTCTCGTCAGGAAGGGATTCACTTAAAAAGATTAGGTAAGAGAGTTTATGATTTTAAAGAGAAGGCAAAACCTACCGCAAATGACTTGCAGAATCTAATAAAAGGATTTGCTGATGACTTCGAATTTATTGCAGGTAAAAAGCCTAGCAAAGCAAGGGCAAGACAATTGCATTCTGATATAAATAATAAAATTACCGATATTCTTTATGGTCTTCCGGGAGCAAAAAGTTACGGCGAAGCTATGAGGACTTGGAGCAAAAGAAAAAATGACCTTACAGATATAGAGAGGGAACTGTCTCTTAATTCTTCTGACGCAAGTCAATATAATGCTGTAAAACGTTCTCTGCAGAAAGAAAACAGTATATCCGAAGAATACTTACTAGCTCTTCCTAATGGTCAGAGGATATTTAATAAAATGGCGGGGGAGTTAACTAAAGACTTTTTCCCTTCAGAATATCTTCGTGTTGCTCAACCGGGTGGTATAGCAGGTATTATACCAACAATAGGTCTTACGGGTACGGCAGCAGGGGGTGGTTTTCTTTTGGGGGGTATTGGTGGTGCTCTTGGCGGTGCAACTTTAGGACTTGCTAGTTCTTCACTCTTCCAAAGCCCTAAAATTGCTTCTGCATTACAATCACGATTCGGTGCAGGAACGAGAAAACTGCAAGAGAGATTACAAGAGCCAAAAGTGAGAGCCGCAGCAGGTTTAATACCTGCAACAAGACCTTTAGGGGTTATTCAAGAAGAAGTTTACGAACCACTACAACGTAGAGGATTATTATAGGAGAAAACAATGGTCAAAAACGCAATATCAGACTACAGTTCAACTGCTGCATCGAATACTGATGTCGGTGGTGTTAATATCGATGAGGGTATGTCCCCATCAGGTGTTAATAATGCAATACGAGAGTTGATGTCACATCTAGCAGACCTCAACGCAGGTACATCGTCACTTGGTACAATCAAGGTTGATAACCTACAACTTGATGGCAATGCAATCACATCAACCGATACAAATGGCAATATTACCCTAACACCAAATGGTACAGGTAATGTCGTTATCGATGGCATAAATTACCCACAAGCAGATGGCACAGCAAACTACTTCCTCAAAACCGATGGTGCAGGACAATTAAGTTTTGCTCAGGTCGATACTGCATCGATTGCTGATGATGCTGTAACTTCTGCAAAGATTGCCGATAATAATGTAGGTGCAGCAGAGTTAAATGTATCAGGCAATGGCACAAGTGGACAGTTCTTAGCTAGTGATGGAGATGGAACATTTAGTTGGGCAGATGCAGGTGGTGGTTTTTCTTATAATAGTGTATCAGGAACAACGCCTAGTTTAGACTTAGGCTCTTACAACTTCTTTAATCAAGGTGCATTGACAGGTAATACTACAGTTTCTTTTGCTAGTGTTCCGACAGAACATAAGTGGACTTATACTTATGACACAGATGGTGCGGCTACTTCAGATATTACAAAATTATCTTTCTCTGGGGAATCTAGCCTACCAACAGGTTATTCTGCTAGTGGTGTGTTTTTTAAACCAGATGGTACAGTAGCATTTTTTTCAGATTACAATCAGTATAATATTTCTGCCCATAATTTATCTACTGCTTGGGATATAAGTACTATGTCAACTGCAGCAAATAGCCAACTTTCTCACGAATCTACGGACAACCGACCTTTTGGATTGTATTTTAAAAGTGATGGGACAAAACTTTTTGTTGCAGGTAATCAGAATAGAAACGTATATGAATGGACATTATCTACAGCTTGGGACTTAACAACAGCTAGTCTAACTAATACTTGTAATGTTGATGGTATTGTAAATGCTACTGCTGATACTTATGGTGGTGATACAAATGGTGTTAGCTTTAAGTCAGATGGTACAGTTATGTTGGTTTGCACAGAATATCGTTTGTATGAATACTCATTATCTACTGCTTGGGACACATCTACAGCTTCTTATACTGCTGGAAGTTTTTTAGACCTTCAAGAGGGGGGAGATTTATCTACAGGTAATGGTTCTACTTCCTATAATGAAGCTCATTTTAATTCAGATGGTACAAAAATATTTGCAACATCTTACTCTTTAGACACCATAGTAAGTATTTCTCTTAATACAGCTTATGATTTAAGTTCAGGTGTTAGTAGCGATACTGCCTCGACTAAATTTAATAGTATGACTGGAAATTATTATAATGCAGAGGATACAGTAAGAGGAATGTACGTTAGAAATGATGATGAATTTTATCTTACAGGTAATGCCGCAGGTGGAAGAATAGACAAATTTGTATTAATTTCTGTTTATACATTAACATTACCATCATCTGTTCAAGAAGTAATAGACACTACATTTTATAACCATAGAGTATCACTTGATTTCTTTACTGCTGATGGTGGTACTAATGTTCACTTAATTGGACAATCACAGAAACGAATTAAATAGGAGCAACACATGAAAACTAATCAAATGAGTGAAACCGATATTGATGGACTGCATTGTGTCGTTTGGAACTACGACCCCTTACATATCATCAACTAGGAAAACAAAATGGCAGATAATACAGAAATAACCCTTGCAGTCTTATCAGAAAAGATAGACCGAATACACGAATGTGTAGCAAAGAACAGCGAAGACATAACAGACCTAAAAATAAGAATGTCTTATGGCAATGGTAGTGTCAAAGCTGTGCTATGGATTGGTGGGGTTATTGCTGCTGTCGTTGGTCTAATGAGAATATTCGGTAATTAAATGATACCTTTTCTATCTATACTTTCTAATCCCATAACAAAGATTGTCGCTGATAAAGTTATCGGTGGAGTCAAGCACTCTATGGAAAAGAAAGCGATACAGAGAAATGCTGAAATCGAAGCTGCTCGGTCAATAGACTATGCAAAGATTGAAGCACAGAAAGCAATCGATAAAGCAGACGCAGAGGTTAGGAAAGCACAAGCAAATGGCATGAATACCTCGCTTAAAGATGAATACCTGACCATAGTGTTCACGATTTTACTCGGTGCACATTTTTTTCCTCAGACTCAACCTCATATGGTCAAGGGGTGGGAGCTGTTACAAAATGCACCAACTGAATTTTGGTACATAATTTTGACTATCGTAGCAGGCAGTTTCGGAGTAAACACTTTATCCAAATGGAAAAAATAATGAAATTTACAAAATTTGATAAGACTATCAGTTGGATAGTATGGGCAGCATTTATTGTACTTATCGTGTTATCAGTAATGAACGATGCCAACGCAAACACACAGAATAATGAGTCAGGCTCTAATACACTTATTTCAGGTGGTATGACAACCACTACAAACAACGATTATTCAGGTGCTGCGAGTGTCGATAATTCAACTACATCAAACAGTACATCAAACGTGAAATCAGCACCCCCTACAGCTTCTGCACCGGGATTATCGAGTGGCATTGATACTTGCTCTTTATCAGTATCGGCAGGTGTTCAAACATTTAATTTTGGATTTTCAGGTGGCTCTACATACAACGACAAGAACTGCGAAAGAAGAAAGAATGCAAAATTACTTTCTGACTTAGGCATGAAAGTTGCAGCGATTGCACTAATGTGCGAAGATGAAGACGTATGGATTGCAATGTGGCATTCAGCCACCTACTGCCCGGTCAACTTGAACGGTGTGTCACTCATAGGTGAGAAAGCACTTGCCGTATATCTGAAATACCCTGAATTAATGAAAGGGGACTTTTACGAAAAGACTCAAATGGTTCTACAGAAACATAAAGAAAACGAAGTCCAATACAGTACGGGAAGATGAACTTTATACTTATGCTGTATATTTGCAGCATAGCAAACGACATTTGTGCACCACCATTACAGAACGAAACAGTATTTCCTGATTGGTATAGCTGTATGACAACAGGACACGCAGACGCACTCGATGTGTATACAAATTTAGATATCACAAGGGCAAACAACGAACAAATAGCAATCGGCTTTGAATGTATGGAAATGCAGGGCGACTTAACATGAGGATTTTAATAATATGTATACTTGGCATTATTACCTTTTTTTCGGTAATGGCAAATGTGGTTTTTGTAATGACTCTTTGGTCAAGTCAGGCAAATGCTGCAGAAACAGGAAATCTTCTAAGTGATAATTTTGCCGATGGAACGTGGTCAGGTACTAATCTGCAATCAAGGCATGGTGATAATGTTATTGCAGGAGTAGACAATCAGTATGTCGAGTCACAAATAACACTTAGTGACCATTTACTGACCCCTGAGATAAATACAGGTTTTACAGCAACATTAGATGGCGATGTATGGATATGGAACGACTATCAACAGAGTGTAACATCAACATTAAAAATCGTATCGGATAGTGATGAAGTTACTGAACAAAATATTACACTTAGTGGGACGTGTTCTACTTGGAATAATTGCTCATATGGTAGTATGGGGAGCAATACCATTATTATTGGTGATAATGACAATCTTGATTACACCATTACTTCTACTTTCAGTTTTTCTGTGCCGAACACAACAGGGCACGCAGGAGCAGATTTAAGAAATCCTAGTCTTAATATTACTTATGACGAATATGTTGTTGAAATACCAAGTATCGACATGAAGTTCGATTCTTTTGACTTTAAAGAGGAAGATTTAAACTTTGCATTTGAAGATGAGTTTAAAACTGACAATATGTTCGAAGAATTTATCGAAGTAAAAGACGATGTTTTTTTTTACGAAGAAGACTCATGGAATTTAGATTCTAAGGAGTTTGACGATAAAACATTCGACAATCAGGAATTTGACGAAAAAGAGATGCCAATGGAGTCATACGAAGATGCACAATTTGATGAACAATTTAAAGAGTCAGATACAGTTTTCCAAGAAGATGTTAAAGATGAGCCGTTCGATGAAGAACAGCAGTTTGTTGAAGAAGAAGTTTTTTTCGATGAAGAACAAGATGTGGAGTTTA
>Ga0255781_10004070_pt1 | contig 11201 bp, 8 predicted proteins | sample 101ome_21_FD_179979 | JGI IMG/M metagenome (GOLD analysis project Ga0255781, IMG submission 179979) | Coastal salt marsh microbial communities from the Groves Creek Marsh, Skidaway Island, Georgia - 101413BT metaG (version 2) | ecosystem: Environmental > Aquatic > Marine > Intertidal zone > Salt...
GTTTGATCACCCAGCCGACGCTCGGCCGTCAGTGCTCGACGCGTCGGCGCGCGAGTCGAGTCGAGGCGCGCGGTCGGTCGGGCGTCAAGGCGAACATGCGCGTGGGCCTCGCGATGGCGTCGGCGTCGGTGGTGACGGCGCCGGCGACGCGTGGTGGTGTTAAAAATGTTAAACATCAGAGACAGATGACGATGCCGACGGTGACGCGCCGAGGATCGACACTGCGCCGTCGATCGTCGTCGGCGTCGGAACCAGAGTGGAAAGTGCGACAGCGGGAACAGGACGCGGCGATATCGGCGGAGGAGGATGCGGTACGAGGACGGGTGGCGGAGTTGTTGAAACCGATTTTGGCCAACGGGGCGTCTTCGTCTTCGACGTCCGAGTCTTCGTCTTCGTCGTCTGCGTCTGCGACGCGATCGGCTTTGGCGGGTAAGATTGCGGCGGCGACGTCGGCGTTGGAGTCTGGGTTGATCGAGCGCGAGACCGAGGTGCGGTTGTTGCTCTTGGCGGCGTGCTGCGGGGAACACTTGTTGTTGCTCGGCCCCCCGGGTACGGCAAAGTCTGAGCTCGGGCGCAGGTTGAGCGCTTTGTGTGAGGGTGGGTCGTACTTTGAGCGTTTGCTCACGCGGTTCTCCGTTCCGGAAGAACTCTTTGGGCCGTTGAGCATGAAGGGATTGGAAAACGATCAGTACGTGCGACAGATTGATGGGTACCTACCGACGGCAAACGTGGCGTTTGTCGATGAGGTTTTCAAGGCGAACAGCGCCATTCTCAACTCTTTGTTGACGATTTTGAACGAGCGTTTGTTTGATAACGGCAACGAACGCATCGATGTTCCGCTGTTGTGCATGGTGGGGGCTTCGAACGAGCTTCCGGAGAGCGAAGAGTTGGACGCGCTGTACGATCGCTTCTTGCTTCGATCGAGCGTCGAACAGGTGAGCTCCGCCGGGTTGTCTAAGTTGTTATCCCTCGGCGGTGCCGCCGCGATCGGATCCAAAGCCGGCGATCAGGGTGGGATTAATAAGTCTGGCGAAAAGGCTGTCGTGCTCAAGCCTGAAGATTTCGCCAACATTCGCTACGAGGCTGCCGAGACGACCAAGGTGCCGACGAGCGTCATTGAACTCATTTCCGATTTGAGAACCTTTTTACAAGAAAAGTGCGAACCGCCGGTGTACGTCTCCGATCGTCGCCTCCTCAAGGCGGTTCAGCTTCTTCGCGTTGCGGCGTACACGAACGATCGCGCTGAAGTGAGCGAGTTTGATACTCTCTTGTTGACGAATGTGTTGTGGCAGCGTCCATCCGAGGCTGTCGTCATCAAGGACTGGATTTTGGAGCGCCTCGCTCAGGATCGCGGCACCAAACAAGTGCAATACTTACTAGCCGGTCTCTTCGGTCGCGCCTGCCGCGCCGACGGCGACGCGGAGGAGTGCAAGCAACTCCTCAAGGAGGCTAAGCAGCTCCGCGAGGTGCTCACCTCTCAACTGAGCGCGCTTCGCGGCACTCAAGGCGGTTCTCTACCGGCGCTTCGCGAGCACCTCTGGCTCAGTCCAACCGACGCCGCTCGCGCCGCGCAAACCCTCGGTCCGATGTTTTCCAAGGTGAGCAAATCCCTCGAAAAGCTTCTCGAGGACACGCTCACCCTCGAAGTCGCCCTCGAGCGCGACACCGAGCCGCACATTCTCGCTCTTCTCATGCCGGAATACTGGGCCTCTTTCATTCGCGAGGGTCCGATTTCCGACGTTCAACCGCTCGGCGTTTCCAACGCGCCGTGAGCGAGCGAGTGCGAGAGCGTGCGCGTGAGCGCCCGCGATTGGCGAATACATACAACCAATCGTCCGCCACAGCCTTTCCCGCGCACGCAATGTCGTTTCATCCATTTCGCGGCGCGAATGTTTGCGTTGTAATCGATTTCTTCTTCATTTGCCTTTTCTCAACTGTGAAGGCACCGCATAGCCACCGCATTGCATCGCGCACCGCACTCGTCGTTCGACGCCGAGACGCGAGTGAAAACACGACAAAAACTCCGGCGACGAACGCGCGCGCACACATGTTCGCCCTGGCGATCGCAGAGACGAAAGCGGCGGCGCACCGAGCCTCGTTGGTGCGAAGCGTCGTTCCGACGATTCGGCAACGCTTTTTCGCAATCGATCGCGACTTGAAGGACCGCGATGCGGCTGCCGAGGCGGCGTACATTCACGAGCGCGATATGGAGGCTTTGCGCGCGTTGTCTAAGAAGGTACGTGTGTGCGCGCTAGAGGGGAGAGACGATCGATCGATCGTTCGGCCGCGAATTCGTCTCGCGCGTTGATTGACAACGCTGAGTTGGATGATCGCCAAACCGACTGATCGAATTGAATTGACTGACGATGGATGGATTGATTACCGCGACGACGTAGATGCGAGACGTACACGCGAGACAACACGGATACGACGGCGCGGAGGAGGAGATCAAAGCTCTCAAGTCACACGTACCTGAAACGAGCGGGTTCTCAGCCGACGCGTTGGGAAGGTTGTTGGACTGGAAGCACGACGTGCTCGGAAACACTCGCGGGTCCAAGATGGGGGTCTAAAAAGTTGACGACGAAGATGATGATACCGACGAAAGTTTCGCTTGTAATGTCGATCGATAGACGACGCAGTGGTTCGTTTATGCGCATGCGTTTTGATGGATTGTTGCAATCCTACTATCTAGTGCTGAGGAGTCAATATTGATACATGTTCTTCAGCGTGACCGTCTGTCCGTTGAGGCCAAGACGGACGGCGAGGGCGATTATGACGACGACGCAAACCATGAGTAATCTTCGCGTGTTTTCCTGACGCGAATACAGCGTTGCGAATTCATCAGCCGCCTCAATCGTCGTGCGCTCCAAGGTTTCAATCTTTGTCTTGTCCGTCTTGACGCGTTGGCGAAGGTTCATCATCTCTTCATCCATCGCGGCAACCTCCTTTCGGACAATCTCGAGATCGCGCTCGTGCTTATCGCGCGCTTGCTTGGTCTCAGCGCGCGCAGCGTTTCGCATTTGCTCGGCGCGCGCCAAGAGACGCTTTAAATATTCCACTTGCTCGATTTCAGCGCGAAGCGCCGCTACCTGTTCGTTGGTGAGCTGATTTTGCGGATCGAGCGCCTTTTCAATCTTGTTCGCCTGCAGCTCCGCGACCGCGCGCTCCGCCTCAACCGCGCGCGTCTCCAACGCCTCTCGTCCCCAGCGCATGGATTCTAGTTCGGCGTTGAGTCTCTCAATCTCCTCTTTAAGCGATGAAATTTCCATATCTTTGGCTGCCGTTTCGCCGCTCGGCGTCGGCATCATCGAGCTCGTCGTCTCCCTCGCTTCGCGCTCGCGCTCGATCGCCACCGCAAAAACACCTTCAGATTCCGAATGCTCAGCCTCTTCCACCTCATCCACCACGTCGATGACTCGCGTAAACGTCACCGGAGACTCGACGACTTCTCCGTCCGAATCCTCCGCAGCGCTCGATTCTCCCTCGCTCTCGCTCAGCTCAAGAACCACCGACGCGGGCGTCGGCGGTGCCTTCGACCGTCTATTCGGGGGCTCACCCAGCGTCGGCTCGGGTTCTAATTCCTCCGTCGTCATCTCTCGTTCCTCACCGTCTGCGACGTCGTTTTGTTTGTTCTCGCTCGTCGTCCAACCATCCTTCGTCCCGTTCGTGTCGACAACCACCCGCTCAGGCGACGTCACGGCTTCCTCCGCACCCAACCCCGTCCCATCGTCCGTCTCAGCCCGGTTCTCCACGCGATCATTCGTCGACGCCGTCGATGCCGTCGTCTTTGAAGTCGTAGTCGCCGCCGAACGCTCCTCGTCCAGCGCGTTCGCATTCTCCTTTCGCCCCGTCGCGTCGTCAAACTCCTTCTCCAACCGCGTTCGCACGTCCGAACGAGACGCACTCGTCGCCGCGCTCGTCGCGGTGCTGCTCGCCGATCGCTCCAACGTCGTCGTCGTCGTCGTCGTCGCCGCCGTCGTCGTCTTTAAAGCGTCGTCACCACCCGCGGCTCCTCTCACTCGCTTCAAACCGTCAACGACATCCTTCCCACTCGTCTTCGTCGTCGTCGCTTTGTCCCCACCCGCTCTCTTCGGCACGGGTGACCGCGCGAGAAACGCGTGCGCCGCCGCGAGCGCTCTCGCCGCCTTATCCTCCACGCTTCCGTCGTCGTTCGACGACGACATTTGAATCGGGCACAAATTTCGCGCTGACAACTGACGCAACCGAACGGCACTGAGCGCCGCATCGACGCGCGAAATGCGAGCGAACGCGCTTCTCCGATGCGTCCGAACGCACAACGCGGATATCGCGCGGGTTTTGCGACTCGAGGAAGGGTTGTTGCGGCACCGCGTCGGGGAAGATTGGCTCACGATGTGCGACGGGGCGAAGACGCGCGGGGTTGTTTTGGGTGTGAGTTCAAAGTTGAACGCGCTCGTCGACGAGGCGTACGCCAAGGAGACGGATGCGAGAATCGTGCGGAGGTTTACTGGAGGAGGGACGATCGCTTGCGACGGGGACACGATGTTTGTCGGGATGACGATGGGGACGGAGACGGCGAGAAGGGTTGGGATGTTGCCGAGCGGCGGCGGAGGAACGTTCCCGCGAGACGTCATGCGAGCGACGGGGTTGATTTACGAACGCGTGTTTGATAAATGCGGCACGTTTGCGGTGCGGGAGAATGATTACGTGTTTGGGAACATGAAGTTTGGGGGGAACGCGCAGGCAATCACGAAGGAGAGGTTTTTACATCACACTTCGTTCTTGTACGATTACGACGAAGCGTCGATGCGAAGGTTGTTAAAGCACCCGGAGAGAGCGCCAGAGTATCGAATGGGGCGGTCGCACGAGGAGTTTGTGACTCGGTTAAAGACGAACGGGTACGAGAGAATGGAGGTTTTCGATCGGGTGGTTAGGGTGATGGAAGAGTTTGGGTTCGACGTGGAGTACGTCGATTTAGAGCACGCCGAGGAAATGGTTGAACGCGCCGTCGCGGAATCCGGCGTAAAGCGATGGGATAACACGAAGGTGTTGTTTTGATTATTGTTTGGGTAAATTAGGTACTGATAGCAGGCATCTAGGTACAGATAGGTACTGATGGTAGGCATAGACTAGGAGGCGGACAAGCTGCGCGTTCGGCGCGCTCACGACAACGCAATGTAAAACAAGATGAAGAGCACGACGCTGAGAAAGAAAATGACGCACAACTGCCCACGAATACCGGCGCGTTGCAAAACCTCGCGCATCTTTTTCTCTGCCGCCTGCAAACGCGCGTTCACGCCGTCGACATCCTCTTCTAAATCCTCCAACATTTTCGACTGCGAAGCCAACTCTTCGCCGATCGTCAACCCGACTTGACCAATCCTCGTAATGCTCGCCGAAATATCATCCAAATCCTCATCCTGTCGACGAACCAACAACTGCTGATGATCGTCAAACCCAGCCTCGGGGGCGTTCGACGCCGCCCCGAACGGATTCGCTCTTCCTCGTTCCGCGTCGTCCACGCTCACGCTCGCCTCTCGCTCCCTCCTCGCCTTACTCTCAACGAACGCCCGCAGTTCCTCCACCTTACCCCGCATCGACGCCCCCCATCGTTTTCGCTCCTCCAACTCCTCGTCCGATAGCCCGAACCGCGCTCGATCGCGCTCCGCGACGCGCACCGACCGGTCGAGTTCATCCAGTTCCCACTCCACGCTCTCAACGTCTGAAACCAACGCACTCGTAGGCGTCCCGTCGACGTTTGCAGACGTCGCGCGACGACGTAAATCGCCAACGGTGTTGGAGATTTCGTCGCGGACGACGTAGTACGGGTCTCTCGCGCGCGAATCCATCGTGCGTGTGTTCTAAGCGGCGTGTCACGCAGTGAGGAGGGCACTGCGCTCGGAAATGCTTTTTAGATTTCACTTTGAGCGCGCATCTTACGCCCGCACTCGACGACGCGGACGAGCCCGATCCTTCGGATACGACGGCGGACGGAGAGGGAGACATGATCCCGCTCGACGACGACGTCGACGCGTTGCGCGATCGCGAGGCGACGCAGCGACGATGCCAAAAACTCGCACACGAACTGAAGAGACACATGGGACCGAGGGCGTACGAAGGCTTTCGTGGACGCGCGCTGGCGTATCAGACGGATGAAATCACTGCGAGTGCGTTTTCAGATTTTCTGTTGGAGGCGCTCGGACGGGCGAGAGGGACGAGAGAGCTGGCGAGGGAGGTGGTGCGGACGTTGCCGTGTGAGAGGTTGCGAAGCGGGTTACGCCAGGCGTTGGGAGACGCGCTCGACGTAGAGGGTGATGGCCCGGGACCGGGCCCGGGATCGTCGGCGACAGCGACGACGAAGGAGCGTGGGATGAAGATTGAAACCATCGCGCCAGGTTTGGTGTGCCTGAGAAAGTTTTTGAGCGTCGAACAGCAAGAGTGGTTGACGCGAACTTCGTTTGAGGTCGGCGAGTCGGACGCGGACAGCGCCGCGGCTGGGCGAGGGTTCTTCGCGCGAGACGAAAGCGGAGACGGAACGCTCAGGTTGAATCAAGGCACACGCGGTCGGGTCATCTTGGACGTGGATGCGTTTCCAGACGGCGAACTCGAGGCGTTGTGCGCTCGAGCGGTGGACGCGGCGCAAAACGTCGACAAAGCGATGCCAGATTTCAATCCCACGACGGTGCTCGTCAATTTTTACAAGGATGGTGCCGAGTTTAAATGGCACAAAGACAGCGAAGACCCGAAACTAGTCAAGTCAAAGACGGGCCCACCCATCGTGAGCTTTTCCGTGGGGCTCTCTGCTGATTTTGGCTACAAGTACTCGTTTGAGGACCCAAACCATAAAACGATTCGGTTAAACTCGGGCGACGTCCTCTTGTTCGGCGGTCCGGCGCGCATGATCGTCCATTCCGTACTCAATGTGTACCCGGGCTCCATGCCCGGGCATCTCCGAGGAAAAATGCTCAACGGTAGACTCAACGTCACGGTTCGCGACATAGGCAACGGCGTCATCGACACGTCACAATTCCCCGCGTACCGCGTCTCCTACGACGGCGTTCAAGCCGAAGGCAACGTGTAAAATAAATAGAAACGCATGACTAGACGTCCGCGTCGACTCGAGTCGTTTTTCTTCATCACCAAACGGTTCGCGAACGATCGAGACTCGCGCGCGACAGCTCAGAAAACATTCAAAACGCAAAGCAAAAAACCAAAACTAACCGTCACTCCTAGTCCTGTCCCACCGCCCATGCCCGTCCCACCGCGACCGCGACCGCGCGCACACCGTGGAACGCCTTACGCCTCATCCACCGGTGCGTTCATCGCCGTCGTCGACGGTCCATCGCTCTCGTTACGTCGAGGTGAGAATGTCAATCTCACCTTTCTGGGCACGTCTTCGCTGACGCTCAACGAAAAGATTACATTCGTCTCGTGGAGCGACGACGACACCGCGTTCGCCGCGGTGACGTCGAGCGACGTGTTCGTGTACGAGGTTGACGAGAGCGCCGGTGGCGTGCGGTTCGTGGGGGCGTTGAAGGACGTCGGGGCGAGGAGCGCGCGGTGGTTACGCGGGTACGAGTGGTTGGCGAGGAGCGCGGACGACGGACAGAGCTTTGTGTTGGATGTACGCCCGACTACTACTACTACGGTGTTGACGCACTGTAATAAGTTTTATGGGAACGATCCCAATCGTGGGTTTGCGGTGTCGCGATGCGGGAGATGGATGGCGTTTTTGACTCGCGACGCCGAGGCGGTGGAACGCGTGGACGTCTTTTCAACGAAACCGCCGTGCAAAGGCGCGGTTTGTTTTCCGCTTGCGCCCGGGACGGACGCGAGAGCGATCGATTGGGGTGCAGATGGGGAGATTTTGGTGTTTGATGACGGGTACGGCGTGGATTCGGTGCCGAAACTGCTGGTGTTTACGTCAGACGGGGCGCTGAGAGCTACGGTGAGAGGCGCGTGTCCTTCGTACGCGCAAGCGAGCACGTGTTTGATTGCAGCGGCGAACGTGGAGAATGCCATCGTTTGGATCGATACACTGACATGGAAAATCACGCGCGTGGAGACGCATCCGACGAAACGCTTGGCGTCAGTGACGACGCGGGTGTATAGGGAGACAAAGACAGAGGACGAGGCAGCTAGCGTTTCGTATACCAAATTGGATGCGTACGAGCAAAAATTCATAGCGCTCGACGCCAATGGGGTGCAGAGCATAGGTATCAAGATGGCGCTGAGTCCATGTCAATCAATGATTGTGACGACGTGCGCGAGTCACACGGAATCAATCCTCTTCGTGTGGCCGACGGCGAAGACGGATGAAGACGGCGGGCCTCTCGCCATTTTCATTCAGCGTTCGCCCGTCATCGCTTTTCGATGGTTCGAGGACGAGGGCGTCGAGAGTGGAGCTAGATTGGTATTTTTGTGCGAAAACGAATCCGCATTGTATTCCTGGTATCCGGGTTCTCAGACTCCTGCGCGAAGCGCGCTCGGGTGCGAAGAATTCAAGCCGTCACGAATCGTCGGTTTATCGAGCGAGCGCACAAACAAGTATCTATTGGCATCTCCTAAAAACGGCGGCGCCTTCATTCAACACTCGCTCTTGTAAAAACGACAACAGCACATTTTAGTTTATTAAAAGTATCAAGTGCTCATCGCTTTTTGGAACGGCTTCGTACCGACGAGCTTCTTTCGAGTCTGGGCGCTTGCTTGTGCCTGCTCGCGGATCGAGTCAGCTTCTTCGCGAACGGCTTATCGTGTTTGATCATCACCCAAACGATCCACAACGGCACGACGAGATACGGCGCGTAAATCCCAATGAGTTTCATCTTGGCTGCATCCGAAATCCGCTTCGATTCATAAAAATATTGAAGAATCGGCACGAGCGTCGTTGCCGTATGCGCTCCGTAAGCTATGAAGTACCCACGCAAATCGTTACGGCGCTCCATGATGGCGCGCGCGGCGACGAAAAAGAAGGGCAACTGGAACAACAGCTCACACGTCACCAATCCAACCAACCAACGCGGTTTTTCCGCCATGAGCACATCCTCGTTGACGTCGATGTGCCACTGAAGTAAATTTTGAGCGAACGCTGGGACGATGCTCTTCGGGAGCACCACCTGCGAATCGATGAGTATCGTCGCGGGAATGTGCGTGACGAAGTACGCGAGGAACGCGACTCGGGTGTTTTCCGACACCGGCATGGTTGCGAGGAGATCGGAGGCGGAAGAGTGAGGGCGAGTGAGGGAAAACGGTTAACTTTTTGGCGCCAAAAAACCAAGCGTCTGTCGCATCAACAACCAGGCGACAACGAATCCAAAAGGAATGGTAGTGAAATAGAATTGAAAAGAACTGTATCTACTCGAGTACATTATGAAGTTACACCCTGACGTGCGCTCATGGCGTCGTAACTCATGACGTCGCGCATATCGTCCATTGAATACGACGGCGCTCGACGACCAGAAGCGGCGTCGAAGATTTTCTCAAACCACAGCTGCTCCTTATCGCTCCATTTGGGGTCGAAAGCTGCGATGACGGGAATGAGCTCCCAGCCTACGGCTATGCGAAGCTCCTCGGCTCGCGCGCGGGCTAAATTGGTCTCATATTTGATACCGTCCGTGTATGAAAGTTGAAACTTGCCGACGCCGCCGGACGTACCCCCGCGTTGAGCCACTCTGACGTCGACCACTTCATCATTCTCGAGGAATAGGAATTCAGCGTCAAACACGCCCGATTTCAACGCGTCTTTCGCGTCGTTGTCGTCACCCTCGAGACGCTTTCGAGGTGCCAGCGCCAATCGGACGTATCCTTTCGCTTCGTCAAACTCATCGACGCGCGCGGCAAACGATAGCGTTCTGCTCGATCCAATCGCGCCCGCTCGCGTCGGTCTATCCGGTAACTCCTCTCCGGTGACAAACGCGCGAGTCGTACCCACGATGAAGTTCGCCACCTCGGCTCGGTCAAACCCGTTTTCATCCGTCATCGCGTTCGGCGCCTCGCCGCTGTCTCGCAGTCGTTTTGCCCTCGACAAAGAGTCATTCCCCGCTCGTCCGCGCGGCGCTTCCACACCCGTCGCGACGGCAACAAGTCTCTCCATCGCTCGCGTTCGATCACCACCCTCGTACGACCACGGTGCGGTGAAATGTTTCGCGTCGTCGTTTTGCGACGACACGCAGCTATCCGCGTCGCGTTGGCAAGAGTTTAGATATCCGTTGTACTCGCCGACGCAGTCGGCGCAATCCCCAGCCGCGGGCGCCGGCGGCGCGTCCATCACTGCGCTTTCGTCAAAAGTGTCGTCGTCGTCGCTTGTCATCGCGAACGACCGTCCACTCGTCGTCGTGACGACTGTTAAAAGGCTCCCTAACAAGAACGCGTCTCGTCGAGTCACGACGCCGGCGTCGCTCACTCCGCGCGTTGTCGGCGACGTCGACGCGCGTCTCTGTCGCGACGAAACCGACGACGGTTCGTTCGCGCACCGCACCGGTGTTCGGGCGAAGAACGCGTGGGAGACGGGCATGGCGAGATGAAGAGTGACGAGCGCCAGTCAAATCAGCATCTTGTTTCGCTCAAGGCTGCTACTGTTTTACAACACTGCTACATGTTTCATTTCTAAGGAATCAACGCGAAGCGTAAATCTCTGACGCTCGAGGACGACGATGACGGATTGACGACGGTGTACCATAGGTTCAGACTCGCGCGTCGAGCGTGTTCGGGGATGATGAGAACCGCTTGTCGAGCGGCGTCGGCGAGCGAGCGATGCGTCGGCGGCGCAAACGGATCGGCTTTTTCATTCGTTCCGTCAGCTGAGACTGGGACGTCGAGATGGATGATGATAGAATCGAACATCTCGTCGTCGTTTGACGCGGTGATGGTGACGCATCCTTCGGTTTGGCTGGTGCCGAAACGCATGAGTTCCGCCGGTGGCGTCGCTGCGGCGCTCTCAAGCGAGAGGCCGAGCTCAAAGACGTGGATGATTGACGGTAAGAACTCGAGACTTTTGGCGCCAGAGGGCGCACTGGGGTGCAATGTCGTCTCTTTCGGGCACAAAAGGGCATTGGCTTTCGACAAGTCCACGCCATGAACGACGTCGAGGCTAGACTTGGACGCGACGAATTCAGGCAGATTGGCTCCGAAGCATACAAGACGTGCTCGAGAAGACGAATCGTCGTCCAAGTGACGCGTCCAAGGCGCTTCGATGGGAGGTTCGATCGACAAACTTGCAGAAC
>Ga0255781_10004072_pt1 | contig 11200 bp, 19 predicted proteins | sample 101ome_21_FD_179979 | JGI IMG/M metagenome (GOLD analysis project Ga0255781, IMG submission 179979) | Coastal salt marsh microbial communities from the Groves Creek Marsh, Skidaway Island, Georgia - 101413BT metaG (version 2) | ecosystem: Environmental > Aquatic > Marine > Intertidal zone >...
GTCTGCTTTAAATTTAGAATCTTTCTTTGCAACTTCCAAATCATATTTCTCTGCAAAGTGTTCCATAAATCTATCCACTTGCATCTGAAACCATATACCCATTGTGGTACCTTGAAACCATTTATAGAACGAACTGCCTATAAGTGAGCTCAACATTGATTTTAGTGCTAGAATAGTTAAATAATACATTAAAGTTTCTTCTCTTTTCTTACTATTTTTGCCAAAGCTTTAACATAATTTGGTATCCCGTGGTCTACGATTCCATCAAAGAATTTCCATCTTTTCCAAGAATTTAGAATTCCCATAAATAAATCAGACCATGTAGGTTTTGGTTGTAAATCACCATTTCGATCGAAATAGATCATTTGCCCGTGATGTCTGAATCCTAACCATGCAGGAGGAATACGACATACAATATCATTATTGTTCATAAATCTATAATGTGGACACTTAATGTTTTTTATAAACCTTGGGCCACCTACTCTTGGTGAACCAAAGGTAAATAATTCTGCTGGGGTATATCTGGTAGCGGCGATGGTTGCCATGGCAGCACCAAGAGAATGGCCTGTCATATAAACATCTTTACGGATTTTTAATTGATCGTTGTGTTCAATTTCAGATAACACATCCATCCATAAATCGTTTACTTCTTTTTGGAATCCACCGTGAACCTTACCACCTGCTACAGCCGCTTGTTTAATCATATTCAAGTCAGCCATAACATCATTAATTTTAGATGGTTCCGTTCCTCTAAATGCAAACCATAAATCATTACGGTCTTTTGCAATTAGGACTTCAGCACCATCCTTTGATACTAATTTAGCCCATGGAAATCCAAGTTTCTTACACTCGAATTGAATTTTCTTATCACTATTAAGATAAGCAATTGCGGAAAGTTTAGCAGCTACTACTGCTCTTTCTGAATTGGTTAATTCCTTTAACATTCTACTCATTTTCTACCCTCAATTCAACACCAGCCCCTTCTTTATCGCCGATGGTAACGTTTCTATAATATACAATCACTTCTCCAAGTTGATTAATATATCTTTTTAGTTCTTGCATGTTGTATGACATTAATTCATAGTCATCAACGGTCATTGCAACAAAGACGATATCGCCATTGTGTTTCTTTTTGATATCATCTTGAAATCTATCAAAGTATGTATATCCTTCTGGCCAATTGTTTTCTTTACCAAGTTCGCAATCTCTTGGTTCATTCTCTGCGGGCCTTCTACAAGGATTTGGTATCACTCTATCCGATACCACATACCATTTTGGTTCTTTTAAATTAATCGGTCTAGGTAATGTTGGTTGTACAATATCTATTTGGACCGGTTTAGTAATTATTTCAACTTCACGCGGTTGTGGTTGAAATATTGAGCATCCACTAATCGTTAAGACTACTAATGCGCTGGCTATCAGTTTCGATCCCATTAAATACCTCCAAAGTTGCATTATTTACTCTCAATTCGACTTGACCAGGACGCGCTGATGCAATTCTTGCCAAATTATGCCTTCTGAATATATCCAAATATTCGTTCATCTCAGTTTCGTACTGTTGATTTTGTTGAGACAATATTGTTAAATTCTTGGAAGTATTTTCCAAGTTGGCTTGTATTGCCTCTATTGCTGCTCTCTGTTCTGCATCACGTAATTCAAATGCCTGATTTAAAGCAGTCAGTTCTTCAATCTTTGCCTGGGAAGTGGTATAATAAAAATAACCACCCAATCCCATGGCAACTATAATGCCAATAAATAATTGATTCATAATTTTAATTTTTTGTTTTTACAGTTCCTTGGTTTCTTTCTGCAGTAAGTTTTTCTTGAGCCTTTCTTTTGGCTTCTCTTCTAGCAAGAATTCGTTCAACAAATTTCCTACCTTCTTTAGTTCTACCATCATATCTGCGCTCGACTTTTTTCTTTTTCTTTTTGTCGTGTACAGCATCTGCTGGTAAAGAAACGCCTCCAGCACCAACTGAATTGGCAGGAGCCTCTTCCCACATATTAACCCAATCTGAAAATGTTTTCCTCATCGTTTTATTTCCCTATTAGTTATATATATTTTTTGGTTAGTCTGAGGATGCAATACCTCGTAAATATTGTGCCCAAAAAGTGATGCATGAGGTTCCAAATGTGATTCAACTCTTACATTAGAATTTTTGGGTGCAATAACCTCTCCAGTTTCTATGGAACATACATCTTCAGTTAATGTATATGTTCCAGCTCTTAATCTGTTGCCTTCTTGGAACCATTTTGATTCCACTAGGTCTTCTGAATCATCTATAAAATCGGACATGAGTTTCTGAAGTTTCTTTTCAGACATACCCGTATGTTCTTTAATTAAAAATAAAGCCGCAGCATATGATGCTAACTTTGTTTTACCAAATGGTAATTTTTGTAATAACCTTTTAAGATTAAATACCAGTCGATGAAATACTGTATAGGAAGATTTTTCTTCCGATGTTTTTAAGGTACTAGCTTTCTTTAATACCTTACCATTATCATCAATGATACCTTGTTCAAACGCAGGCATTTTATCCCAGGGCGTAGTTAGCATTTTCAGAAATCTGAATGCATAAAATATATCCCCTGTTCTTGATATTAATCCCATTAAATTTTCCTTAAGGTTTCTACTACTACTGGATCCAAAACCACTTCTACCTTTTCATTCTCGGGTAGATAATTTAAAAATATCAAAAAAGGTTTTATATATGGCCAATGTTGTTTTTCGATCTTGTACCAGATCATTTTATTAGCCGCCTCTATACCAAACACATTATAAATTACAATAAGGTGATTTAAAATCAGCCGTTCTTGTAAATCATCAGTCTGTTCGTAACGAGTTAAAAGCCTCTTAAGGTATTTAAATCGGTTCACATCCTCTTCAAATTCTTGGACATCAGTACACTCTGGATTATTATAGTGTTGTGCCGCAAATAATTTAAAGTTTCTACTATTTAGCTCATCAAATATTTTCATCATATATTATATATAATCAAAGATGTAAGATATTACTCTTTACCGCCGTAGTTAGCACTCCAATCCGTTCTTGGAAAATTAGCAAATGATTTTAATTTACCTAACTCCGTTACCAAGTCATCTAAGTTAATATCATCTTCTTTTTTACCACTTGGTAATTTAACATTTCCTGAAAAACCAGGAAATAAATCAATTTCAAAATCAAGAGCTCCTTCACCAACTTTAATACCATTTTCTTTTGCTGTAGGTAAAGGTCCTTTATAAATTTGAGGAACAGATTTCATACCTTGCTTTTTCAAATGTTTATCAACAATTTTCATTGCTGTTTTAAAATCTTTAATAACAGGTGCTGATGTATTATCATCGTGCATAGCTTCTTGCTTTAACTTAAATTTGGCCATAAATCCAGTAATATGCATATATTTAAACGGAGGCTTAGGCAGTTTAAACTTTTCTTCAAGTCTGGCACTTTCTCTTAATTTAAAAAAATCTTTCATTAGTCTGACTCCTTGTCGGCTTCATAGTTTTTATCAACATAGTCAAAGAACTCTTTTTTCTTTTCTTTGTCTAGTTCTGCTGGAGACTCAACACCAAATTTCTTTAAAGCCTTATCAAAGAATTTTCTGTATTTAGCCTGTTTCTCAGATTCTTCTTTAGGTGCTTCTTCAGCTTCTTTTTCTTCTTTATTATAAACACTCCCGTCTAAGTCAGTTTTTACGCCAACTTTCTTTACGACATGCTTGTCTTTAAAATCTTTTTCGCCTTTAGCTCTTGGCTCTTCGACTTCGTTTACTTCTGGTTTTTCATGTACATAACCTTTCTTGGCATATTCTTCGTGTTCAGCCTTATCTTTGACTTCCACTTCTTTACCATTTTCAGGATGGTACATTTTATGAGGATATTTTACTTCCTCTTTTTTTACTTTACCCTCAAGTACATCACTGACTGTGGCAGCAATGCTTTGGGTTTCGTTATCGTTTAATTTCATATTTTTCTCCTATTGTATGAAAAGCATTCCTGTAATCCCTGTGGCTGCTGCCGCTATGACTACCCAGAATAATTTATTAATAATATTCACAGTAGAAGCATTTGTTCTTACCAAGTCTTCCACTGCGTCCACTCTATTTATAAGTGCTAGAATTTGCTCTGATTGCTGTTTACTAAAACTAGTCAGAGTTTGGATTTTCTCTTCGGCACGAGCAAGTGCGATGATTGCCTCTGACATTCTATCTATTTTCTCTTCGATCCGATCAAGCCTTTTGGCCTGTTCTTCACGCTGTTGCTGTGCTGTTGCCATATTTTATGATCCTACATTTAAGGGGAGTTTTACCTTTAATCAGTCTATGCATTTCTCCCTTTGGTATATAAAAAATCATTCCAACTTCTAGTAACCAAGGTAAACAATTTTCAAATTGGAATTGCCAACCTTGTCCTTCTAGTATTTCAATTTCTCTTAGTTCTCTATCACGGTGCCAAACAAATTCATCATCGTCTTTATCTAAAGGAAAGACACGAATATCGTCTACCTCTATATAAGGTCTACCACCAATAATTTCCGCCACCTTTAAGCCCTAACTGTTTTGCATATCTGGGTAATCTACATGCCCAGTATCCAGCCTTAGTTTTATCGGTCTTAGTATCACATTTATGTCTTGCCGCAAAACTGGCTGCTGCGTCTTTATCATTAATTTTTGCACTTAATCCAGTTGTATCTCCAAACTGAATTTTAATTACATTACCTTTATCATTCTTCACATACACATAGTATTTGGCATCTCCACCTCGTTTTGGCTGATTTAATTCAACCTCTCTGCCATCGTATTTGGCCTCGGTCATTTCAACCATGGGTGATTCTAGTGGAACCCATTTACCTTCGTACTTGCCAAATTCTCTATCTTTGAATGATTTCACTTTTTAAAAGTCCTAACTACCTTACTAATTAGCATTTTAATTGCTGTAAAATACGCCCAACCATATCCATAAAAAATATGGAAAGTGTGATTCTTTTCTATCGCAGACTTGGGTCCAAATTTCTTTGTCCAATTATCTACATATTCGCCTTTATATCTTAATACGGCGTGTGATACCTTCCACTTTGAAGGGCCCACTAAACAAATTCCTGCCTGATGTGTTATTAATAACCACCACATTTTTAAATGACTTTCTCCAGCCAATCTGTAAAGAATTGAAAGAGCGTAATCTTCACAATCTCCTACAAATTTACCTTCAGCATCTGCAGAATAGATTATTTTCCATGCATCTGCCATACCGAATTGGTCTTTATCTTTTCTGTATTTCCATTTGGTATTAAATGAAGATACTATTTTATTTCTTTCTCTTGTATTCATATTATTTCTTTAAATCGTAGCTATAAGTTTTACCTTTAGCTTGTTTTTTCTTTGTTACCCCAACTCCAGCAACTGAAGCTATCTTTTGCAGAAGAACGAAAAACTTTTCATCTTGTTTTTTATGTAAAAGTTTTGTCATATCATTTTCAAGTTTATGAAAAATACTCCTTGCAATATCCATATCTCGCATGACCAAGGCTTCTTGTACTTCACCTTGATCAACTTTATTCTGTAAATAATCTGTTGCAGTATCTAAATAATCTGCAGATTTAACTAATTTATTTACCCACCAAGCTGGATAGTCTTGGTCAGGTTTAATTTGGCCTAAAAGTTGTTCAGAATTTCTTTTAATAGAGGTAAGTTGATTCTTTACATTTGCTGAATCAACATGGCCGTCCTCTCTAAATTGCTTGAATGATTTCATTATGAGTCTATATCTATTTCGCCGTCATACTTACCTTGTTTAATATGTCCTTCATATTTCATAAGACCTATGTATGCATCATTGATATTTTCCCAAACATATGTGACTGTATCTACTGTATTAGGATATTGTAAGTCGGCGTGTAGTTTGTCTGCTTGTTCTAAAGCTTTTTTGATTTTTGCAATTTGTTTAAGTTCTTTATTTCTATCAAATTGCTTACCATCATGTTTACTTTTTCTCTGATAATTACCATTGTATCCTAGCTTTTCTTGTAGGCCTTCTTTTCTCATTTCCTTAAATGTTTTCATTTTTCTTATTCCATAGCCTTAATTGCTGCCAAAGCATCTTTTTTAGCCTTAGCATCTTGTTTGGCATTAAGTTTTTCTACTGCCTTTCTGATAAGTTCTAGTCTCTTAGCCTTTTCTTTTGGACTTAGAGCTTCTTCGACTTCTTCTTTGAAATTCAATCCAAGTCTTTTCTCATGTTTTTTGAGAAGTTGTGAAATCGTCATGTTTTTATTTGATGAATCATCAAAATCATCAGCGAGTAAATCATCTGATAGATATTTTGCATCTAACTCTCTACCTATCTTCTGTCCTTCAGGTGAACCAACTTTTACATTTTGTTTACCTTTGAGGAGTTTTTGCATTCCTGCAATTGCTTTCTTTTTCTTTGCAGGATTGTTATCAAAGATACCAATCGCCATTGTGCCTTCTGATAATTCTCTATCTAAAAAATCATCAAATTCATCAGGGTCATCTGTTTTAATTTCTCCATTATCAAATGCCCACTTATATAAATCATCTTCAACATTTTTTGGCAAGTCTTTATTTCTTTTTACAAAATTATCAATATGCCTTTTATGTTTTCTTATAAGAGCTTTCCATTTAGGGTCACGAATACCTTCTTGTACTGATTCGTTGGCCTGTCTGAGTGCATCTTTTACGATAGGATCATCTCCTAATCCCCGTTTCATTGCTTCGATTTTCTTATAAGCTCCAGTCATGTTACCACTCATGTCAAGAGCAATCTTAACGGCTGCAGCAACTAGAGACGCTGGGAACTTACTTCTGTATTTTTCTCTAAGTTGTTTAAATTTCATAGCTTCCTCTGTTTTAAATCCATGTTTCTTTTTTAAGATGTTCATTGCTGTAGCCATCTTAACTGATTTCCAATCCTTACCATATAAATCTTTAAATGCCTTATCTGATAGTGATTGTGCAATCTTTTCTAATTCTTTTTCCCTCGCAGGAGTTAATACAAAATCGCTCATACCTTTTTGGCCAGATCAGCATCTGCAGTAGACCATGTCTTACCTTTAGTGATAAACGAATTTACTCTAGCAAGGCCCCACTGCACTGGTGTTGTACCGGGTCTATGTCCGGTTCTCCAGGCAGCGACACCTCTGTCAAAAACTTGTTTTAATATACCATATGCAATTCCACTCTTGTCAGCCTTCTTCATAAGTGCTGCCTTAGTGTCTTGTTCTGTTACCATATAGTCTTCAAATGTGATGTATTCTGCCATTTCGCCATACATCTTTTTAAATTTCTTTGTATATTGTGATGGTTTTGTTTCTGCTGATTTATCTCCTGGTGCAGGTTTGTATGCTCTAGGATCATCATCGTCCATCTTTGCTTGTTTTGCAAACTGCGCGTGTCTTTTAGATGCAGTTGATTTTGAAAGTTTACCGTCTGGTGAATCGTCTTTGTAATAATTGCTTTTCTTTCTTTTCTGTGCGACGGTCATTTTTTCTCTGACTTGTTGACCTGGTGTTTCTTTCTTCCATCTATCCGTGAGTTTCTTTGTTCCCCATTCACCAGCCATAGTTTCTACTGATTCAAGCCAAACTCTTTTTCTTTCATCATTTACCTTAATCATAAGATAATTAGGGCCTCGGGTAATTACCTTACCTACTTCTTTTGTTTCTTTAATGCGAACTGTATCTCCAACATTATATAGATTTCCTTCTATATATTCTTCCCTTGTTTCGGATACTGTAGGTAATTCTATATGCTGTCTGAACGATTCTTTCTTTAATCCCATTCCTTTACGAACAGCGTAATATAAATCTTGTGGGTTATAATTTTTAGGTAATCCTTGTGCAAACTTTTGAAGTGATCCCTCTGCAGCAGCCAATCTCATTTTAGAAGCACTCATGCCTGATACATCATCTTTATCGGGGTCTCTATCCCCAGCTGATACAACTCGTATGGCTCCTTCAAATTGGTAGAAACCATGTCTTGCATCTACGCCGTTATATTTGTTTAATAGGATATCAAATTCTTTTATTCTATCAGATCCTACAACCATTGTGACTTTGGTAAATCCTTGGTCATATAATTTTACACATATATCCAATGCGTTACGAACATCAGGATCAGCCATAACATTTCGTGCATGTTTAGGGAACATCTTACGAATGAATTTAATTTTTTCTTTGAATTGTAATGGATTCTTTTTAGGGTCGACTGACTTAGATGAATATATACGATAAACGCCCGAACGAGCTACTTTCTTTAATGTATCGAATAATTTTTCGTGCCCAATAGTGGGTGGATTAAAACGGCCAAACACAAAAGAAACTTCTTTTGTTGATTCCGTTACATATGTACTGAATGACTTGAGTTGCATTTATATCCTCGGTATCCCATTAGCCTGGATTGTCCCAGCCTTTTATAATATCTTTGCTGAAATTATTGGCAGAAAATTCCATACGGTCTACCAATTTAACAGCACCACCTTCCATTCGATCTATGGCAACAAAACCTTCGGGGTTGGTTACTCTAAATCCGGATGTTGTTTTTACAAACGTACCAATTTTGCTTAGTTTGTTTAGTTTATTTATAATAATTAATTTACTATTTATCACAAAATTCTGTAAATCAAAGATTAATTGTAGGTTTTTTAAGTTGGATTTATTAAAAAACTTTAATAATTCATCTCGTTTTGAAATCTGTACATCTTTACCTTTCTGTGATTAACGCTTATCTATTTCTTTTGCATATCTATCTGTTACAAATTGGATTAAACCTTTGGCATGTTTAGCTGTATTGGAGACGCGTTCTCCTTTACGTACCATAGAGTTATTATAGATATTAATAATTAAATTTAATTCCTTATTTGACTCCAGCTCTTTAAGTGTACTACTTGCAATCTTTTGAAATATCTTACCAGCGGCAGATAAATTATTATTAAGTATTTGAGTTTCTTTTGCAGTAAGAGTTGCTGTACCAGATAAATCAGGTAATGCAGCATCTACCATCCAAACATCTTTTGACTTTTTAAGTTTTGGTACGATTTCTTTACCAAACTCTGCTTTCATTGTTTCAAATGTTGCTCCACTGTATGTTGTATGCCAGACAATTCCGATCTTAGCAGAAGTAATTTCTTTAGCAAGAGGGATATCAGCAGGAATAGCATAAACGATGGTATTAGGGTGAAAAGTAATATGATTAATTCCATTAATTTTTTCCTTTTTCAAGTCAGCACTGTCAAACATAAAGTCGCCTTGAATGACTCCTTTAATGCCTAAATCTTTAAGTGAATCAAAAGCCAAGATTAGTTTCTTTTGTAAATCTCCAGATGTATCTGCTTTAATATCATCATGTGATTTATATACCTTAGGATTCTTTGCAAATATACCTTTCTTTGCCACAAAGAATTTTCCATCGGTTGGATCCTCTCCAGCAAATACAGCAGGAGCTCCATCCCATTTAACGGTAATATCTACTGGAGCCTTTGAACTACCAGATAACATATCACGCAAAGACCTAAGAGCAAGAATAGCTTGTCGCGCACCTTTAACACCACCATCAAGAATTAAATCCTCTATGTGAGTCATATGAGTATTCTTTGCGGCTTCTGTTAATGGTGTATATGTTTTAAATGATCTCATTTGTATAATGCCTTAAATTCGTTTGTCATTGTTGCCATAAATGATGGTGCTGATCTGAAGTTACCCTTATATCTGAGTGTAATATGACATGCTGGAATGTTTCCAATTAATAAATCAAAGTGTAACATTGCTGCTCCTGCACCTGGTTCATATGCTTGAACTTTATTTGGAGTAGGTCTTATTGATGTTCCACCTTGGGAAAATAAATCATCAAGTTTTGTTGTGACGGTATTAATATCCTTAAACTCTCCCTTTTCTACAACTACACCTTTTGATGGGCCGTAATCACCCACACCTGTAACCAGAGCAAAATCAAAGTTGACTTTCTGTAAATCTTTTAAATCTGCTTTAAATATTAATTGAACTAATTGGTTAGCAATCATGTCTTTGTTTTTAATAATAATATCAGACATCTGCTTAAATAAAGATTTATTTGAACCTTTTAATTCTGAATTAATAATACTATTATCTATTCTTTGAATATAGTTTTTCCAATTCTTTGTATTAGGCCTTTTCTTTTTCATATCAAGTTTTAATTCAGGTGAAAGTGCACCCATTTTTTTGGCCTTGGCAAGAACTCTTAAATAAAACATACCAGCTCTTTTATCGAGTTCTGCCATCATTTTATTGAATTTTTTATCCTTAAATAATGTAGCAAATGATTTGTTAATTAATGTTGGATCGGTTTCTGTAAGCCTTTTCTTTTTCTTTAATGATACACCAAGGAATTTATTTCCTTTTTTAACAATAAAGTCAGAGGAATTAAAGTCAGCCATACCATGTTTAGTAATCTGAAACTGTTTTACATCATCGTCCCAAGATTGACCTGTAAGATAAACCTTATCTGCACTACCATAACCTGCAGCATGAACAGTATTTGCGGCTGAGATTGCCTGTGCTAGATTTGAATAATCACCACCCATAGAAGCCACCATACCTGGTGTATAACCTTTTGCTTTTCCTAATTGTGCCTTACAATCTTCTATTAAGGCATCCATTTCATCTGAATTAGTTACCTTTGGTATTTTTGGGAAAATACAAAGAAGGGCTGTCATTAATTCATTTGGATCATCACCAGCAGCACTTCTTTTACCATTTGGTCTTAAATTACAATAGACATATCTGTCCATGTCTTTGTATTTAACAGCAAAGTCTTTTTCTACTCTATCTGGTGCGGGTTTTACTCTTTCGAGTTCTGGGTGTTGGTCAATGATTTTATTGGCCAATTGAGAATATTTTGAACGTTCTTTATCGTCCATGAGAATTGATATACCAACCTTTTTGGAGTTGGACTTACCTGATCGTTTATCAAGTTCAATCTCTGTATTAATGGTTCCAATACTGTCATCAATATCGGAAATAAGTTGGAGAGCAAATGCGTCATCATTCTCATCGTACTTTAGGTTAGCTAAGTCCTCGAATATGTTAGAATGTTTTATAAATGATTGCATATAATTCTCCATTTAATAGGTATTATAACACTATTTATAAAAATGTCAACACTATGCGTTGTAAAAAGGATTCGGTACTATGTTCCCCTTATCGTCATAA
>Ga0255781_10004076_pt1 | contig 11190 bp, 11 predicted proteins | sample 101ome_21_FD_179979 | JGI IMG/M metagenome (GOLD analysis project Ga0255781, IMG submission 179979) | Coastal salt marsh microbial communities from the Groves Creek Marsh, Skidaway Island, Georgia - 101413BT metaG (version 2) | ecosystem: Environmental > Aquatic > Marine > Intertidal zone >...
CGATCCAGTAATTGAGATCAATGTTGATGCCGAACAGTTAGAAGATCGTGTTGATGAAGCTCTGCAGTATTACAGAGAATATCATTCAGAAGGTACGTACAGAGGATATATTCAACACCTCGTAACTGCCGACGATATTACTAATAAGTACATTCCAATTTCTTCTAATGTTCAACAAGTTACAAAACTATTTAAACTAGAACAAGGTTTGTTCTCGCGTAACATGTTTAGCATTAAATATCAAATGCATTTAAATGATATTGCAAACATGCATTCTTATATTGGTGATCTTGCTTATTATGAACAAGTAATGCAGTACATGTCTTTGCTAGATATGAGACTGAATGGAACACCTCAAGTAGATTATGTAAGAAAACAAAATAGACTTTATATTCATGGCAATTTTGAAGATGAAGATGTAAAAGAAGGCGAATATATTATCGCAGAAGTTTATAGCATTATTGATGCTGATGATCATACTGCAGTATGGAATGATATGTGGCTTAAAGAATATACAACTGCTTTGATTAAACAGCAATGGGGCGCAAACCTTATTAAATTTGAAGGTATGCAACTTCCAGGTGGAGTTACAATTAATGGCCGTCAATTATTTGAAGATGCCATGCAAGAACTAGAAAGATTAAGAGAAAAACTTAGATCAGATCACGAATTACCTGTAGACTTCTTTGTAGGATAACATGGCCACCAATCTTTATTTCAGCCAAAAAGTAACGTCAGAACAGAATCTATACGAAGATATCGTGATAGAGTCTTTAAAGATGTATGGCCAAGATGTTTACTATCTCCCAAGAGATATTGTAAATGAAGACCGCATATTTGGAGATGACGTACCTTCTCGGTTTAATTCAGCATATAAAGTTGAAATGTATATTGAAAACATTGAAGGCTTTGATGGTGAAGGAGATTTGTTTACTAAGTTTGGTGTAGAAATCAGAGATCAAGCGACCTTTGTTGTTGCGAGACGAAGATGGACTTATACAGTTAACAACTTTGATAATGATATTAATAGCGTTAGACCTAGAGAAGGTGATTTGATTTATCTTCCATTGTCTAATTCAATGTTTCAAATTATGGCTGTTGAACATGAACAACCATTTTATCAATTAAGCAATTTACCAGTATACAAACTGAGAGCAGAACTATTTGAATATAATGATGAAGACTTCGATACTGATGTCACAGTTATCGATGATATTGAAAGAGACTTTGCTTATGAATATCTACTTACATTAGATAGTGCCGGTGGTGGATTTACTATTGGTGAAACTGTAAATCAAACTCTAAGCACTGGCGTTATTATGTCCGGCGAAGTTTCACGCTGGTCAGATTCAGATAATGTTCTAGGGCTAATTCATATTGGTGCTGATGATGGTAATTATCACGAATTTGTTTCGGGCTTAAATGTAATTGGTACAACTAACATTGCAGATGTTGGTGAAGCCTTCTCAACAGTGCTTGTAAGTAGTGTAAGCGAAAATAATCAGATTAGTTCTAATGAACAAAATGATGACTTTAGTACTTTTGGAGCTGATTTCTTAGACTTTAGCGAATCAAATCCATTTGGTGATCCGGAGAATAATTAATGTTTGGTACTCATTTTTATCATCAACGGTTAAGAAAAAGCGTTGCTATTTTTGGTACGCTTTTTAATAATATCTACGTGCTTCGTAAAAACTCTTCTAATCAAGTGATTTCTCAGGTTAAAGTTCCATTATCATATGGGCCACAAAGGAAATTCTTAGATAGAATTCGCCAGAATCCAGACTTAGATACTGATACCAAAGTAGCAATTAAGTTGCCACGCATGTCTTTTGAAATTGTTGCGATTCAATATGATGCGCCAAGACAGTTACCAAAAACAAATCAATTTCAGCAAGCAGGATCCACTGCTGCATTAAGAAATAAGTTTAATATTTTTGTTCCATATAGCGTTTCATTTCAATTAAGCATATATGCTAAAAATCAGGATGATGCATTACAAATTGTAGAACAAATCTTACCATACTTTAATCCGCAATATACATTAACACTGAAGCCTTTTGAAGATTATCCAGATATTAAAGAGGATGTTCCAATTGCTTTAACTGGTGTAGATTTTACTGATGATTATGAAAGTCCATTAGAACAACGTAGAACTATTATATACACTCTATCATTTGATATGAGAGTTAATTTCTATGGACCAATCTCAGAATCTGGTGTAATTAAAACTGCGATAAATAATATCTATGAGATTGATAGAGGCTTGGCAGATTCAGATCTACAAGTTGCATCATTTAGAACTCGTCCAGATCCATTTAATGTTTCGGCAGATAGCGATTTTGGATTTGCTGATTCTTCAGATTATAATTACTTATTTGATTTTGATAGTGCATAACAATGACAGATGATAAAGATAATACAGCAGATAATGATTTTGAATATGCTAGAAGAAATTACCATGACTTACTAGCAAAAGGTACAGATGCTCTAGAAGAGATGATGGAGGTTGCAAGAGCGACCGAGCATCCGAGAGCATTTGAAGTATTTTCTAATATGATGAAACACGTTGCTGATATTAATGGCAACCTAATAGATCTTCATAAGAAACATAAAGATTATAATAAAGAAGAAAAGCCAGCGGAACTTGCAGGCCCAACTACAAACAATTTGTTTATTGGTTCCACCAGTGATTTACAGCGTATGCTTTTAGATAATGATAAGGAAAATGTAGTTGACATTAGCGATTACAAGAAAGATGAGTGACAATTATAACGGTAACATTAACGTTAAGAGAGACGGTGTTACACATAATTACACAAAAGAAGAACTTCTAGAATACACAAAGTGTATGAAGGATCCAACATACTTTGCAATTAATTATTGTAAAGTGATTTCTCTTGATCGTGGATTAGTTCCATTTAAGTTATATCCATACCAAGAGAAAATGTTCGATCACTTTAACGATCATAGATTCTCAATCGTATTAGCATGTCGGCAATCTGGTAAATCTATTTCTTCTGTTGCTTATCTACTGTGGTTTGCATGTTTCCATCCAGAAAAAACAATTGCCGTTTTGGCAAACAAGGGTGCGACTGCAAGAGAAATGCTAGCACGTATTACTTTGATGCTGGAGAATCTACCATTCTTTTTACAACCTGGAACTCGAGCATTAAACAAGGGTTCTATTGAATTTAGTAATAATAGTAGAATCATTGCTGCAGCCACATCAGGTTCTTCTATTCGTGGTATGTCTGTGAACTTACTATATCTTGACGAATTTGCATTTGTTGAAAGAGCTGCTGAGTTCTATACATCCACATATCCTGTTATCTCATCCGGTAAAGATACAAAGGTTATTATTACATCAACCGCAAATGGTATTGGTAATATGTTCCATACAATTTGGGAAGGTGCAATGCAAGGCACTAATCAATTTAAGCCATTTAGAGTTGATTGGTGGGATGTTCCAGGACGAGATGAAGAATGGAAGCAGGCCACAATATCAAATACATCTCAATTACAATTCGATCAAGAATTTGGTAATACATTCTTTGGAACAGGTGATACTTTAATTAGTGCTGATTGTTTATTAGAACAAAGAGCCGGTGAACCTATTCGAATATTAGAAGGTGGTAGTGTTCTGATTTATAAAGAACCAGAAAAGAATCATCAGTATGTTATGACTGTGGATGTTTCGAAGGGAAGAGGACAGGACTATTCGACATTTAATGTGATCGATATCAGTACTAGACCTTTTGAACAGGTTGCTGTTTATCGCAATAATACTATTTCTCCAATACTCTTCCCAAATGTTATTTATAAATATGCGAATGTCTACAATGAATGTTATGTTGTTGTAGAAGCAAATGACCAAGGTAGCCTTGTAACAAATGGTTTGTATCACGAATTAGAATATGAACATCTGCATATGGAATCTCTGATTAAAGCTGATAGGCTTGGTGTGGAGATGAATCGCAAAGTAAAACGTATTGGTTGTTCTGCAATTAAAGATATACTGGAAGCAAACAAACTCATAGTGCGAGACACACAGACAATATTAGAAATGTCTACCTTTGTTGCTCGTGGTCAATCCTATGAGGCGTCAGAAGGTAACCATGATGACTTAATGATGAATTTAGTTATGTTTGGTTATTTCGCTATTGGTAATTCCTTTGAACAAATTACAGAAGTGTCGTTAAAAGAAATGATGTTTAAACAAAGAATGGAAGAGATTGAAGCTGACGTTCTTCCATTTGGATTTGTTGATGACGGTTTAGATGCTGTAGAACAAGAAGAAAATCTAATAAATGGTAGGCCGTGGTATGAAGACGTCGGCTCTATGTACTAAAAATATAAAAATTATAAATACAAGTAATTGAATATCCGTATAATGATAACACATAATTCGATTACTGGAAAAGGAAACAAATATGGCAATTGGTGCACCTTCAGAATCTCCAGCTATTGTCGTCAAAGAAGTTGATCTTACAGGCGGTGTGCCTAATGTACAGACAACTACTGGCGGTATGGCAGGAGCATTTCGCTGGGGTCCAGTAGAAACTCCAACACTAGTTCAAAACGAAGCAGAACTAGCTGAAGAGTTTGGATCGCCTAGCGACAGCTTTGCTGTAGACTTCTTGTCTGCTGCATATTTTTTAAGATATTCCAATGCATTGCAAGTTGTAAGAGCTATTGATTCAACAGGTAAAAATGCCTGTGATAGTTCAGACGCTGCTACTCTTATCAAAAATAGAGATGCATGGGATAACGGAACATTTTCAACAGGACGTGTTTTTGCAAAATACCCTGGTGAATTAGGAAACTCACTACAAGTTGTTTGGTCAGATGGCACAAACTGGTCAGGTTGGAACCCAACTTATGCAGGCCAATTTGATGCTGCTCCATCTGGCGAAGAACATCACGTTCTAGTTCTAGACCAAGATGGCGTAATTACTGGAACTGCTGGTACAGTTCTAGAAAGATACCCATTCGTGTCTGCCACAGCCGGCGCTACGAATGCTGATGGTTCAAGCAACTATATGAAAGACGTCATTAACAGAGGATCAAACTACATTTGGATGAACGAAGTTGTTGATTCAACTGGTTCTTATTCTCTTACAGGCGGGACAGTTGGTTCTACTCCAGGTACTGACGACCTTCAAACTGCGTATGACGAACTTGAAGATAAAGATACAATTTCTCTAGACTTTTTGATCGCACCAGGTATGACTAGTGCTACTGATCAAGAAACTATGGTTGATGATCTAGTTACAACTGCAGGCACAACACGTAAAGATTGTGTTGTTGTTACATCTCCTGCGAAAGACTCTGTTGTAGGTAATGCTGATCCTGTTACAGCCACAGTTGCTGATGCAGCTGATTATACATACAGTTCATATCTATTTGTAGATAACAACTGGTTAAAAGTGTATGATAAATATAACGATAAATACGTTTATATTCCAGCAGCTTCTTCAACAGCTGGTATCATGGCAGCTTCAGATGCAAACAGCGCTCCTTGGTTCTCACCAGCCGGTTCACGCCGCGGTGCATATCTTGGTGTAACATCGCTTTCTTATACACCAACTAAAGCTCAAAGAGATACGTTGTACAAAGCAGGTATTAACCCAATTGCAAATCTACCAGGACAAGGTATTTTGTTGTATGGTGATAAAACACACTTGAACAGACCAAGCGCATTTGACCGAGTCAATGTACGTCGTTTGTTTAACGTTGTTGAAAGAGCAATTTCACTGGCAGCTAGAAACACATTGTTCGAATTGAACGATGAGTTCACTAGAGCTGAGTTTGTAAATATTGTAGAGCCTTTCTTGAGAGAGATTAAAGGTCGTCGCGGTATTACAGACTTCCGTGTGGTATGTGATGAGACAAACAACACTCCAGCTATCATTGATAGAAATGAGTTTGTTGCGAATATCTTCATCAAACCTGCTCGTTCTATCAACTACATCACTCTAAACTTTGTAGCTGTTAGATCTGGTGTCGACTTCGAAGAAGTCGCTGGTCTATCGGTATAAGGAGATAAAAGATGGCAGTTTTAGGCGTTGATGATTTTAAAGCAAAACTACGTGGTGGTGGTGCTCGCCCTAATCTATTTAAGGCGACAATCAACTTTCCAGGTTATGCAAATGGCGATGTAGAATTAACATCGTTCTTGTGTGAAGCAGCTCAGTTGCCTGCTTCTACAATTGGTACAATTATTGTTCCTTTTCGTGGTCGTCAATTAAAGATGGCTGGTGATCGTACATTTGATGTATGGACTCCAACTATTATTAACGACACAGATTTCAATGTTCGTGACGCAATGGAGCGTTGGATGAACGGTATGAATGCGCACTCTGCAAATACTGGTCTAACCAACCCTGTTGATTACGAAGCAGACCTTGTTGTCGAGCAACTTGACAAAGATGGTTCTACATTGAAAACATATAACTTCCGTGGTTGTTTCCCAACTGCAGTATCTCCAATCGATCTGAACTATGCGACAGAAAATGAGATTGAAAGATTCTCAGTTGAATTCCAAGTACAATACTGGGAAGCCGCAACAACTACTTAAAGTAGTATAAATAGATTGAGGGGCTTGAAAAGGCCCCTCTTCATTCAATATTAGGAATTAATATGGCTGATAATAACGGACTTAGATTATTTGGTTTTGAAATTAAACGAGCTCAAGACAAGAAGGCTGATCAAAGACAGTCTATTGTTCCTCCTGTAGATCAGGATGGCGCTGGTTATGTTACAGCCGCTGGTGCTCACTATGGTACTTATGTAAACCTTGGTGAAGGCGACCACGCAAAAGATAATTTACAAAACATTAGGCAATATAGAGCAGTTGCAGTACATCCAGAAGTTGATGCAGCAATTGAAGATATTGTAAACGAATCAATTACTGGTAACGAGAATCAATCTCCAGTAACTCTTGTTTTAGATCATGTTGAAGGTCTTAGCGATCAACTGAAGAAAACCATGACCGAAGAATTTGATAACATTTGTTCTATGCTACAATTTACTGATTATGGACATGATATTTTCCGCAAGTGGTACATTGATGGAAGAATCTACCACCACCTTGTAGTTGATGATAAGAATTTAAAAGCTGGCATTCAAGAAATTAGACCAGTTGATTCTACTAAAATCCGTAAAGTAAAAGAAGTTAAGAAGAAAAAAGATCCAGTTACTGGTGCGTCTTTGGTAGAAAGAGTGGATGAGTTCTATATCTATCAAGAGAAACCCGGTGGAACGAATCAAGGTGTAAAATTATCTAATGATTCTGTTTCTTATGTAACATCTGGCTTGTTAGATGTTGACCGTAAAAGAGTTGTATCGCATCTTCATAAAGCATTAAAACCAATTAACCAATTGCGTATGATGGAAGACTCTCTAGTCATTTATAGACTATCGAGAGCTCCTGAACGTCGTATTTTCTATATTGATGTTGGTAACTTACCACGTGGTAAAGCTGAAACATATATGAAAGATATTATGGCTCGTTACCGTAATAAACTTGTATATGATGCTGATACTGGTAAGATTCGCGATGACCGTAAACATATGTCTATGTTGGAAGATTTCTGGTTACCTCGTAGAGAAGGTGGCAGAGGTACTGAGATTTCAACACTTCCTGGTGGCGAGAATCTAGGTCAAATTGATGATATTATCTACTTCCAGAAACGCCTATATAGATCTTTAAACGTACCAATTAATAGATTGGAACAAGAAGCTCAATTCTCTCTTGGTCGTTCAACAGAGATTAACCGTGATGAGATTAAGTTCCAAAAGTTTATTGATCGTTTAAGAAAACGCTTCTCTATGTTGTTTACAGAGATTCTGAAAAAACAACTAATTATGAAAGCGATTATTACTGAAGAAGATTGGAAAGCTTGGCAACAGGATATTGTTGTTGATTATGTACGTGATAACCACTTCTCTGAACTAAAGGATGCTGAACTATTACAAAATAGAATCCAAACTTTAGATCAGATGCAGCAATATGTAGGTGAGTTCTTCTCAAAAGAATGGGTTATGAAAAACGTGCTTCAATTCGATGATAATGATATTGAACAAATGAAAAAACAAATTGATGGTGAAGTCCAATCAGGCGAGATTCCTGATGGCGAAGAACAAGAACAGGAGTAATTGATGGATATTGAAGATCTAATTAATAATGTAGCGAATCAGGACTTTGCAAATGCTGGTCCAACGTTTGCTGAGATTATGAAAAGCAAAATGGATGATGCTCTTGAGCAAGAAAAAGTTGCTGTAGCAGGTCAAATTTTTAATGGCGTTGAGGATGTTGAACCAGATAAAGAAGACATTGAAGCCGCTATCGATGAATTAGAAGATGATGACGAAGATCAGCTTGAAATGGATTTCGACGAAGATGAAGATGAAGATGAAGAATAGTCGAAAAATTAAAAAGTATAAATAAAAGTTAAAAGATACATGACGAAATCATTTAAACAGATTAGAGAATTAACGGGTAGGAAGCCATCTGGTAAACAAGTTCTAAATACCAAAATGGATAGGATACCTGTTAAGATCACTAAAGAGAGAAATGATTTCGTTGTTTATATAGATGGTGACAGGCTTGATGCTTATAAAACTCAGCGTGAAGCAGAGAAAATGGCAAAAGAGTTTGTTAAACAATACAAGGGTAAATAGATGAAGCTAATTACAGAATTTACAGAAAATGATGTACAATGCATCATTGAGAAAAAAGAGGATGGTACCAAAACTCATGTGATTGAGGGTATCTTCGCTATGGCTGAATCTAAAAACCGAAATGGTCGCATCTATCCAAAAGCTATTATGGAAAAAGCTGTTGGTAAGTATGTTGACGAACAAGTTTCCAAGGGCAGAGCGGTTGGTGAATTAAACCACCCAGATGGACCGACTGTCAACTTGGATAAAGTATCTCATAAGATTACGGAACTCAAATGCGAGGGAAATAATGTTATGGGAAAGGCGCGTATCTTGGATACTCCAATGGGTAATATCGTAAAAGGTTTACTTGAGGGCGGTGTTCAACTAGGTGTCTCAACTCGTGGTATGGGTAGCCTCGAGCAGCGTAACGGTGTTATGTATGTCAAAGATGACTTTATGCTAAATACAGTTGATATTGTACAAGATCCTTCAGCTCCAAATGCTTTTGTTAATGGGATTATGGAAGGTGTTGATTGGGTCTGGAATAATGGCATCATTGAAGCTCGAGAAATTGAAAAATTAGAGACTGAAATTAAACGTGCTCCGCGTGCGGATCTATATGAAACGCAGGTTCGTGAGTATAAGAATTTCCTCTCGTTACTGAAAAATAATCTATAATAAGGAGTCAAACATGACTGATCAAGTACAAGACCAGGATGTAGAGCTCGACGAGGAAATCGAAGAAGCTCATGATCCAAAGAATGCTGAAGCTCAGTCAATCGCATCAGTAGATGCGGCTGAAGAAAAAGGCCCTAAAGCGAAAGCTCGTAAAGGCGATAAGAGCAACAGCGAACCAATGCAAAAAGCACCTGCTGCACCAGCAGCCATGAAGGCCGAAGATGTAGAATTCGATGGAGACTTTAGTGAAGACCTAAATGCTCTGGTGGAATCTGAGGCAACTCTTTCAGAAGAGTTTAAAGCCAAAACAGCAGTAATCTTTGAAGCAGCGGTTAAGTCCAAAATTGCCGAAGAGATCAATCGTTTGGAAGAAGAATATACTACTCAGCTTGATGAGGAAGTAGCTTCTATCAAAACAGATCTTGTGGAAAAGGTGGACAGCTACCTCGACTATGTGGTTGAGCAATGGATGGAAGACAACAAACTAGCAATTACTTCAGGCCTACGTACTGAAGTTGCTGAAGGTTTCATGGGTAAGTTGAAAGACCTATTCGTAGAATCTTATGTTGATGTTCCTGAGTCCAAAGTCGACCTAGTAGATGAACTTGCAACTGCACACGAAGAACTCGAAGAAGAGTACAATGATGCAGTAGCAAAAGCTATGGCACTTGCAGAAGAGCTAGAAACATATAAGCGTGATGCAATCATTCGTGAATCATCTCGTGATCTAGCAGAAACTCAAGTTGAAAAGCTAACATCACTTGCAGAAAGCATTGCATTTGAATCTGAAGAAGATTTTGCATCGAAAGTTGCAACTCTGAAAGAATCATATTTCGGTGCTAAAACTGCAACATCTGTTATCGCAGAAGAGTCTGAAGATGATACAGCTGATGAAGCTGTTGAAACCAGCGCGATGATGGAATCATATATTCAAGCCCTAAGAAAAACAACAAAGTAATTAAGGAGATCCTATAATGGAAACTTATGATCGTCTCGTAGAGAAATGGTCTCCAGTATTGAACGAAGAATCAGCTGGTAAAATTGAAGAATCGCACAAGCGTGCGGTTACAGCTGCCGTTCTGGAGAACACAGAAAAAGCATTGCAAGAGCAAGGCTTGATGGAAGTTGCAGCGAACGCAGCTGGTAACGGTGTATCGTCAACAGACGGTGGTACTGGTGCTGCTTCTAACTGGAACCCAATCCTAATTTCACTAGTACGTCGTGCTATGCCAAACCTAATGGCATACGACATTTGTGGTGTTCAGCCAATGTCAGGCCCAACAGGCTTGATCTTTGCGATGAAATCACGCTACAAAACAACAACAGCTGGTGTATCAGTAAACGACGAAGCACTGTTCGATGAAGCAGCAGTCAACTTCTCAGGTGACTCAGCGACAACAGCAAATGGTTCACCATCAGGTCTAGCATCTGTTACAGACACAGACGCAGACAGCACATTGGTCGACTCAGGCGCAGATTACGTACCATACACAGGCGACGCAATGACAACTGCAGAGGCAGAAGCATTGGGTACATCTGGTGGTCAATCATTCGCTGAAATGGGTTTCACCATTGAAAAAGCGACTGTGACTGCGAAATCACGTGCGTTGAAAGCAGAATACACTCTAGAACTAGCGCAAGACTTGAAGGCAATTCATGGCTTGGACGCAGAGACAGAGTTGGCAAACATTCTTTCAACTGAGATCCTAGCGGAAATCAACCGTGAAGTCGTACGTACAGTTAACGCTCAAGCGAAAATTGGCGCACGTCAAGCTAACGTAACAACTAAAGGTATCTTTGACTTGTCTTCAGATGCTGATGGTCGTTGGTCTGCAGAAAAATTCA
>Ga0255781_10004078_pt1 | contig 11175 bp, 8 predicted proteins | sample 101ome_21_FD_179979 | JGI IMG/M metagenome (GOLD analysis project Ga0255781, IMG submission 179979) | Coastal salt marsh microbial communities from the Groves Creek Marsh, Skidaway Island, Georgia - 101413BT metaG (version 2) | ecosystem: Environmental > Aquatic > Marine > Intertidal zone > Salt...
AGGTCTCCCATCGTCTGAGGATCGAGGGCGAGGGCGAGGGCGAGGACTTCAAGATCCTAGAAAAACGGGTCGACCTCATCAATCCTTCGGCACCGCAACAATCCCTCATTATCTACCTCTGACACCCCTTCCCGAGGGGTCTACCCTCCCCAAGGGGGTAGCCGTCACTGGGACTCCACTTGGCTGGGGTTCGCAGATATTTTAAACTTAAAACTTTGATACCCGGATATGGAGAACCACATGGGCAGCACACGCTGGAGCAAACTGAACTGGGAAGACCCCTTTGAACTGGATAGCCAGCTCAATGACGAACAGCGCATGGTCAGAGACAGTGCGAGACAGTACGCCCAAGGCCAACTCCTCCCTCGGGTCAAAGAGGCCTTTCGTCACGAGCAGACCGATCCCGCGATTTTTCGAGAGATGGGCGAGATGGGGCTCCTCGGCTCAACCATCGACGGGTATGGATGCCCAGGCGTGGACTATATCTGTTATGGCCTAGTCGCCAGGGAGGTAGAGCGGGTCGATTCAGGGTATCGCTCGATGTTGAGCGTCCAGTCTTCACTGGTCATGTATCCCATCTACGCCTATGGCTCCGATGCGCAAAAGGAAAAATACCTGCCCAAACTCGCCACCGGCGAATGGATTGGCTGTTTTGGTCTCACCGAGCCCGATCACGGCTCTGACCCCGGTGGCATGGTAACCCGCGCGCGCTCAGTCGACGGCGGCTATTCGCTATCTGGTGCAAAAATGTGGATCTCCAACTCCCCTATTGCTGATGTCTTCGTGGTGTGGGCTAAAACTGACGACGACGTTATTCGAGGTTTCGTGCTCGAGAAAGGCATGAAGGGCCTGAGCGCGCCTAAAATTGAAGGCAAGCTTGCGCTGCGCGCATCGATCACCGGTGAGATCGTAATGGATAACGTCTTCGTCCCCGAGGAGAATCTTCTTCCCAACGTGCACGGACTCAAGGGTCCCTTTGGTTGCCTGAATAACGCTCGCTATGGCATTGCCTGGGGTACGCTGGGGGCCGCCGAAACCTGTTGGCACACCGCGCGCCAGTACACGCTAGATCGGCAGCAATTTGGCCGCCCACTGGCAGCCACCCAGTTGATTCAATTAAAACTTGCCGATATGCAGACCGAAATCGCACTGGGTTTACAGGCCTGCTATCGGGCTGGACAACTGCTGTCAGCGGGAGAAATCTCACCCGATCTCATCAGTTTGATCAAGCGCAATTCCTGTGGCAAAGCTTTGGATATCGCGAGAAACGCGCGGGATATGCTCGGCGGCAACGGCATATCGGACGAGTACCCCATCATGCGCCACATGATGAACCTCGAGGTGGTGAATACCTACGAGGGCACGCATGATATTCATGCGTTGATTCTGGGCAGAAGCCAAACCGACATCCCTGCCTTCTAGGCAGGGATATCAGTACTTTTCTCAATGGGCGCCGACATCGGCCCCCGCACTCATTGGTGCATCCGCCTCGCCCCGCGCCACCGCGTCCCAGGCCTGCTTCACGACGTAGGCACGAATCGCATCGGTTTCTTCCTTATCGAGACGATCACCGAACGACACCATACCCCTCGCACTGAGCGCGCCGTCTCTTAGGACAGCATCCCAGGATGCTTCCGTCGAGGTAATAGCAGACCATCTGAGATCAGGCAGGACACCCGAGCCGATCGCAAAAGCACCATGACACCACTGACAGTTCGCCGCAAAAAGCCGTAATCCCTTTGCTTGGAGCGCCTCATCACCTAGGGGCGCACTCTTAGGGCTTCGCGCGATACCGGTCTCAAGCGGCTTGGGTAGCTCACCCTCCCCGCCTAATTTAAACGTAATCACCCGACCGGTCTCAGGTCCCACGGCGTCCTCGAAAACAACGCCATATACCATGGCAATCGTACTGCCCCATCCCGACAGGATCGTAAGATACTGTTCTCCGTCGATCTCGTAGGTCATCGGCGCCGCGCCCGGGCCTCCCACAAGCCCATGAGACCACATCCGCTCTCCCGTCTCAGCGTCGTAAGCAACAAGTTCGCCACCCTTGTTGGCCTGAAACACCAGGCCGCTCGCGACCGACAGCGTGCCACCGTTAAAGGGAACAGGAAAGGGAACCGCCCACCGGGCCTCCCCTTTGACCGGATCCCAGGCGAGCAAGGATCCGCCGCCCATTCCTCGTATCCCCTCTATACCACCGGCGGGAATTTCCAGCGGCCAGCCAGCATCCTCGCGATACCCGATGTTCCAGTTGCTTTTTACAGGATTTGCAGGGTCGGGCCGGCTGTAGAGAAGCGGCCAAATGTTAGTCGGGATATACACGAGACCGGTATCCGGACTGTAGGACATGGGATGCCAGTTATGCGCACCCGTGGGGCCTGGTAGAACCGCAAAGTCCTCAGACAGGCTGCGTGCCGCGGGGACTTCGATCGGACGACCGTTTTCATCGACACCCGTTGCCCAGGTCATTTCGGTGAAGGCATCCGCAGAAATAAGGTCTCCTGACTGTGCGTCAATCACATAAAAGAAACCATTTTTTGGCGCCTGCATCACAACACGCCGAGGAGCACCTCCCTCCCCTAGCGGCAAGTCTGCGAGCAGTATTGGCTGCGTTGCGGTGTAATCCCACATATCCCGGGGTGTTGTCTGATAGTGCCACCGGTAGCTACCGGTATCGGCATCGACTGCAACGATCGAGGACAGGAATAGGTTGTCTCCATCGCTGTCGGGGTCTCGAATCGAGGCGTTCCAGGGGGAGCCGTTACCCACGCCAAGTAAAACCTGGTCGTTTACGCTGTCATAGACAATCGCATCCCACACCGTGCCGCCACCGCCGTCGGTAGTCCAAGCACCGGTGTCGCCCCAGGTTTCATTGGCAAGCTTGGCTAAAATGTCATCCGAAGCAGCGCCATCGGGCTCTTTGTTGGGATTGGGCACGGTATAAAAGCGCCAGGCAAGATCTCCGGTGGCGGTATCGTAGGCGGTGACATAGCCCCGCACGCCGAGTTCAGCGCCGCCATTACCAATGATGACCTTGTTCTTGAAGACCCGCGGTGCTCCGGTGATCGTATAGGGCTTGGATTGATCAACCGTCACCTGGCTCCATACGACCTCGCCGGTCTTGGCATCGAGGGCTTCCAGCCTGCCATCGAATACGCCTACAAAGACTTTCCCGTCATAGACTGCGACGCCGCGATTCACCACGTCACAGCACCCCTTGGCCGCATCCTCTCCCGACACCTTCGGGTCGTAGACCCAGAGCTCTTCGCCGGTTCTTGCGTCGAGCGCATAGACCACCGACCATGACCCCGACACGTACATCACACCATCGACCACAATGGGAGTTGCCTCAACGCCACGGGGTTTCTTCATGTCATAGACCCAACCTATCCCCAAGTCTTGCAGGGTATCGCGGTTGATTTTGCTCAAGGTGGAATGCCTTGTCTCATCGTAGGAGCCGCCATAGGTCATCCACTGCTCGGGTTCTGCCTCAGCAGCAAGTAGGCGCTCTCCACTGACATTCGCTGCGGGCGAAGCTGATGTGCCTCCACCTGCTCCCGACGCGAGCTGAGCGCTGTCGGAATTGGCCGCCCCCCGCTCTGCAACCTTTTCGCCACAGCCCGCGAGCGCCAGGGCGATAAAAAGTGTGGTCGTTGATAATCGCTTCATTGTCATTATGGTTTCTCCGATTGCCAAAAGTCGGCGCCAACTGGCGGCAGACCGAACAGGAAAGAGGGTGTCGCCCCGAGACACGCCATGGCGCAATGGTAAGGGATTTTACGAGGGTGTGGAAACCTCTAGGACGTGGATCGGTAGAGGCTGTCGACTGCCTCGGCAAGCCGCTGTATATCGCGATCAGGCGAGCCGCCGTGCGCTTTCACCCGGCGCAAAAATACAGTCGGGCTCTCACCAAAGTGTCGATCAAATCCACGCTTTATCAATGGCGCCGCGGCCTGGAGAAAGCGCATCTCCTCGGGAAGATGCACGCTAGCCCGCGCCCGATTCATGACCCAGGTGAGTGGCGCCAGAACAATCATCCAACTTCCCAGCAACAATGCCGTAAACCACCCAACCTTGATTTCGCCAAACCAGCTTTTGAGTAAATCGATCTGCCTTGCATCGGTAAAACCAACCACGGCGCTCTGCCACTGATAGGCCACCGCATCATAACGAAACCTCAACCAGTCGATCAGGGCAAAATGGCGAAAACGGTAAAGCGAGAGCGGTGAATCGGCAAGAAAGTCGCTCTCCCCTGACAGCACCCACTCGAGTCCAAGGCTGATTCGCTCTGGCGCCACCGCGGCTGTGGGGTCCACCCTACGCCAACCGCCCTCAGGCAGCCAAACCTCCGCCCAGGCATGAGCATCGAGCTGCCTCACCGTCACTCCGTTGTTCAACGAATTGAACTCACCACCTTGGTACCCCGCGACAATCCGCGCTGGGATTCCAGCCATTCGCATCATCGATACAAAAGCCGACGCGTAGTGCTCACAAAATCCCCGTCGGGTTTCAAACAAAAAGTGATCGAGTTCGTGCTTATCAGGCAGCGGCGCGGGCGACAGCGTGTAATAAAACGGCTGATCACGAAAATGCCCTAGCACCGCCTGAATAAGTGCCGGCCGAGTAGGGAACTCTTTTAAGAGCGACTCCACCCAGGCCCGGGTTCGAGGATTGCTGTCCTCTGGCAGGTGCGTCGCCCGCTGGTAATCCTCTGGCGACAACGACAGGTCGCGCGGAATATCGCTCCAGGAAGTGACGTCATAGCCAAATTGGTTCTCTACTTTGCGGGCTGACTGTAAAGTGAAATTTGCGGTCTCAACCACCCCTGAAGATGTCGATTGGGCTACCGGTAATGCGTATAGCCAAGGCTGCATGGTGGGCTGCAACATCACGCGGTAGCTAATGGGCTTATTCTCCGATGCCGCTATCATGTCATCACGCCCAACACCTGGCTCGCCCCGCGTGGCTGAGCGATCCCACAACCCATCTTCGTATCTGTCAATGACCACACCTCGCCAATACAATTCGTGTTGCGGCGGTATTGCTCCAACGAACTGGGCGCGGAACGCCACGTCGGCTGACCGGCTCAAGCGACTAACATCACCCAATCTTATCCGGTCGCTCATGCCGGTTACCCCTTGCCCGCTCTTCGATGGGATACTCCACAACGGTTCAATACGGGGAAAGAGGAGGAACAAAGCGAACATCATCGGTAGAGCTAAGAGCAGCAGCTTTCCCGCAAGAAAAAATTCTGCGCGAGTAATCACCGACCCAGGAATTTGATTGAGTGCGATGAGCGATACCACCAACACTGAGAGAGTGACCGTGCTGTAAATCACAAGCGGCAGGCCCTGATCAAAGAGAAAGTTGGTCACACACACGAAAAATGACAAGGATGCGAGCAAGTAGCCATCGCGGGTTTTAAATGATTCAACAATCTTTAAGGCTCCCGCACCCACCAGCAGTGCGACCATAGGCTCCAAACCGATCAGCGTGTGATAGCTCGCCGCCACGCCACCGAAAACGAGACACATCAGAGCCAATCGTACAGGCCGATTAACTAGGCCAAGTCTCGCTCTGAACATATTTAATCGGTAGAAAATAGCGATTAGCAACAAACCGCCCAACCACAAGGGTAGCCGCTCAAGGTGGGGCAGCACCACAAGCACCTGACTGATACATAGCCAGATTAGAGCTTGCCTCGAGAGGACCTGACTCGTGATCATCCCTTGCCTACCTCGCTCTCGTCGGCGCCATACAGCGCAAGAGCCCGCAACGCCAAATCTCGCTGGCGATCGCCACCGGCGATATCGAGCTGATACCCCGGGAGCCGCAATCCGTAGTCATCTCCTTTGGCAGCGTACTCGAGGACCAGGTAGCATAAATAAGACAAGCGCCTTTCCCGATCACCCTCAAGAGACGACCAATCCAACCAGCTTTGCTCCGTCTCTGGCGAGTGATATTGACGGGTAAGTAAGCCCTGCCCCCGAGCATAAGCTCGCCAGTCAACCGACCTTAGTGGATCGCCCCTCTGGTAGGCTCTGAAACCCGCCAAATCATCGTTCCCAGCGAGGCTGCCGCCACTGTGAGCGGAATGATCAGACTCCGCGGCCGACGGCATTTGATAGGGCAAGGGTTTTGGCCAAACCAGAACGCGCAGTTCAAGGTCTAGGTAACTCCAACACCGCAACAGCCCGAGGGGATACGTTGATTCCACTTTGATTCGGCCCGGCGTAAACCAGCCTCTTTTGGTCACCGTCTGAAATAGGGAAACATCCACTGACTGCTGGTCAATGTCTGTCAGGGCCTCCGAACCCTCCCAGCTCACTCGCACAGATCGATGGCCGTGGCGCTTCGCCCCAGCCAACCGCAAAAAGAATTCGGCCCGCTGTCCCGGAAAAACCGGTTTGGACTGGCCTGCCTGAATCGCCAAGCCCAACAAATTGCCGTGGGTAAAGTGCACCGTCACGACAAAGACCATCGCCAACCAAAAAGTCACCCCATACACGAGGTTGTTCTGATAGTTAATGGCCGTTAGTAACATGACCAGCAAGGTCAGCATGAAGAACAGACCTCGGCGAGTTGGGAAAATGAAGAGCCTACGTTGCACCAGGACAATCTTGCTCGCGGCAGGCAAGCGACGACGCAGCCAGCGATCGTAACGCGGCGACCAGAGACGCCCTCGTACAAGGGATTCAGTCAGGGATGACGTCGACACGCTGCGCCACAAGATCGACTAAGGCGTCGCTATCGCCAGCGTAGTCTGCACTTGGCACTAGACGATGACAAACGACGGGTCTTAGCACCGCCTGAACATCCTCTGGAAGCAGGTAATCGCGGTCCGCCATCAACGCCCAGGTTCGTGCTGCTGAAACCAGTGCAATAGCCCCGCGAGGTGATAGCCCCATGGCGAACTCTGCTGACTCCCGAGTACAAGCAATAATACGTTCGATGAAACCTAGCACGCTGGGCGACACGTGTACCTGATTGGCCATGGCCCTAACCTCTTCAAACGCAGTGGCATCCACTGCGGCTTGAGGCACATCCCGAGGCGTTGTCTGATCTCTTAGCAGTAGAGCTCGCTCAGCCTCCACCCCGGGATAACCAAGGGACAGCCGCATTAAAAACCGGTCAAGCTGAGATTCAGGCAGTGGGTATGTGCCAGTCTGATGAATGGGGTTCTGGGTAGCAATAACGAAAAACGGCGTTGGTAGTGAATGCGTCGCACCATCAATCGATACCTGCCCTTCAGACATCGCCTCGAGCAAGGCGCTTTGTGCGCGGGGGGTGGCGCGGTTTATTTCGTCGGCCAAAAGCACTTGATTAAAAATAGGCCCCGGTTGAAATCGAAACGCCTCAGCTTCCCGCTGGTAGACCGACACCCCCAAGATATCTGCGGGTAACAGATCAGAGGTAAATTGCACCCGTGAATAGCTGAGCCCCATCGCTTCAGCAAGCGCATGAGCCAGCGTGGTTTTCCCCATGCCGGGCAGATCTTCGAGTAACAAATGGCCGCCGCTAAGAAGACAGGCGAACGCAAGCCTGACTTCAGTGGACTTGCCGAGCAATCGCTGCTCAACCGCGCTTATCGCGTTATCGATCATGCGTTTCATGCGAACACCTCCTTGTTTTTCGCAACCCTAATCAAATAGCGGCAAATCCTCTTTCACAGTCCTTGCGAATATCGTCGATATGCTCAAGGCCTACAGCGATCCTGACCAAACCCTCTCCAATACCAGCTTGCTCTCGCTGCTCCGCACTTAGCCTGCCGTGGGTCGTCGTCGCGGGATGAACGATTGTTGTTTTTACATCGCCCAAGTTTGCCGTCAATGACATCAGCTCTGTTGCATTGATAAAGCGCCAAGCTGCCTCGCGCCCGCCCGTTAATTCAAACGATAAAACCCCGCCAAAATTACTCTGCTGGCGCGTCGCGAGCCCGTGGCCGTAGTGGCTGGAGAGCCCGACGTAGTGGACAGCTTTAACGTTATCTTGCCGCTCCAGCCATTCAGCTAGCGCAGTGGCATTCGCCGAATGGGCATTCATACGCAGGGTCAAAGTTTCAAGTCCTTTCAAGACTACCCAGGCATTAAATGGACTCATGGCCGGCCCACAGGTCCGGACGAAACTTGTTACCGCCATCATGTCCTCGCTCGATCCTACGGCTGCGCCACCGAGCACGCGACCCTGTCCGTCAAGGTATTTGGTCGCGGAATGGGTAACAATATCAGCTCCGAGCAGCAAAGGCGTTTGAAGCGCTGGCGTGCAGAAACAATTGTCGACAACCAATTTAGCACCAGCCGCTCTGGCAATTTCTGCGAGTGCTCCAATATCCGCAACTTCACCCAGCGGGTTTGATGGACTCTCACAGAAAAGAAGTCGCGTTCCTGGAGTCACGGCTTCGCGCCAGGCATCGAGATCGGTGAGTGGCACAAAACAGATTTCGACACCAAACTTGGCTAGATAATTTTGGAATAGCCCCACTGTGCTTCCGAACACATCGCGGGAACACACGACCCGATCGCCGGACTCGAGAAACGCCATACACACTGAAAGGATTGCAGCCATGCCCGAGGCAGTCGCCACCGCCGCCTGTCCCTGCTCTAGCGCCGCCAGGCGGTGCTCAAGCATTCTCACCGTGGGATTGGTATACCTCGAATAGACATTGGCATTTTCTTTGCCGGCAAACTTGGCCGCCGCATCCTCAGCGCTTTCAAAAACAAAGCTAGAGGTCGTAAAGATAGGCTCGCTATGCTCTCCCTCGGCAGTACGCCTGATACCGGCACGAATCGCCTTGGTGTCCGGATGCGCCGAATCCAGCCAGCCTCCCTGTTCCGTTGTCATAACTCCTTGAGCTCCCGCTGCTCCGATATTGCCTCACTAGGCATCATTATGAAGTCCGATGACCGCACCATCCTGACTGGCGGCAACTCTGAGAGCAGAGCCCTCGGCTCGTGCTGCTTCGACGCTGCTCAGGTAGGCGGCATCAACTGTGCCCGCCAGGTAACGCCCGTCGAATACGGAGGATTCGAAATCCTCGATTGCCTCATTGCCCTCATAAGAGCAGGCCAACAAATCTTCAAGATCCTGATAAACCAGCCAATCGGCACCTATAAGCTTACAGACCTCCTCATCGGTGCGGCCGTGGGCAATGAGCTCGTTGGCGGCAGGCATGTCGATGCCGTACACATTAGGATATCTAACAGGGGGAGCGGCAGACGCAAAGTAGACTTTGTTGGCACCAGCGTCCCGCGCCATTTGTATAATCTGCCCGCAAGTCGTACCCCGCACAATCGAATCGTCCACCAGCAGCACGTTCTTACCACTGAACTCAAGTGGAACGGGATTAAGTTTCTGACGCACAGATTTTTTTCGCTGGCTCTGGCCGGGCATGATAAACGTCCGACCGATGTAACGATTTTTCATGAACCCTTCGCGAAATTTTACGCCCAACTCATAGGCCAGCGACTGCCCTGCTACCCGGCTGGTATCAGGAATTGGAATCACAACATCGATATCGTGGTCAGGTCGCAGAGACAGAATTTTCTTTGCCAGCCGCTCTCCCTGACGCATGCGTGTTTTGTAGACCGATACGCCGTCAATCAACGAATCTGGGCGCGCAAAGTAAACGTGTTCGAAAATGCAGGGAGTCAAGCGAGGGTTATCGGCACAGGACTCGCGATGCAAGTCGCCCATGGCATCGATAAAAATTGCCTCTCCCGGCGCCACGTCACCGAGAAGCTCAAATCCGAGTACATCGAGGGCGACACTCTCCGATGCCACCATGTATTCGGGCTTATCGCTGGCGTGCTGGCGCTTTCCAATCACCAATGGACGAATACCATTAGGGTCCCTGAAAGCCACCAGACCCATTTTCGCGATCATAGCCACCGCCGCATAGCCGCCTTCACAGCGTCGGTGCAGGGCGCGGACCGCTGCAAAAATATCTACTGCCTCCGGTACGAGCTTGCCGAGACGCTGCAACTCATGGGCAAACACGTTGAGCAGCACTTCGGAGTCAGAATCCGTATTGAGATGGCGAAGATCGCTTTTAAAGAGCCCCGCACTGAGAGCTTCGGCATTGGTTAAGTTGCCGTTATGGGCCAAGGCAATACCGTAGGGGGAGTTCACGTAAAACGGCTGAGCCAACGCAGTGCCCGAGCTGCCTTGTGTCGGATAGCGCACATGCCCGATCCCAAAAGATCCAAAAAGCTGGGCCATATGGTGCGGTCGAAAGACATCTCTCACGAGACCCTCTCCTTTGCGCTGGAGAAATTTGCCGCCTTTACACGTCATGATGCCCGCTGCGTCCTGACCCCGATGCTGCAGCATGGTCAGGGCATCATAGATATCGGTGGCGACATCGGCGTTTCCGACGATTCCGACCAATCCACACATGAGCGTTTCTCCGTCTTAAAGCATTTCGACCGACTCAAGCTCTCTTTCAAGCTGTTCAGCCGGAGCACTTTCGATAGCCGTTTCCATATTGTCACCCAACCACTCGGCCAGAGTATCCAACACGGGCATTATTTCAGCGGCATCGAGCAGATCTTCATTGGCATCGGGCAAAATAGCGCGCAATACAAGGGTTATCGCCAACATAACCACCAAACCCCTCACCAAACCAAAGACCCCACCTAGCAGCCGATTGCCGAGATTAAATCCTGGCTGGCGCATTTGCTGAGCAAATAGGCTCGCCAGAATTTTAAAGATTGCCAACACCCCGACAAAGACCAACGACCATCCTGCAAGATACCGCACTGTCTCGCTGTCACTGATTGCTCTGAGAGCATTTGCCAGCGGGTCTGCAAGAACATTGGCCAATACGAAGGCAGCCACCCAGCCCATAAGAGCCAGCGCTTCGCGGCCAAAGCCACGATACAACCCAATAGCCACTGACAGGAGAACGATCGCCAGTGTCACCCAATCGAATTCATTAAAACCGCCCGTTGCGGCGGCAACCTGCTGTTCAATCTCATTCATGGTGCTTGCCTGTATCTGACGACAACCGAGTTCACCCGGAACGCCCTGTCCACCTCCGCCTTGATCGCTGAAAATCGTGTTTCATCAACCTTGGGACCAATCTGCACCCGCCACAACACGTTGTCCCCAGATTGAAATTCCTGAGCAAAAGCCTCGTAGCCCTTGGCGACCAATTGGTCTACAAGCTCACTT
>Ga0255781_10004086_pt1 | contig 11164 bp, 9 predicted proteins | sample 101ome_21_FD_179979 | JGI IMG/M metagenome (GOLD analysis project Ga0255781, IMG submission 179979) | Coastal salt marsh microbial communities from the Groves Creek Marsh, Skidaway Island, Georgia - 101413BT metaG (version 2) | ecosystem: Environmental > Aquatic > Marine > Intertidal zone > Salt...
TTCGAAACAAAACTCGCATCGATCCGGTGGCCCGATCGATGATGGGTTCGATTGGACGGACATGTGGGTATTCACTCAAGAATCGACGAGTAAATTTACGAGGAGACGTGCCCAAACGAAAAAAAAACGCGCGTCCGACGTGGAGCTCTGGACCCGACCCGACCCGTCGCGGCGCCCCGGGGCGGGCGACACACTGCGACACCTATACGAAAACTCGCACCAATGTCCACGATCGTGCAGCCGCGATGCGGCGTCAAGGTGCGTGCGAACCTCCTCCGCGTCGCCACCGGGAGGGTGATACGGAGCGAAACGCGACGACGGACGACGCGAAAGAAATCTTCCATTCTTCCATTCGCTCGCGGGCGGTCGAGCGGTGGCGCGCGCGCGCGCGTCGACCCGCGGTGTGGATGGAAATCGAAGCGCGGGGACGCGCTCGGAAGAAGGGGGTCGCGCGACGAAGCCGACGAGCCATCCCCTTCGCGACGCGCGCGCACGTACCGAACGACGACGACGGATGAAGAATAAAGACTTGTTTTTTGTTCCGTTCCCGATCGTCCGTTCCGTTCCGTCGTCCGTCGTCCGTCGTCCGTCGTCCGTCGTTGGGATCCCCGTCCACAGGTCGTCGGGGGTCCGCTCCACGTCCGTCGGTTGTTTCGCGCCCACCCACCCCTGGGGAAACAATATTTTTCTTCTGTATAGGGTTACGATTTGGTTATTATATTGCCATTCGTACCCGTTTGTTTTTTATAACGCGTGTTTTTTTTCTTTTTCGGGTGTCGATCGCCTCATCCGACGTGGATGAGGTGATGACGTCTTACGATGACGAAAAAACGGATCGACTGACCCGATGATCCGACCCTTTGTTTTGTCTTTGAGCAGGCCAACGTTACGACGAAGCGCGCCATCGCGCCGAAGACCTTCCTCGGTGCCCGCGTTTCCTCCGTCTCCAACGGCTCCAAGGTTGAAATGTCCCGCTGGAAGGGAATGGATGAAGACATCTCTGACGACCAGCAAGACATCACCCGCGGCCGCGGCATGGTTGACTCGAAGTTTCAAGGCGCGGCCGGCCTCGGCGGTACCCACAACGCCACCATGTCCTCCACTGATTACTTGTCCGCGGGTATGAAGACGTACTCCCAACACGACAACATCACCACGGAGAACTTCTACATCTCCCCGTCCTTCATGGATAAGATGGTTGTGCACATTGCCAAGAACTACATGGAATTGCCGAAGATCAAGGTGCCGCTCATTCTCGGCGTGTGGGGTGGTAAGGGTCAAGGTAAGACTTTCCAGTCTGACTTGATCTTCAAGAAGCTCGGTATTGCCCCGATTGTCATGTCTGCTGGTGAGCTCGAATCCGGTAACGCCGGTGAGCCGGCCAAGCTCGTGCGTCAACGTTACCGTGAGGCGTCCGACATTGTCAAGAAGGGTAAGATGTCCTGCTTGTTCATCAACGATCTCGACGCCGGCGCCGGTCGTATGGGTGGTACCACCCAATACACCGTTAACAACCAAATGGTTAACGCCACGCTCATGAACATCGCGGATAACCCCACGAACGTTCAGCTTCCGGGCCAATACGAAGTTATCGAAATCCCGCGTGTGCCGATTGTCGCCACCGGTAACGATTTCTCCACCTTGTACGCCCCGCTCGTCCGTGACGGCCGTATGGAAAAGTTCTACTGGTCCCCGACCTTTGAAGACCGTGTCGGCATTGCCCACGGTATCTTCATGGCGGACGGTGTCTCCAGGGAAGACGTTGAAACCCTCGTCGCCACCTTCGACGGTCAATCCATCGATTTCTTCGGTGCCCTCCGAGCCCGCGTCTACGACGACAAGGTTCGCGACTTCATCCTCGACGTCGGCTACGAAGCCCTCGGCAAGCGCCTCGTCAACCCGCGCAAGGGTGAAGAAGTCGTCTTCGAACCGCCGCCCATGTCCCTCGAAGTGCTCTTGGCGTACGGTAAGGCTATCGAAAACGAGCAAGAAAACATCAAGCGCGTTCAATTGGCCGACGCCTACTTGGACGGCGCCGTCTTGGCTGGTTCCGACGGTTCCTCCAACACGGACAAGTCGCTCAACTAAATGTTTTCATGTTCTAGCGCCTGCGTAGCGATACAAAAATCACTCTCGTACAATACCGAGTTATAACATTTTCTCATTGTCTCACCAACGCAACCCTTCCCTCAAACCAAACCCGCGGCCCCCGACCGACCTCACTGACTGGGCGCAACGTTTGTTGACGCTAGAATCCTCACACTCGAACGCGGGAAGAAGGACGACGAAGACGGAAGAATGATGCGCGCGACGACGATGCGCGCGGTGACGAACGCAATGACGCGCCCCAGGGCGGTACATCGCGATGAAAACGCGCGACGACGACGCGGGCGCAGTGCGCGCGTGGGTATCGTCACGGCGAGATCGTCCTCCTCGTCAAACTTTGAAGAGAACCGACCGACGATTGACCGCCGTGAAGCGATGTTAGCGATGAGCGCGATGGCGGCGATGTTGATGACAAAGGGCGAGATAGCGCGGGCGGAAGGGATCGTAAACCCACAGCCCATCGACAACGGATGGATGCGGTTTTACGGAGAGGCGACGTCTTCGAGCTCGTACGGCGGGTACGGCGGGAACGAGAACAACTTTGACAAGTTTAAGTACTTCTACGAAATCCCTTCGGGATGGGAGCAGGATACCGTGAATAAGGTGGAAAAGTCGACGAATGGGACGGATAATAGGTGGAAGTCCAAGTCGGTCAAGGGGGCGAATGTGTACTGCGTCACGCTTCCGGGGTACGCCAAGCTCAAGGATGATAGAGAGGCAATCATCAGTGATCTCGCGTTGAGCGATTACAATCTGCAAGACGCCATTATCGCTGCGGATTCTTTCGTCGTGAACGACAGAGACGTCGACGGGCAACTGTACGTCGATTACGATTTGGTTGGCTTTTTTGGACACATTTTCGCCTCCATCACCGTGTACGCGGGGCGGTTGTACGCAGTCTTCTCTGTCGTCCCGGACGGTGCGAGCGATGCGGACGTGGCGGCGGGTCTTCGCAGTCGTAACAGTTTTGCAACCATCACTCGAGACGCGAGCACGGAAGCTGCTGATTTGGAGTTTTATCGCAGAAGTTGAGTTTGAAAGACGTAGCCACGGAACACGCCAACTTCGTCATCATCACATGAGTAGGATTTTGTTATTAAATACGAGTGCAAACAAGAGAAAACGATTCGAAGTACTTATCAGCAACTCATGCGTTTACCGAACGTGTGGTGTCGCGGTCAAAAGAGTTGTGCACTGACGCGTCAGCGCGTTTACCAGTAGCCGAGAATCTTCCACCACGGGAAACCGATGCCGAGGAAGGTCAAAATGTAGAAGATGGACATGCCAAAGCCGATACGCCACCAGGTCCCGAGCGGAACGTAGTTGGCGCCGAAGAACGGCGGGGCGGAACCGATACCGTAGTGCGTGGTGCAACCCATAACGTTGGAAAGGATACCGAGAGTGAGCGCGGACACGAGCGGCGGAGCGCCGCAGGCGATGAGCACGGACAAGAAGGCGCTGTACATGGCACCAATGTGCGCCGCACCAGACGCGAAGAGGTAGTGGGAGTAGAAGTAGACGAGCGTCACGATGACAAACGCCGGTTGCCAAGCCAAGCCGAGGCCAGAGACAACGTTGACTACGCCAGCGGAGAAGGCCGGAATCAAGCCGTATTTGTTCAGGTAGCCAGCCATGGCGATGAGAGCGGCGAACCATACGAGGGTATCCCAGGCCGGACCCTCAGCGAGGCATTCCTTCCAAGTGATGACACCAGAGACAAGGAGGATGGCCAAGCCGTTGAGCGCGGCGGCAACGGATCCAACGCCAAACTTGGATCCGAAGATCCACAAGCCGACGGTCAAAGAGAGAGCGGCAGCCATAATCTTTTCATCGAGAGACATCGGCCCGAGTTTTTCGAGTTCTTCGCGAGCCTTGGCCGGAGCTTCCGGAGAGTCCTTGACTTCCGGCGGGTACAAGACGTACAAGATGAGCGGGGTGGCGAGCAAGCACACCAAGCCTGGAAGCGCGGCGCCAATGGCCCACTGCGCCCAGGTGATAGTGATACCGGTGATGGAAGCCGCCAAGTTGACGCTCAACGGGTTCGCCGCCATGGCGGTGATGAACATACCGGAGGAAATGGTGGAAGTTTGGAAGACGGTGGTCATGACGTACGCACCCATCTTCTTTTCGGTTCCATTGGCCGGATCAGAGCCACACGCAACGCAGAGTGCCTTGGCAAGCGGCAAGAAGATACCACCCGCGCGAGCCGCGAGGGACGGAATGGCCGGCGCGAGGAGCGCTTCGGAGAAGACGAGAGAATAGGTCAATCCGAGCGTGGACTTGCCGAAGAGGCTCACAATCTTGTATGCGATGCGGTTACCGAGACCAGTCTTGATGAAACCGCGTGCGAGGAAGAAGGCGAGCGCAATCAACCACGGAATCTCGCTCGAGAAGGCGCTGAACGCGGCGCTGAACGGCAGAAGACCCGTCGTCATGGACACGCCGAGGCCGATCATCGCCACCGCACCGAGTGGAAGCGGGTTGGTAATGATGCCCACGATCGTCGCGACGAAGACGGCTAGCAAATGCCACGCCTGCGTCGTCACGCCAGCCGGAGCCGGAATCAACCAAAGTAACAAACCGGAGAGGACAGAATACCCCAACGGCTTTAACTTGGCCCCCTTCCAGTTGGCCAACACGTCACTCGCCGCCGATCGCACCACCGGCGCGTCGCCGCCCGCTCGAGTGATCGCGAGCTCACCTCGCTTCGCCTTACCAGACGCCTCGACCGCAAGTCTCGCGCACGTCGCCAGAGATTCAACCCGCGTCGCATCGAACGAAGACGCTTTCATCTCATCCCCGCGCTTTGCGTCGAACGCCGCCCGTTTGGTCGTCGTCGTTCGTTGCGTTTGCGCGGAATTGCGGGTCACCGATCGCGCATTCCCGATTGTTCGCGCGTGCGTCGCGCACACGTGCGTCGTCATTGCTCTCTCCGTCGGTTCGAGTCGTTCAAGTCGTCAATCAATCGCTCGCGCGCGAACGTGACGCGTGCGTCCGGCGGGTGGTGAGTGACGACGTCGGGCGCGCGCGTGCGCGGGAGCGGTCGTTACGAGGACAGGAGAGCTGACCTAGTCAGCAGTTGGTCCCCCGAGGTGGTAGTTGTTTTTGAGTTTTGACTCGTCGCTTATGCGTGTGTGTGAGAGAGGTCGAATCTCGAAACGAATTATATATGGGTAAACAGTACATGATATTTTCTGATGTGGCGGGCGCTTTTTCATGGTCGCGAGAAGAGACAGAAGATGGACGAAAGTGTCGTCGAGTAATCAAATCCACTGCGCGCGTCCTTCGATTTTAAATACTACAAATTTAAGACGACGAACGTGACTTGAAGAGCTACGCGTGGGGATGGGGAATGGTGGCTTTTGAACTCACGGGACGGAACTCAGAGGAACGGAGCCCGTGGACTGCGGCGTCGCAGTGGTCGGGAGTTCTATGAACCGAGCGCGGTTGGTAAAGGCTGCGGTGGTGTCTTGTCGTCGGGTTCTGAGGAGATGAATGCCCAGAACGGCGACGAAGAGGAGGACGTAGAGGATGAAGAGCACGAGAGCGTAGCCGCCCGGAAAGCCGGCGTCCTTCTCGGCGAGCGCGTCGATTCCGGTGACGACGGCGATGAAACCAAGAAATAGGACGAGATAGCCGGTCGATTTGTGGAATCGTTCCCAGTTGACACGTTTGGTTGACTTGGGCAAGCCCTCGGCTGGGTTACCCGGACGGAGGAATCCGTTCACGGGTTGAATAAGAATGATGATGATCACCGCCAAACCGAGCTTGCCGTGTGCTCCGTCGTAGTGCTCGGCGCCGAGTTTCGCGACATCTGCGTAGGCGACGATGGCGGCGACAATCACAAGAATCGTCGCCGCAATCATGAGGTTTTTATGCCACGAGAGCCACAGCGCTGATGGCTTATCACCTGGACCCGGTCGGCCGAATCGAGACCAAACCACCGCGCCGGGCATAAACATCCAAATACCTAAAAACATGAGCGCACCGTGCGCTGCAAAAGCCCTATTGCTCGACGACTGTGAAATCCTCTTGCTAGAGTCACCAATGACTGTTGAATCATCGTGCGTCGGCTCTGTCGAAGGCGCATCCGTTCTGTTTGCGTGATTCGGCTCCAACAACGCGCCATTCGCTGACGCAAACATATGATTCTTATTGAAGTTCTTCCGATGACCCGCCGCTGACGTGACCCGAAACGTCACCGGCACCGCCGTCGTCGGTGCTTTCCACAGCAACATATGTCTATTCGCCATGTGCGACGGATTGAGCCTCAAGCCGTTGCATTTCAACGCCGTTCCGCCCGCCTCGGCGTCGTGGTCCTCGTGCATCCCGACATCCTCGAACTCCCCTGCCGACGCCGTGACGAGCACCATCGCCACTGCGTCATCCGCATCCAAGCCACTCAAATCCACGACGAGCGTCAACCGCGTTCCGGGCTTATATTCATCACCCGCCGAGTTGGTTTTCCACGTCTCGGGCATACGCCTCTGGTTATTACTCTCCCAAGCCTGTGGCGTCTCCGACCCGTCCCACGCTGACCAATACAACGCAAGTGTGATGTCGTCCGTTTGGCCGTTGTATCCGTGATCGCCCTCGGACCGCGTCGGGTGCGCGGTGTCGCCGCACGCGTGGGCGTTGTAGTACGGGTACGCGCGCGCGGGCGCGCAGCAGAGAGACGCCGCCGTCATCACGCAGGCGAACGCGACGGCCACGCGACGGCGCGCGAACGCCCCAGTGGCGGGTCGGTCGCGTCGCACACTAGACATGGCGACCACCTTTCGCGAGTGTTCGCGTCGGGTCGCGTCGGGTCGTCGAACGAACGGGCGACGTCAAGTGAGGTGGCACACGCCACAAAAAGGTGCTACACGCGAACGATGGCAACGACGACGCGAACGACCGCGGTGCGCGTCGACGCGCGTCTCGCATCGGGCGATCGGTTGACGTGTAAAGAATGGCCTCGACGAGATTTAGGGTGCGGGAGCGCGGTGGTTCGACGTCGACGTTCGACGCGACGGGTGCGCGCGACGAGGGACGTCGATGCGGCTGACGAAGACGCTTTTCGGTTGAACGCCGCCTCATTCGTCGTCAACCGACGAGACGTCGTGAATTTTGGTATCGCGTGCACGGTGGCGTCAATGACGCGCGCGGTGAGCGCCAGGGAGGGCGGACGCGGGACGACGGAGGTGCGGGAGGCGTACGATGGGTACGCGAGCACGTACGACGACTTGGACGGAGGCGCCGCTGCCAAGGCTTTGGGATTGGATGAAATGCGAGCAATAGCGTTGAGGAGTGCGTCTGGTGACGTGTTGGAGCTCGCGGTTGGGACTGGTTTGAACCTTCCGGCGTACGATTTGTCCAACGTGGAGACGTTCACGGCGATTGATTTGTCGCCGGGGATGTTGGCGCAAGCAAAGTCGAGAGCGGCCGAGCTGAATTTTAGCGAAAACGCGCGTTTCGTCGAGGCTGACGCGACGGCGCTGCCGTTTGAGGATGAATCGTTTGATTTCGTGTTCGATACGTTTAGTTTGTGTGTGATAGAGGATCCAGTCGCGGCGCTGAAGGAGGTGAGGCGCGTGCTTAGGAAGAGCGGCCGCGCCGTGCTCATAGAACATAGCAAGAGCGACATTGGTCCTCTCGGTGCGTACCAAGATTTGACGTCGCAGCCAGTAAAGACGATGGCGAAAGGCTGCGTTTGGAACCAAGACGTCGAGTCGTTGATCGATCAATCCGGTTTACGCGTCGTCAAGTCTCAAAGAGCGTTGCTCGGTTTGCTCGTCGTCGTCGAGGCTACGCCGTGAGATTCGTCTAACCAATAACGTGTATTATTACTGTTGATATTCTGCGCAGAGCGCGCGTGCTAACGGCTAAAATGTCTTCAAACATCTATTGTCCCTCCTGTTGACGTCTCTGTTCCTGCAAAAACTCAGCGATGGCGCTGCCTTGCGTCGTGTCGTACAAGTCAAACGGCACGCCGAGTTGTAAGCCCGGTCGGATGTGTCCTTGAGACTCGATGATGCGGAATTCAATGTTATCAGCGTACCCGCAAGCGTCGTCTCCCTCGGCGACGGCTGAACCAGCCTCCATCGCTTCGAGTTCGTGCCATTCAAAGAGCAACGGTAGTGTCGTCCCTCCCCATACATTGAAATCGACAATTTTCACCTTTTTCGTCTTCGGAGTGACGTACACGTCGAAGACGTAATCCACCTGTTCGTCGTGCCAAGATGACCCAGAAATGTTTGCCTCCCAGAAGATGGCGATGGCGTCCTCAATACTATCCTTGTCCCTAAATAAAAAGTCGTAAAAATCATTCACGTGCCGTTGCGAAATCCCAATCAAATTCTTGTTCTTCACAAAGCACCGAAACTCCATGCTCGGATTGAGATCGTACCATTCGCGAAGTGCTAACACCGTCGTCTCGTGCTGCCGAACCGCTCGTTCTTCCTCGCTCTCACCTTCTTCGCCATGATTCGAGTAGTCTTGGCACGCCCGGTAAGCCTCTGTCAAGTCATGCGCCACCGAATCGCTCGATTTCAACAACATCACCACCTCATCCACGTTACGACATTTCATCGTGTTTCCCGCGCTCACCCACACTGCATCCTTCGGTGCACTCCACGCAAACTTCGGCGCCACTTCCCCTTTCAACTCTTCAATCGCGCTGGCCACGTCTCGCTCAAACTCAGCAAAAGCCTGCCTCGCCTCTTCGTCCGTCGCCTCCTCCTCGTTCGCATCCGCGAACCTCTCCGCGCTCTCCGCCGCATCGAACGCGTCCCGCTCTACCCGCAACGGAAGCGCCGCGTTCATCTCGCCCGCGACGACACCGTCAGAGAGCGCATACCGAACGAACGCCGCCGGTACTCGCACGAGTCTCGTCTCGAACGTGTGCGCGCCGAAACTCGCGTACCACGACGCAAACCGCGCGGCGTCGAGCGCAGCGATCGTCGGTGACGGTATCTCCATCGCAACTTCCACCCTACGAGAGTCGGTAGTCGACTTTGTGCGCGCGAGCCGTGGAAAGAGGCCGACTGGAGGTTGTTGTCGTTGTTCGTTTTCAAAACAAGATGAACGAGAGCATCACACGTCGTCGCTTCGTCGCTTCGTTGGGTCGTCTCGATCGACGCGTCGAATCGGAGTATTTAAACGAAACGTGAATCATGGCGCGCGGCGATAAGAGATCGACGTCCGTCCGCGGTGGCGTCATCGTGAAGACGCTCGAGACGCTTAAACGACACGCGAATAAGATCATCGGCTCGAAACGCGTCGCGGCGATCGAGGGAGAGATCGCGGCGGGGTTTAAGACGTATAAAAAGATTCTGGTGAAACGACCAGAGGTGCGGGCGTTCAGGAAGAGCCTTCCGAAGTGGATCGCGAGGAACGCGAGGTACAAGGCGTGGGCGATGGACGACGACGCCTTGACAAAGTTTGTGCTGGCGAGTCCGTTCGTCTTGCTGTTCATGTTGTATTTATTCAGCGCCTTTTGGCGTTGGGTCGCTGGTTTGGATGCTAAAGATGCGCGGGATGCGGTCTTCGGTAAGGCGAAGCGACGGGCCGCAGCAGCGAAGGTTAAGGTGGAGATACCGAATGCCGGACCGGAGCGCATCGAGCGCACCAAGAGCGGCAAGGAGATCACGATGACGACGGAAGATGACGCAAAGCTGCGTCAACTTAGAGACGCGCTGAACGAGGCGGCGAAGAAGGATCCGGAGTTGCTCGGAACCGCGGCGCTACGCGCGTTTGTGGATGACTCGTGCTTGTGCCGATACTTGCGCGCACGTAAATGGAAGGTTGACAAGGCGTTGAAGATGCTCGTCGGTACCTTGCATTGGCGGGCAACAATGAAGCCGGACGAGATCACATGGGACGAAGTTGAAAGTGAAGCTGCGACCGGTAAGCAGTATAGAAGCGGAAGAGACAGGCGCGAGCGTAGGGTACTCGTCATGCGTCCGGATCGCGAGAATACCTTCAATCATGAAACCAACATCAAATTCTTGGTGTACATGCTAGAGAACATTCTCTGGAAGCCCATGCGAGAACGACAACCGCGAGGTCGCAACGCCGATCTCGCCCCGGAGCAAATCGTGATCCTCATCAACTTTACGCATTGGTCTCGCAAGAATGCCGTCTCCATGAGCACGGCGAGAGAGACGCTCAGCATTTTGCAGAACCATTATCCCGAACGCCTTGGTCTTGCAGTGTGCTTCAACCCGCCCACCATCTTCCGCGTCTTCTGGACCATGATTTCTCCTTTTATCGACCCGAAGACGTACACGAAAATCATGTTCGTCAGCCGAGGAAAGGGTCCCGAACTCAAGGCCAAGGCGAAAGCTGTCATGTCCTCCGTCTTCCACGCGCACAAGACGGATGACGACATGGGCGGTCGCGTGCCCAGCGCTTGGAACTTTGAGGAATACTCCACGCATATGCGCGATTACGACGCCAAAAAGAAAGCCGTCATGGCCACCTGGAAGTGATCGAGACACGCTCTAGCGCTTCCATGGGAAAAAGTGCACCTCCCACGACATCTATCCAATCGGATGTATATTCAAGCAAATTGTAGCCGAACGTTTCCAAAAACAAACAGATAACGGTCAGATCACATATTGATACATCTAAAAACAATAGAGTATGCATACCATTCCACGAAAGATACTCGCGAACACGCTTTGCTGACGCGGCAAATGTGCATCTTGCGACGACAAAAGTGTACCCGTCACAGAACGACGCCGACGTCACCCGCGACCGACGCGCGCGAAGAACTCTGGGGGTACATTTTTACTCTCCCGCGGCTGCGTTCGTCGCATTCGCACCGTCATCGCGTCGTCACCTTTGAAACGAACGCGCGCGCCGCGGACGACGGTCAACCGTGGGAATGCGCAGCTTTGGACCTACGACGTCTCGCGCGACGCCGCGAACGCCGCGGGCGACGCGTCCCGGGCACAACTCACGCGCAATTTCGATGCGAGGAGTTTTGTCGCATTCATCGGCGCACTTCGTCGACACGGGGTGGCGCGCGAGCGGTACCGAGACGCGAATGTCGAAACCTTTGAGAGCGCCGCGT
>Ga0255781_10004096_pt1 | contig 11149 bp, 17 predicted proteins | sample 101ome_21_FD_179979 | JGI IMG/M metagenome (GOLD analysis project Ga0255781, IMG submission 179979) | Coastal salt marsh microbial communities from the Groves Creek Marsh, Skidaway Island, Georgia - 101413BT metaG (version 2) | ecosystem: Environmental > Aquatic > Marine > Intertidal zone >...
TTTCAACACCGTACAGCGTGTCAGACGTAAACAGCGTAGACAGGTATTCCTGCTTGTACTGAGTCTGAGAGCGTACAGCTAGTTGCTCTGCCATTACCAAGGCATCCTTGTGGAAGAACAAGCAACCACGAGTATCAGCGGTAGAGGCTGAGTTTGAAGCGGCGTTTTCAACAACCGGAGCGTTGCTAGACACGTAAATGTCTACACCGTACAGGTTACCAATCAAACCTGACTCAACGCCACGGCCACCAACAAAGTCGGAAGACACGTAACGATCAATGCCCATAATTGACTTACGAACAGCAGGAGGAATTACGAGAACTCGTCCATCCATAGGTACGTCAGCATCGTCCATCAGCTTGATAGCCTCACGGAAGCCAAGGTCAGTGAAGTTGTCACCAGAGGTTACAGTGTCAACAGCATACGTAGCAAGGCCAGCGGCGGCGTTGAAGTAGTAGCTGTTGCTGTTTACCCAATCAGCACCAGTAACGGCAGGAGACTGAGTACGAGTACCGTCACCAAAACCAGTAGCGCCGTTAATCAAGTCAGTGTCAACTTGCAGAGCCAGTTGGTAACCAGCGTCTTCAGTGTAGAACTGTCGCAGAGAAGACAGAGCCTGTACCTCTACAATGTCCTCAATCAGACGCGAGTACTCAAAGTGACGGTCTACAGTTACGGTCAACTCTGACTCAAGGTTAGCCTGAATAGTTACTGCGGTGGCTTCTGACTTAGCATTAGCTGAACCACGAATAGGCTTAGGAATGTGAATAACGTCACCCTTCTTGCCGGTCATTGACAGACGCTTGACAAGGGGAGCCATCTTCAGGTTCTTTTGGTAAGCGGCGATAATTTCATCGGACCAAATTTCGGGGATAAAAGTACCCGCCGCAGTTTTGTCTACTACAGCATTAGCTGTAAAATATGCACCAGAGGTTTCACCAGCCATTTTAATTCTCCTTAAATGTTAGGCTAGCGTACACGACCCTCTGCGTATGCTTTCAGTAATTCGTCTGAAAGACTTTGGTAACGCTCTGGGTCTGTTCGCATAAGTTTAATAATGTCAGCACGACGATAAACTTTCTTGCGTGTCCCTTCTGCTGTTCCGCGAGCGTTGCCTGTGCTGGCTGACTTTAGGGTGTTCTTACGTGCCTGTTTTTCAACGTTGGCGGTCTGCTGTGCTACTGATGCTCTCTCTTTCCAGAGATTAAACAGTTCGTCAGCAGAGTCGTAGTCGTACCCTTGGTCTGCCTTAACAAACAACTGTGTTCGGACTTTTGACCCCTTAATCCACTCAGCAAACTTAGGGTCTTGCAGTATACTTTCCATATCAGGATGCTTGGATTTCAACTGTGAAAGAGTAGCCTGTTGTCTTGCTTGTTGTGTGTAAGCTTCTGCTTCTTTAATCTTAGGGTGGTTGTCTATAGCTCTGTTAACAGCGGTCTGCGGATCGACAAAGAAATCTACGTCATCGTCTTCTTGTTGCTGTTGTTGAGGTGCTTGTTGGTTTGAGAGTTCTGTCTGAATGTAGTTGTCAACGACCTTTCGTAACTCACCAACTTCCGTACTCTGCTTGCCTGAAAACTTCTCAAGCTCTTGGTGCATCTGTACAAGTTCTTCTACAGACTTACCTTGGTACTTTTCTGGAAGATTAGGCGCTGTTTCTTGAGGTTGTTCCTCTTCTTGAGGAGTCTCTACAGTGTCTGCGGTTAGTTCTTTAGTTTCTTCCGTTGCTTCCTCTTCTGGACGCTCATCAAGTAATTGTGCTCGTGACATAATGTAAACTTACCCCGCCTATTATTAAGGTTATGGAGGATTAAAATGGGAAGTGACCTAGGACTAGGATTCCCGACTAGATCGCCCAGCTTTCTCGTGTTCACGTACCCACTTCATGTGTCTGCCGGGAAAGTCCCCAGAAGCACCGTCAAGTATGTGTTGAGTTGCTGAAACGATTTTTGTAGCGTTGGCTCCACAGCCGCACCTACTGGATGTGGTATCTCCGTCTACAAATTCTTCAAAGATATGTCCGTTAGTACAGCGAAAATCAAATACTTTAATCATCGCTAACTAACTCTTCGTAATTAGTATTGGTAGTTGTCTCAAAGTTAAGAATATAAGCAAGTACGTTTAGTTGTCCTTTACGTACATACAAATCGTTCTCATCTTTAGTTGCTTCTACACTATTGATTACAAGAGCGTTCTGTTGCAGTTCTTCGATTAACTGTTTCCAACCATCGGTGTTAAACAGGTCAAAGTACTTATTGTAATACTGTTCTGTTTCTTGATCTAGTGAGGCCATAAGGTTGTCTCTATATCTCCTATTATAACATATTTTTGACTAAAAGTCAAGTGTTATTTATGGGTATTATTACCGCTTCTTTTTGGCTGTTTTAGCGGCTTTTTTGAAGGCTTTAGCCGTAGGAGCGCCTTTTGACCCCGGTTTACGCATCTTTTCACCAGATCCAGCCTTGATGCGCTTACGTTTGGCGTGGATATTACTATATAGTCCCCTAGGCATTTCTACATACTCTTCTTTTTCTTTTTCTTAGCTTTAGCCTTTTTCTTCTTAGGTGGTCTTCCAACTCTGCTTCCGTATGTTCCGGGTCCGTATGGCATAACTATCTCCTTACCAGTTTTTGCAAGACCAGTATCTTGCGGTGAGTTTACTAGGTTTGTTAGTGTCACACTTGTGCCTAGCCCTAAAAGACTTTCGCCGTGCTGGTTGATCTTTCTTGATCTTCATCTTAGCGTCACCAAAACGTATTGTCTTGGTTTTGTCACCTTCCTTAGCTACCACCACATATTTCTTGGTAGGGTGATTAGGCGTCCTCTTTGGCTTGTTGTACCCGTTTACCCCTGCTCGCTCCAGTTTTGGGTCCTTTTTTTTTGGCATCAGGCTGTTCCTCCTTCTGGTGCTGGGCCAACACTTGGTCCTCTAGGTCCTTGACCTTGGCCTCCAGTTGGTCTAATCGGCTGAACTGGTCGCTGAACGCTTGGTTGATCTGGTCTAGAAACTTGGTCATTTCTGTTTGCGTCATTAGCACGGGGTGTTGCTCCTCTAGATGCTTGGTTGTTTAAGTTTTTCTCTTTTAGTGCTACTTCAGCAATCTTCATCCGACGCTCAAACTCTTTATCGTCTTCATCACCTTCTCTGAGGTTTCGTGTGATTGCTTCAATCTTTTCAATCTCAAGTTCCTGCGGTGCAAGCTGTGTTTCAATAGCGTACTTGCCTGCTCTAGCTTGAGACTCTGCGGCTTGCCCTTGCAGTGCGGCAGTCTGTGCCTGCTGAAACTCAATCTGCGCTTGTTGTGCTACTTGAGCCATCTGCTGTGCCTGCGGGTTAGGCTGTGACGCCTGTTGCATTGTCGCAATAAGCTCCTCACGGTTACTGAGGTTCATGTTGTCAATAATGCTCTGGATCAACACAGGGTACAGTGGGCTGTCTTGCTTCATAGTCTGCAAGAGTTGCACCAACTGAGTAACCTCGTACTCACGAGCAATGATACCTAGAGTACTCGTAGCGTTAAACTTGTAGTCAGCTACGGGATAGTTCTCAGGGTCAAACTGCATATACCTGTGTGCCGCCTTGGTTACAAACGGAAGCAAGAACGATTGTTGGAAGTTAATCAGTGTTCGCTTGTGACGCTTAATAATAGCGCCTAGTGACATACTTATGCCTGCGGCTGTGGCTTCTCCGTTAACCTGTCCAGCAATACCAGCGGAGTCAACGGCTCCTGTAGCTTGCTGTACCATCTGCTGAAGCGACGCGGCTTGTGCAAAAGTAATTTGACCAACTTGTCCAAAGTTGAACGGTTGAAGTACTTCACGAGGATCTCCGTTAGTAAGAATCATTTTACCGGGACGGACCTCTGGTCTAGCCCCTCTGGGAAGCCGTGTAGCGTCAATAGCGAGCATCGGGTGAATCGTGAGACTCAGGGCGTCAATACGTGCTCGTAGCTCTGTGTCGAGCGCCTTCTGGCTGTTGTAGCCTTTTTCGCATACTCCTCTTCCCCAGAAACGTCCGGGTACTACGTCCCACGGGAACGCAACAACAGGGCGGTCTTTCATCATGTACGGGTTGGCTTCTGCCTTCAAAAGCGTACCACCGTTAGCAATAACTACGATAGCCTCTACGTACTTAGAATCTTCTTCTACGTCTACGTCTTCAGCCTCTAGCAACTCACGAGGCACCAGACCATAGTACTTCGTCAAGCGTACCTTATCGTCGTTGTAGATCGTGAGGTCTTGGTCAGGCTCTAGGTCTGCATCGGGTGCGGCAGATTCAATAGGAGCCTCGTTGTACACTCCCTGTTCCTGTAGTATCTCTACGCTGTGCTTAGACACAAACTCGTCGATAGCAACACCCATAGCGTCATCAATAGACGTAGCCACGGGATCAATCAGGAAGTTCTGAGGCAACACGGGCTTTAGCTTTACTACAACTCTGTCGGTAATGTTGACACCTACAGCAGTCAACTGTCCGTCCATAATAGGCTGTGTAGCCGGGGCCATCTCTTTGATTTCTTCCAGAGTAATCTCACCGATGCCCGTACCAAACACGGCAGAGTTAATTAGACACTCAGCGACAGCCTTACGAATCTTGCAGGACTCAAAGTCTTCTGTCAGTTTTTTGCGGAGATACAGTATGTCCTGCTTTTCTGGATCATTGGTATCGTCAGTAATGTCGAACCACTTGCCTCTGCCAAACGTGGCTTCCTCTAGCTCTGCTACGTTAGACTCTACAGCCTGCTGAAGCGCAGGAGAGATAATGCGAGAACGTTCCGATGCTCTTTCGGAGTCAGCAGGGTCCCATTGACCTCGCCATAGCCTATAGTATTCTTCAAACTTTTGTTCGTAGTTCGACTCATAGTGATCTCTCCAGTTTTCACACTTGGTCATCACCCACTCTTCCAGAGACTCTTCAATCATTAGAGGGTCTGGGCTATAGATTTCTTCTGCCATCTTAGGTTCCTTAAATCACAGCAACGGAGTACCCTAGTGTAAAAAACACTACAGCACTGATTGCGTATATTCCGTAGGTATTAAAAGGTCTGAAAACTTTCATTTCTAATATCCTGCTACTACATCTAGTATTTCGTGGTCATCAATCTCAAAGTCGTAGCTGTACGCTACTTTAGCTAACTGGTCTATATACGCTAGTGCGTCAACCAAGTCATCGTGTGTCAAAGCGTCAGGAAACTGGAAGAGTTGATCTAGGAATCTACTGTTCCACTCTCCTTTTCTCAGGGTTACGTAGCCGTTCTCAAAGCGCCCCTGTAGCGCCCACATTACCCTGTCAGTTTTCTTTTTGTTGCCGTGGGTTAACTCTTCTACCCTGAAGAACTGCCCGTAGCGTTTCATTAGGTCCATCAGAGGACTCATTACGGCTTGTTTTGCGATTCCTCGCTCAATACCAACGCTAATGGGTCTGTAGTCTCTAACGGCCTGAAAAATCTTGGCGGCAGTCTCGTTAAGCTCCCACCGCCCATGTATAATGTTATCAACGTACCAACCATTAGTACCAACTTTAACGACAGCGATTGCGGTTTCATCTAGCTTTGTGTTTTTGGTCCGTTTCTTGTTTACGTCCTCAAAGCCAGCCAAGTCGACAGCGATGTAGTAGTCTCCCTCTTCTGGCTCTTCTCCAAAATTGACCCAATCTTCTTTGAACATCTCTGAGCCTCTGGCTTCAAATGAGGCCATGAACTCTTGTCGGAAGGCGTAACTCGACATTGATTTCTTCGCCATGTCGATTTCAGATGCGTCCAAGATTGGGTTGTCGTAGCTGGTGAAATGCCAGCCCCTGTAAGTCTCATCGTCACCTAACTCTGCGTACTTGTACAGTTCATAGAAGTGGTTCCTGCCCATAGGCGTACCTATGAACAACGCTGATCCCTTTTGGTCAGCTAGTGCTGGACGGAGGATTTGCTCCCATACGTCAGGTTTCATGTCTGCGTACTCGTCCATCACGAGAAACTTCAAGGACACACCACGCATTGTCTCAGGCCTGTCGGCTCCCTTGAGACTAATCGTGGCCCCGTTGACCAGCCTGATCTGCAGATTGTTAATATGTGATCCTGCAATCACAGGGTGTCCTAGCTCTAAGAGGGTCTGCCACATGATATCACGGGCTTGTCCCTGCGTAGGCGCTACGTAAAAAACGTGTCCTTTGTCGGACTGTAGGGCGTTGATAATCAACATCCAAGCGGCTAGGCGGGACTTCCCTGTCCGACGCCCAGCGGCTACTACTTTGAACCTAGTAGGATCAGAGTAGACTTCTTGTTGCCACGGTAGTAGCTGTACGTTTAAATCGGTCAAACGTTACTCGTCCCACCCTGCGTCTAGCTCGTTGTATTCTCCGTCACCGTTAGTGTCACACGCACGTTGCCACCACACCATATCAAAAGTCAATCCTTCGCTCCAAGGGATGTACGCTTTACACCACTCGTGTGATCCTATAGAAAAGTCATCCTGTGGTTGAGCAACGTAATCGCGCTTTGACCAAGGCTCTTCAGCGTAGAAGTGGGTATCCTTGTTGTTCATCACTTTACGTGTAAACAAGGTGTTCCGTGCGGTGCTGATGTAGATTTCTTGGCCTTCCTCTAGCGTATACGTAGAACCATCGTCAAAGTTAATGACAGTTTGACCAAAAGCCATAGATGAAAACAGAAAAAGAGAGGCTAATAGATATTTCATTTAGTTGTTTCTCCTGTGAGATTGAGAGATGTTAGTGCTTCGTTAAAGTCTTTAGATCCACCAAAGTGGTAGAATATTTGTGGTATAGACCTCTTCCCTGTCATCGTTTCCACTAAGTCCCAACCAGCTTGACCGGGAGGTATCTCAACGTACTTGTAGTCCATGTTGAGTTCTTTTAGGGTTTTTTTAGTTCTTACACAAGCAGGACACCAATCAGCACCCAGAAAAGTAATCATTTTTACGTACCGTTAAAGTTTACAAGAGATGCTGGCGCTGGGAGCAAGTCAAATGTTACAACTACTTCTAAATTTCCTGCACCAGACGCTTGACACTTGACTGCTTCGTTTTCGTGCAGGACAAATAGAGGGCCACCTCCGTTGCTTAGTGTTTCTTTACCTCCACCAGCTACGTTAGTTCCGTCAAAGATGTACACTTGTGGTGTTGAAGAATGATCCCAATACAAATCAATGCTGTTTGTAGAACCACCGTGGTTAGCCACAAACACGTACTGTACAACAGCGTGAAAACCACTAGGCATAGTAAACAAAGTAGTTAACGTAGTATCTGTCAATGTCGTGTGCTTAGTGTATAACATTAGTACGTCCAGATGACCGGAGCAGAACCCCGTGTATCTACGTGAATAAAGTCACTAGCGACGCCAATCCCAGCGAAACCCATAGCTAAAGCCTCTCTTATTATCGTGTACCGGTGGGCAGAGTTAGTTATTTTAATGTCTGCCGCTATGCCTTGCGCGTGAGTTCCGGGTACATCTTTTTTTGCTTCGATTGGGTGCTGGGGTGACCTGTAGCCACTAGTGATAACAAACGGAAAACCACATCTGTCCCTAAGTTCATCTACTTTTTCCATGAACTCAGGCTCCATGTGGTTCTCACCTGTGTGTTGACAGTTAAATTCGTCTACTGTGAAGTATCTCAATTAACTCTGGACCTCATGTAAGAAAACATAAGCTCTGCTTGGGACTCTGCCTCGTCAATCAGCGAGTTCGCCTTCGATTGTGCTACTCTCTGGATAGCTAGAATCAACTGTTGCGCCTCCAACCCCAGTGATATTAATCTGGATCGCACTTCGTCCTCCATCTTTGGTGACCTCCTTCTCAAATGCACCAACAGGTAGTATCCTGTCCATTACCAGTTTCCATGCCGCCGCTTGATTCTTGTGATCGTGGTCTAGTGCGGCCTCAAATATCGTCTCTAGGACCTTAGCTGACTTAGGTGAGGCTAACATTCTAGCCTTATATTCGTTAATTATAGAAGCATCACCCTTTGGACGGCCACGGACTCCCCTGCCGCCCTTAGATTTAGCTAATATCTCTTTCTTTTTTGGTCTACCTCTAGACCTCTTACGTAAATTAACTTCTTTTCTAGCCTCTGCTTGGGCTTCTAGGGTGTCATCTCCAGACATTCTCCTGTATCCTTGTGTTTAACGCTAGTTCGCATGAGTCCCCTGCCTAGGTGTAACAGATGAGGGGATCTATACGAACGGTTTAGTTGTAAACTTAGCCCCGCATCAGTACTACTAAATACATCCTAGTATCTGCCTATTATTATACCATACTTTTACTCAAAAGTCAAGCTTTATTTGTAGTAAATAAGTCACAAGTAATACTTAGGGACACTGTATTTACCCTTGTAGCCGCCCCTGTGTGTAATCACGAGGTAAATCAAATGGTTGTACACGAGTTAAAATCACTCTTTTTACCTATTTTTTAGCTAAATTCACTCTTTTGGGTGGACAAGAGGGTACAACTATAATTAACACAAGTCAACCCCCTCCCCCCGTGTCAAAACACAGGCCACCCCCAAAGTTGGCATGGATCTTGCTAATGCAAAACTCGTGCCAACACAAGAGGCCCCCAACATTGGCACGGATGTTGCTAATGCAAGACTCATGCCAACACGAGAGGCCACCAAAGTTGGCACGATTCTTGCTAATGCAAAACCTATGCCAACATTTGCAGTTGAGACTTGTGTAATATTCACGTAGACACGAGTGTGTGAACCATGGTAGGACCCTCAAGCCAATCGCAAGCATACAACAGGCTGTGCTGTCAACAGTTTGTCCCAGGGAATTTATGTGTAATATTTACACTTGTGTTCTGTCTCTGGATACCTCATAGTTACCCCATCGACAGCAACACAGCACAACAGGAGCACAACACTATGTACATTAACAAAGCACAGCAGTACGCCATCTCTCGATTGATCTTCAACATCGAAGAAGCAGTGAGAAGCGACAACACAGACAGACGATGGCAAGCATACGAAGCACTGCGCGAGCTAGGCATTGACCACAATTTCCACGAGATGCCAGAGCACGTACAGGACGCGGGAGATACTCTGTACTGGAAAACCCGCACAAAAGTACACTGGGACGTAATCTAACAGGAGGGTTGTATTACTGGTGAGCCTAGGGTTACACTCTGGGTTCACTGGTAAGCCAACCGGCTTAACTTGGAACCTAAACCAAACGAGGGTATATACTCATGGATAACGTAACACGTAAGACAGTATTTGGCCGTTCTGTAATCATTCGCAAGCGAGTAAGCAAGCGCAAGCCTATCGGCTACTCTAGTGGCTCGTGCTTCCACAAGCTAGACGCTGGCTACTGGTCGCTCTACGTCAGCCTACGCAAGCCACAGCGGGCTATCGGGTTTGGTACTATTACCAGTAAGTGATCTTGTGTTTAACAGTGGGCATCTATACGGTGTCCACGATTAAACGCAACAGAGGGTAACACTATGTACACAGTTTGGTTGTTTGATAAAGCCGGGAATCGATCTAGCGGCAACACGTTCACAACGAGGGTGGACGCTGTGAAATACGCACAGGATACAGTGTATCCAGATTGGGACGCTGGATGGGTACGCTGGGTAATACAGGAGCAATAACCATGTTAAAACTATCGAAGGCATCGAAGATGCCGTGTAGATCATGGTCACTGCAAGCACTGGATACGTGTCCAGCATCACGAGACAGCACAGGTGCACTCGTGCCAGCCTGTAGCGGATGTTACGCAACGACAGGTAACTACCGGTTCAAGAACGTACGTGCACCACGAGAGCACAACCGTGACGATTGGAAGCGTAACACATGGGTTGACGATATGGTCGCAGAGCTAGACAATGACCGATATTTCCGATGGTTTGACTCTGGCGATATGTACGATATCAGGCTAGCGCACAAGATCCTAGAAGTGTGTCAGCGTACACCGTGGGTAAAGCACTGGATACCCACACGGATGCACAAGTTTAGCAAGTTTGCTGTGGTGCTCGCACAATTGCAAGCGTTGCCAAACGTGGTAGTCCGTCTGTCATCCGACAGCATTACGGGGGAAACCGTAGACGGTGACACAACCAGCACCATTGCCACGCTTGACACAGTGCCACAGGATGCTGTAGTCTGCGAGGCGTACACGAGACAGGGCAAGTGTGACAAGTGTCGCGCCTGCTGGGATAAAACAGTGTCCGTAGTCTGCTACATTGGACACGGGCGATCAATGGAAAAGCAACAGCGAAACGTAATAGCGAGAGGGTAAAACCATGAAAGAGTATAACGTATTTTGGAACCACAGCCACTACCCAGAAGTGACACGGGAGTACCTAGGCATACTGCCAGAGTTTTTTATCCACGCTACACAGGGACTAGAGGGACCCGCAGAGTCATTGGATCAGGTAGCTGACGCTATGGACGCTGTGTACGGTTACGGTGGGTTCCAGTACCCATTTGGCGGGACTGTAGCAGACTGTGGTGCGTATCAGTCGCCAGATGATCCAGACTTGCAACCATACGCAACCATAAGCTACCTTGACCGGTTCACGATGTTCTGTTATCCTTACGCTATCACAGCGATTCGTGATAACGACACAGGCGAGACAAAGATCGGGAGATTTGACTAATGGACAGCGACATACTCTGGCTATGGGGTTTCAGTTGTGCTATAATCTGGCTGTGGCTAACACTGGAGGAGGATACCAGACAATGAGTAGACGCTACGGGAAACATGAGACACCGCTAGAGCTAGATTGCGATTGGGCTACGCTTGACGTAGTGGTGCACTGGACGCTAGACAGCGACGATCATCAGGATCTAGTGACCATCGACAAGATCACAGTAGGTGAAAAAGATTTGTACGAGGGGTGGAACTACGATTATTTTGATGCTATCATACAAGATGAGGTGTTAGCAGGCGCTGACTACCATTGGACAGACCACGGGGATTGACTATGAATAGGTTTATACTATCGACAGATCCGGTAGAAGCGGCAGTGTTGCAGTGTGACAAACACATTGTCAAAATGCCACTAGAGGAAGCACAGATGCTGTCTAGTGCTCACAACGAGCTAGACGGTGGACAGGTAGCGTACAAAACAGCGCACAAGAACCACCCGTGCACCGTGTGGGTACGTGAGACTCGCTCAAACTACCTGTGGGCTGTG
>Ga0255781_10004097_pt1 | contig 11146 bp, 10 predicted proteins | sample 101ome_21_FD_179979 | JGI IMG/M metagenome (GOLD analysis project Ga0255781, IMG submission 179979) | Coastal salt marsh microbial communities from the Groves Creek Marsh, Skidaway Island, Georgia - 101413BT metaG (version 2) | ecosystem: Environmental > Aquatic > Marine > Intertidal zone >...
ATGATGCGATCGAGTCCAGCCAACTGGTTGAAGGTGAAGGATCCATATCCGAAGCCGATGCTCTCACGCCGTATCTCGAGCAAATTGTTGCTGATATTCATCTGGAGAAACCGCTTAAAGTTGCTATCGATTGTGGTAACGGTGTCGCGGGTGTCTGCGCTGAAAACTTGTTTAAACAACTCGGTTGTGAGGTCATCCCTCTGTTTACAGATATCGACGGAACCTTTCCAAACCACCATCCAGATCCTTCGAAACCGAAGAATTTGGTCGACGTGATCGCAGCGGTCAAAACGCAGCATTGTGACGTTGGGCTTGCGTTCGACGGTGACGGTGATCGCGTCGGCGTAATCACAGAACAAGGCGACTCGATTTTCGCAGATCGCTTGATGATGCTTCTGTCAGAGGATGTTTTGAGTCGTAATGCAGGCGCAACGATTATCTATGATGTGAAGTGCAGCAGGCACCTAGGCCCTGTGATCGAACGGGCTGGCGGCAAACCACTGATGTGGAAAACAGGCCACAGCCTGGTCAAAGCGAAAATGAAAGAAACAGGTGCTTTGTTAGCTGGTGAAATGAGTGGCCACATCTTTTTTAAGGAACGTTGGCTTGGTTTTGACGATGGGCTCTACACAGCCGCACGCTTATTGGAGATTTTTGCAAAGTCAGATCACTCCGCTTCGATTCTGTTTGACGCGATTCCAGACGATGTCTCAACTCCTGAACTCAATATCGAAGTGCCTGACACGGAGAAATTCGCCATCGTCGAGCGTGTTGCAGCGATCATTAAAGCAGAAGGTCTCCCGCTCTCAACAATTGACGGAGTGCGTGTTGATCTCGATTCGGGTTGGGGGCTCATTCGCTGCTCGAATACGACACCAAATCTCGTTTTACGGTTTGAAGCTGAATCTACCGAGGCACTGGAAACAATCCAGAGTACAATGCTCAATGCCCTGAAAAAGGCAGAACCGACATTGGAGCTTGAATCACTATGCTAAGCCTGGCTCGCGCCACTGAAGTTGCTCAGGTCCTATCAGAGGCCCTTCCATACATACAGAAATTCGCTGGACGCACGATCGTCGTCAAGTACGGCGGAAACGCAATGACGGATGAAGATCTCAAAGCGTCATTCGCGAGAGATATCGTCTTAATGCAGGCGGTCGGGATGCGTCCGATTGTCGTTCATGGTGGCGGACCACAGATTGGCGAGTTACTCGAACGACTCAATATTGAATCGAAATTTATCGACGGCATGCGAGTCACGACCGAAGAAACCATGGATGTTGTTGAAATGGTTCTCGGAGGACTCGTCAATAAGGAAATTGTTAACCTGCTCAACCTAGCGGGTGGGCGCGCGATGGGCCTCACCGGCAAAGATGGTCAATTCATCCGAGCGAAACAGTTGAAAATCGAGCGGAAGAGTCCTGAACTCGAAGCGCCTGAAATCATTGATATTGGGCATGTTGGCCAGGTTGAATCGATTGATACACGGGTACTGACGATGCTGACCGAGAGCGATGTGATCCCTGTCGTTGCGCCAATCGGTGTTGGCGAAAATGGCGAGTCCTACAACATCAATGCAGACCTAGTTGCTGGCAAACTAGCCGAAGTCTTGAAGGCAGAAAAACTTATGCTACTGACCAATACAGCAGGCGTTTTGGATAAAGCCGGCCAAGTGGTTACAGGTCTTGTTGCTGATGAGGTCAATGCATTGATTGACGATGGCACAATTTCAGGTGGTATGTTACCGAAGGTTGGCTGTGCGCTATCTGCAGTCAATGCTGGGGTTAATAGCGCCCATATTGTTGATGGCCGCGTTCCGCATTCAGTGCTTCTGGAAATCTTCACCGATCAAGGTGTTGGCACACAGATTCTAAGAAAGCGCAGTTAAGTCAAAGTGCCCCGTATTGAGCGCGATACGCCTCAATACGCGGTGCAACATCATCTGCAACCCGCGGATCGTCTGCCGCAAATGCCAAAATATCATCTAGCGTGACAATCGAAATGGGAACCAGTTGGAAGGTTTCTGAGAGTTCAGCGAGCGCAGATCCCGAACCTTCTTGTCCCCGCTCTTGACGATCAACTGCGACACAAAATGCACACAAGCTCGCACCCTGATTCTTAATAAAATCGACTGATTCACGGACCGCTGTCCCCGCTGTCACCACATCATCGATTGCCAAAATCCGGCCGTTGAGTGGTGCACCAAGCAAAGTCCCACCTTCTCCGTGATCTTTCACTTCCTTACGGTTAAACGACACCGGGTAATCCTTGCCCTCATCTGCAAACGCCACAGCAACTGAGCTCGCAAGCGGGATCCCTTTGTAAGCAGGCCCAAATAATCCATCAAACTCGATACCACGATCTGTAATGGCATCTCGATAACAGCGGCCAAGAATTTGTAACTGCCGACCGCTGGAAAATGCAGATGCGTTAAAAAAATAAGGACTCACTCGGCCTGACTTGAGTGTGAATTCGCCAAACTTCAGAGCGTTGGCATCAAGGGCTAATTCCAAAAAGGAACGCTTGTATGGGGACATAAGACACGTCTAACATTACAATAATCGTTTAAAAATAGTACACCAGTTCATCTGGTCACTCACTTCAGGGACAAAAAATCTTTTGATGCGCGTAATCAGCCTGCGATGCAACGGTCTTATTTCGGCTGTGAAGCAAGGCTTAACCGAATGGCTAGCAAGTAAGGATGCAGATGTTATCTGCCTCCAAGACGTTCGTGTGCGCGAATATAAAGTAATGGATGATCCACGCTTCTGTCCCGAAGGTTTCGAGGCTTTTTATTTCGAAGGTGAAGATGAGGCAAAAGGTGGTGTTGCGATTTTCACGCGACATACCCCCAAAGCGGTCATGCGGGGCTTGGGCTCATACGATTTAGATCGCGACGGACGCTATATCCAGGCAGATTTTGAACACGTGAGCGTCGTATCGATTCTTCCACCATCGCCAACAAGCGATCCTCAAGAGTTGCGAGCGGCTTTTCTAGAATCACTCGAGACCTGGATGCGTAAGATCCGCAAAAAGCGACGCCACTTTATTTTCTGTGGCGATTTTGGCGTTGCTGCACGAACTCTCGATCTTGAAGAGTGGCATCAACATAACGAGTCGCCCGGGTTTACAAAAGAAGACCGGCATTGGATCGATTCGCTTTTGAATGATGTCGGGTATGTCGATGCATTTCGTGAGGTATTTGCCAATGAACCGGCATACAGCTGGTTTCCAGGACCTGAAGTATTCGATATGCCCAACCCAGGCGCATGGAGAACGGATCTTCAACTGGCATCATTGGAGATCTCAAGACGGGTCCTCGCTGCTGGCTATGTCACAAAAAGACCGTTCGACGATCGAGTACCTCTGATCGTCGATTACGATATCTCAATCAGCGATGAGGAAGAGGATTAACCCTCCGCTAACGCGGCTTTCTGCGCACTGATCAGCTGTGCAATTCCCTTTTCACCGAGATCAAGTAATGCATTGAGTTCGGCTCGGCTAAATGGAGCTTCTTCTGCGGTTCCTTGGATTTCGATCAGTTTCGGGCCTTCAGCCATCACTAAATTCAAATCTGAATCTGCGGTTGAATCCTCAGGATAATCGAGATCTAACACTGGTTGGCCCATGTAAATTCCAACGGATACAGCGGCAACAAAATCGATCAACGGGTCTTCAGATAGCAAGCCATCACGCTGCAAACCATTGATCGCATCAACCAAGGCAACCATGCCTCCAGTAATCGACGCTGTTCGCGTTCCACCATCAGCTTGTAAAACGTCACAATCGATCGTGACTTGACGCTCACCCAACTTTTTTAGATCAACAGCCGCTCTCAACGACCGACCAATTAACCGCTGAATCTCCTGTGTACGCCCCGATTGCTTACCCCGCGCTGCTTCTCGATCAGAACGGGTGTGGGTTGATCCAGGTAGCATGCCGTACTCAGCAGTGACCCATCCTTGTCCCTTCCCCTTCATCCAGCGTGGAACTTGTTCATTCACAGATGCTGTACAAAGCACTCGGGTGTCACCAAATTCAACTAAAACCGAGCCCGCAGCGTGGCATGTGAATCGACGAGTGAAAGAAATGGGACGCAGTGCATCGAATGCGCGGCCGCTTGGTCGCATGGCAGAACCTCTCTAATTGAACTAAGCTTTAGGTAATTAAACGTATTATGACTATCTCAACCGGATCTTTCATGCCGCAGGGCCAGCTATTTGTCATATCAGCACCATCAGGTGCTGGCAAAACGAGTCTCGTTGCCGCGACAATCGCGCGCGTCCGTGATTTAGCAGTCAGTGTGTCCCATACCACTCGAAGCCCACGTCCGGGCGAGGTTGATGGTCGCGACTACCATTTCATCGAGCAGTCGGAATTCGAAGATCTGATTGCATCTGGCTCTCTATTTGAACATGCAAAAGTTTTTGGAAATTTTTACGGCACATCGAGAGAAGCTGTCAAAGCACAACTTGCCGCAGGAACCGATGTCATCCTAGAAATCGACTGGCAGGGTGCCGCGCAAATCCGTGAAATGGCACCAGAGGCGATATCTATTTTCATTCTTCCGCCCACCCGTGAAGCCTTGAGAGAACGCTTGATTGGGCGCAAGCAAGACGATGCGTTGATCATCGATTCCAGAATGGCTGAAGCCGATGAAACCATCGAGCAGGCACCACATTTTGATTACTGGGTCATCAACGATGACTTTGAAATCGCGCTCGAACAGTTGAAGTCAATTATCGTGAGTCACAGACAGCGTCGTCCTCAAATCCAATCTAAACACCCGAATTTTCTAGAAAAACTTCTCGGCCAACAATAAATTGCATATACTGTTGGGCTTCCTAATTTTTAACTGAGGATTAACCATGGCTCGAGTGACTGTCGAAGACTGTCTCGAAAACGTCGAGAATCGTTTCGAACTCGTAATGCTAGGCACGCGCCGCGCGCGTCAGCTGTCTACTGGTGGCAAAGACCCATTGGTAGCGGAAGAAAATGACAAGCCAACAGTCATCGCATTGCGCGAGATCGCTGAAGGTTTAATTAATCGTGAAGCATTGGATGCGGAAGACGCGAAAACTGAAGCTGAACTCGAATTGGCTCGCGCACGTTTCGAACCACGTCAGCCTGTATTCGATAACGATTTCTAAGTCATGAACGCCGCCGTCGAAACCATTGACGGCTTATGCAGCCGTCTGACCCGATACCTAGAGGATGATGAAATCCGTCAGGTCAGACGCGCATATCTTTACTCTGAACAAGCGCACGACGGTCAAAAACGTCGATCCGGCGACCCCTACATTATCCATCCGCTTCAGGTTGCTGAAATTCTTTCAGATATGCGTATGGATCATCAAAGCCTCATGGCTGCGATGCTGCACGACGTCATCGAAGATACCGGAATCGCTAAAGACGCACTGCAATCGCAGTTTGGTGAAGCTGTTGCTGAGCTCGTCGATGGCGTCAGTAAACTGACCCACATTAGCTTTGAAACACGTGCCGAAGCACAAGCAGAGAATTTCCAAAAAATGACGCTCGCGATGGCTCGTGATATTCGAGTCATCATCGTGAAACTCGCTGACCGACTTCACAACATGCGAACCATTGGATCACTGAATCCCGAAAAACGCCGCCGAATCGCCAAAGAAACACTCGACATCTACAGCCCCATCGCAAACCGACTCGGCATGTACGAACTGCGTAGCGAACTCCACGAGCTCGCCTATCGTGCAATGTATCCAATGCGAATCGAACGTATCGAGCGAGCTGTACAGAATGTCGCAGGTAACCGGAAAAAGATCGTAGCCGAAATTCTCGAATCACTCGAAGGTGCACTCGACAAGAGTGGTATCAAGGCGCGGGTTGAAGGCCGTGAAAAAGCGGCCAACAGTATCTACCGAAAAATGCGGGATCAGAGAAAATCGTTCTCAGACATCATGGACGTCTACGCATTCAGGATCGTGACCGACTCAGTCGATGATTGTTATCGGACGCTTGGGATTGTGCATAATTTGTACAAACCGCGTCCCGGTCGATTCAAAGATTACATCGCCATTCCAAAGGCAAATGGGTACCAAAGCCTGCACACCACACTCTTTGGCATGCATGGCGTACCAATCGAAATCCAAATTCGCACATCGGAAATGGATGCCATGGCATCTGGTGGAATTGCAGCACATTGGCTCTACAAAGCAGGATCTGACGACACTGCAGCGGTCCAGCGAACCAATCGTTGGGTTAAAGGTTTGCTCGAGATTCAGCAGCGCGCAGGGAATTCGCTTGAGTTCATCGAGAATGTGAAGATCGACCTATTCCCGGACGATATCTACATTTTCACGCCCAAAGGCAAAATCATGGAGTTACCCACTGGGGCGACAGCCGTTGATTTTGCATATGCCGTGCACACCGATGTCGGCAACCGTTGTGTTGCCTGTCGAATCGATAAAGCGCTCGCACCACTCTCAACCGTTCTTCAATCAGGCCAAACAGTTGAGATCGTGACCGCCAAGCATGCGAAACCCAATTTGGCATGGCTGTCATTTGTCGTAACCGGTAAAGCACGTTCCGCAATCCGCCACTTCTTGAAGAATCAGCAACGCTCAGAGTCCGTTAGCCTCGGACAACGACTCTTAAGTCGAGCCCTGGCAAATCTCGGATCGAGTTTTGAGCAAGTGACAGAAGAGCAAAAACTGAATCTCGTCAGCGAAGCTGAACTCACAGAATTTGATGACATCTTAGAGGACATTGGCCTTGGTAATCGAGTTGCCTACTCGGTTGCCAGACGACTGACGCCGGATGCCGATGCAGAGCCTGCAAAACTCTCACAGAGTGGCGATACACGACCTCTCGCAATCAAGGGCTCTGAAGGGCTTCTGACGAGCTACGCGAAGTGTTGCCGTCCAATTCCTGGGGATCCGATCGTTGGCCATATTTCGAAAGGTCGTGGGATGGTTATCCATCATGAGACCTGTCATAACGTCTCAGAGATCCGGGACAATCCGGAGAAATGTGTTTTCCTCACTTGGGATGATGATCTCAATGGTGAGTTCTACACCGCTTTAAAAATTCTTGTTGAAGCGGAAACCGGCATCATTGCCAATATTGCATCTGCGGTCTCAGAAGCAGATGCAGCGATTGATCGCATCAACCGTGAAGAGCGTGATGCGAAAACCAGTGTGATCGTTCTTGAAGTCGGGGTACGCGATAGACAACATCTTGCGAATGTTGTCCGTCAAATCCGACGCATCAAGTCGGTTATGAAAATCTCACGTATACGAGCCTAATCATGAACAAAAGCTTTATTGCGACAGCAAATGCACCTGCTGCGATTGGAACCTATTCTCAAGCAGTCAAGGTTGGACAAACTACCTACCTATCAGGCCAAATCCCTCTTATTCCAGAGAGCATGGCCTTAGTTGAAGGAAATATTGAGGCCGAGGTCCGTCAGGCGTTCACGAATTTAAAAGCAGTTTGTGAAGCAGCAGGAGGCAGCCTCAATCACCTCGTGAAGGTCAATGTGTTCCTCACTGATCTCACGCATTTCCCCGTTGTAAATCAGGTGATGGAAGAGTTCTTTGAAGCGCCCTTCCCTGCACGCGCAGCCATTGGAGTCGCCGAACTTCCCAAGGGTGCTCGGGTCGAAGTCGATGGAATTATGGTGAGCTGATCACCGCCTCGCAGGTCGGATACCGCAGTGCAGGCATCCGATCTCGATAACGCGACTCGACGATACGCCCAGTCATGGCGGGTTGAATCTGCGTAGTGACCCCATCCAACAAATCAAAAATCTGCCGATAGTGAGCCGACCCCTCATCAACTCCATGGATGAGTTGTGGGGCCTTCTCACCCTTCAGGTGAAACCGCGTTAAAGCACCTAGCCAAGAAACTGCATCCTCGCGATGCATGCGATTCGATACGGTCTCTGGATTCAGTTGTTTTCTGAGTTCCGGATCGCTGAGTCGAACCATGCTCTTTGCCGTGTAGAGCCCTGTGAAACGAATCACCGTTATGGGTGCCTTGATCTGCTCAATATTGCATTCTGCCTCGCGAACACAATGACCTCGCCAGTGATCAGGGTCAGCTGGCACCGACTCATCCAAAAACCCCAATTGATGCTGACCGAAAACGGCCGTCGAGCTGACCCAAATCACCGGATGCTGCCGCCCAGGTAATGATGCAAATTGACGCAGTCGCTCCGAAACCCCTGCATAGCGAGACCGATAGGCTTCTTCAGTTCGAGCATCTGGAGTCACGATTGCGACAATGACTGCATGTGGTGCAAGCGGCAGTTGTGCCAATTGATCCCAGCTATCGACGGCCTCAAGATCGAGACTCATCATCGTTGGGTCATTTGGAATCTTGGTTCGTCGAACACCCAATACATCAAATTTTTCTACCTCAAGCACCGTTTTCAGGTTGCCACCCAACTGACCACAGCCTAGGATGAGGATATCCCAAGGATTAGACACAACAATGACCCTCACAGAACTTCGATACATCATCGCCGTCGCCGACGAAAAACATTTTGGCCGCGCTGCTGCCAAATGCTTTGTCAGTCAGCCTACCTTGTCTATCGGCGTGAAGCGACTGGAAGATGAACTCGGGGTCACCCTGTTCGAGCGGAGCAAAACGGGCGTTCATCTGACTGCTGTAGCTGAACAGTTGGTGGAAAAAGCGCGCAATATTTTGCGAGAAGTCGATTCCTTTAAAGAACTGTCCGATCACGTCAAAGATCCATTTTTGGCACCGCTGCGTCTCGGCGCGATTTATACCATTGGGCCATATTTATTCCCTGCTCTATTACCCGCTCTCAAGACTGCCGAACCACGCATGAAGCTCTATATCGAAGAAAGCTTTACCGGCACGCTTCGACAGATGCTCAAAAAGGGCCAACTCGATGCCATCATCGTCGCACTGCCGTTTACAGAACCGGATGTTGAGGTGCGCGAGCTCTACAGCGAACCATTTGAGGTCCTGCTACCAGCAAATCATCCATGGACGAACGAATCGAGTATCCCGCCTAAACAATTGCACACGGAAAATGTTCTGCTCCTCGGAGAAGGACATTGTTTCCGAGATCAAGTCATTGACGCGTGCCCTGCGTTATCTCGATCAGCACATGATCGAAATAGTGTCGTTGCTGAGGGAAGTTCACTTGAAACCTTGCGCCATATGGTCGCCTCAGGATTGGGTGTCACCGTCCTGCCAGCCTCAGCGGCAGGGTTGGAAAATTATGCTCCTGGGTATCTAACAACGAAGCCTTTTGCCCAACCTGAACCCTCACGTACCGTGGCCATCGCTTGGAGAAAACAATTCCCAAGAACTGAAGCAATCGATCTATTAATTGATGTCATCAGAAAACAGGTCGGCCCTCAGCTCAATGCCAAACACCAGGCAGCCTAGTAGCGAATTACAAAGTCTCACAGGCGTTGGCCCCAAAGTTGAGCAAGCGCTCAATCGGCTAGGGCTGTATTCGTTTCGCGATCTTTTATTTCATCTGCCTGCACGCTACGAAGACCGGACGACTCGCGTCGATATTGCAAGCCTGAAGCCCGGGATACCACAATTACTGGAAGGTGAAATCACCTCGCAATCTGTGATTCCTGGTCGGCGTATGCAGGCAGTTCTGACGTTTGAAGATATCACTGGCGCTGCCAGGATCCGGCTGTTTCACTTTTCACGCGCGTATCTGACCACACTGAAAAGTGCCGATTCTGTGCGGATTTTTGGCGAGCCTCGCATTCATCAGGGCGTGACTGAGTTCATTCATCCAGAGATAGCTGTCTTCAAGGGTGAGCCGCCTCCTTTGGATGACACGCTAACACCCATCTATCCAACGACAGATGGCCTATCGCAACCTAAGTTACGAGACATCGTCCGCCAAGCGCTTGCCAAGGGGCCTGACTTCTATGCGCTTGAAGAGCTTTTAGATCCCAAGCACACAAAAAATCGCCCGGAGCTTTGGGATGCGCTGATTGCGCTTCATCAGCCAGCAAAAGGGCTTCCCGCAAGCCCATTCGTTGAGCGACTAGCTTTTGAAGAGCTCCTCGCGCATCGATTGCTATTACTCACACGTCGAGAAGACTATGTACGGTTCCAAGCACCAGCGCTCAAGTCGATGGCCGGTGAGGCGCGCGTAGCATTATTACGACGCCTACCATTTGATTTAACCAGAGCCCAACAGACAGTCTTGAACGAAATCGATCAAGATCTCTCCCGTGGACATCCGATGTTACGGCTCCTCCAAGGTGACGTCGGCTCCGGAAAAACATTAGTTGCAGCACTCGCCGCACTTCCTGTGGTTGAAGCTGGCTTCCAAGTGGCATTGATGGCGCCGACAGAACTCCTGTCTGAACAGCATGCAGCGCAGTTTTCGGAGTGGTTCCAACCGCTTGGCATCTCGGTCGGATGGCTCACTGGTTCGATGAAAGCGCAGCCACGAAGGACGATGCTTGAGCAACTGAGCAACGGAACCTGCCAAATCGTCATTGGAACACACGCTCTATTCCAAGATGAGATCGTATTTAAACGCCTGGGTTTGGCCATCATCGACGAACAGCACCGATTTGGAGTCGCACAGCGGCTCTTATTACGCGAGAAGGGGCACGGTCTAACGCCGCACCAACTCATCATGACCGCAACGCCAATCCCGCGCACACTCGCGATGACGCATTTTGCTGATCTCGATGTCTCAACCATCGATGAGCTGCCACCAGGAAGAACACCGGTGGATACGCGAATCCTCAGCCAAGCCAGAGCATCTGAGATCACAGCACGCCTTGATACGCAATTTGATGAGGGCGGACAGGCATATTGGGTATGTACTCTGATTGAAGAAACCGAACAAAGTGTTGCTGAGGCGGCTGAGAGCCGCACCGAAAAGCTGCGACTCCAGTTACCCCATCGACGAATTGGACTGGTACATGGCCGAATGAAAGCCGATGAAAAATCGCAGGTGATGACAGCATTCGCAGCCGGTGAGCTTGATTTATTGGTCGCAACGACCGTTATCGAAGTTGGCGTGAATGTGCCGAACGCAAATATCATGGTGATTGAGAATCCAGAGCGCTTAGGGCTCGCCCAACTTCATCAGCTGAGGGGTCGAGTTGGTCGTGGCGAGCGCGTGAGTTTCTGTATTTTATTGGCT
>Ga0255781_10004110_pt1 | contig 11134 bp, 13 predicted proteins | sample 101ome_21_FD_179979 | JGI IMG/M metagenome (GOLD analysis project Ga0255781, IMG submission 179979) | Coastal salt marsh microbial communities from the Groves Creek Marsh, Skidaway Island, Georgia - 101413BT metaG (version 2) | ecosystem: Environmental > Aquatic > Marine > Intertidal zone >...
TGGATAACGAGAAGATCAAAAAACTATATCCAAAACTTACAGTCAAGAAGTTCTGGACCACAATCAACAACACAGTCGCTGGATTGTTCCACGTCTTTAACGTTCTAGCAAACCAAGACTCAGAATACACAACCTTTGATGCTACAGATTATGATAGCATTATGAAGCAGCCCGGCTGTATGATTATGGGTGTAACCAGCGTCAAGAACCTTGAGAACGAAACTGCTGTCTCAAGTGCTCTCAAGAAGAACCTAGAGAAGACACTTCTCGCTGAAGGTTTTGACCTAACAACTGCTACAGGTGCTGCTTGTATTGTTGTTGGTAGCGAAGAGATCTTTGAAGAAACTGTTGGCTTGATGGACAACATTGAGTTTGGTTTTGATACTTTGGCTGCTTTGACTGGTGGTGCTATGGTTCACCGTGGTATCTACGAGGACGACAAGAAAGATAAACTCGTAACCTACACATTGGTCAGCGGTCTTAAGCGACCAGCCAAGAGAATTGAAGGACTAAAGAAATTCCTAAAGAAGTAAAATGAGATTACTGGTTACAACATTATTATTGTTTTCCCTCAATGCTACTGCTGGCGAGGTCACTGAGTTCAAACCTCGCCCAGCAGCAGTTGAGGAAGGCAGCGACACCTATGTCGGCATTCTATTAAGCGAAGAAGACTTCCGCAAACTCCTACAAGACAAGATCGACACCAACGCAAAAGTTGCAGAGTGCGATGTGGATAAAAAGGTTTGCACTCAACTCCAAGAGCAGTACAAACTATCCATCAAAAGTCTTCAGGAAACAATCCAAAAAGAAAACACTTGGTTTAAAAGAAACAAGGGCTCCCTTGGCCTATTGACTGGTGTTGTTATTGGAGTAGGGACTTCCATCGCTATTGTAAGGGCGGTACAGCCTAGCCAATGAAAACAAGAAAAGACCCAAACTATATCGCTGCTGTAGAGAAAGCGATTACTGAAAAGTACGGCAAAGATACTGTACAAGACTTCCGCCATGAATGGAAGGAAGAAAAAGAAAAAGAGTACCTAAACCAACTCAAAGAAATGAGAGTTAAACGAGATAAGTACTCAACAAACAAAGAGGCAGTCACAGTCGGCGATGTGAAGATTACTAAACGCCGTGACCGCCAAAAAGATGACCGTACCTGTCCAGTCTGTAAAACATATTCATTTTCCAGGAAGGACGACCTATATATGAATAGGTTTAAATGCTGCCATGATTGCTATATAGACTTTGTTGTTGGTCGTGAACAATCATGGAAAGACGGCAACAGACCAACAGATGAGCATATTGAAAATGCTTTAAGGAGACGAAAATAATGGCTACTGTCCTAGACGTAATTAGAGGTTTAAACCAGGCTGCTGCTAATGCTTATGACGGCGCTTTGGATGAAAATGGCGATGCCCTACAGGTTGGACTAGACAGAGAAGAAGGTCACCCAATCATTGATAGTCGTGTAATTGACGGTTTCAAGGTGCGCTTTGCTGGACCAAAGATGATTGTAACTTATCAGAGCGAGATGCGTGTTAATGAGATTCATCCTCGTAACCAGTTCGAAAACGAAATCAACGCAAAGTTTGCAGACATCGTTAAGTTCCTAAAGAAGGAATACAAAAAGATTACCAAAAGCACAGTATCCCTAACAGAGGACTCTGATCCAGATATCATTGTTCAGACAACATCAAGAAATCATACATGGGTTCAGGCCAAGAAACAATATGCTATTGGCGGCTTTGATGGTGTTGAGTCTATTCGTATGGGCTCCGAGCGATCAGCGGAAGCAGAAAAAGATTACCACAAAAAGTTCTTGGACTTCTTGGCTCAAGAGTCTAACAAGCGACCAGAAAACGATAAGGCTCCAAAGAACCCAGAAACGCCAGAGGCATAAATGTCTTTGAATAAGAAGGAGATGATGGCGGAGATAGTCCGCTGTGGTAAAGATCCTTCGTATTTCTGTAAAAAGTATGCTAAGATCTCTCACCCAATGAGAGGATCGATTCCGTTTGATCTTTACGATTTCCAGGAGGAAGCATTAAAAGATTTCAAAGAGAACCGATTTAGCGTCATTCTAAAAGCCCGTCAGTTAGGCATCTCCACAACCGTGGCTGCTTATGTTGCTTGGTTGATGCTTTTTCACAAAGATAAGAATGTTCTTGTCGTAGCAACCAAGCTCGGCACAGCAGCCAACCTTGTAAAGAAGATTAAGGCAATACATAAAAACTTACCAGCATGGTTAAAAATATCTGATATTGCTATTGACAACAGGAACTCTTTTGAGTTAACTAATGGTTCTCAAGTAAAGGCCTCATCAACTTCTGGCGATGCTGGTCGTTCAGAAGCATTGTCCCTGCTTGTAATTGATGAGGCTGCTTTCGTCGAAGGTATTGATGAACTCTGGGCAGGTCTTTACCCTACCCTATCAACTGGTGGTCGCTGCATCGCCCTTTCCACACCAAACGGTGTCGGCAACTGGTTCCACAAAACCTACACAGAGGCAGAAGAAAACAAGAACGACTTCCACACAATTAGGCTTCCGTGGAATGTACACCCAGAGCGAGACCAGGCTTGGTTTGAAAAAGAGACAAGAAATATGTCTCGCCGTGAAATCGCACAGGAACTTGAATGTAACTTCAACGCCTCTGGTGATACAGTAGTTCACGGGGACGACTTAAAATTAATATTAGAAAAAGTTATTGAACCAAAACACAAAACAGGTTTTGATAGAAATTACTGGATCTGGAAAGAACCCGAGCCACAGAATGATTATATCCTAGTTGCTGATGTTGCTAGAGGCGATGGTTCTGATTTTAGTGTTGCTCATGTGTTTGATACCCAGACTATGGAACAGGTAGCAGAATACCAAGGCAAAATTACACCAGACATGTTTGCCCCACAACTGTACTCAATGGCTTCAGAATATAATAATGCTCTCTTGATTATTGAGAATAACTCTTTGGGCATCGGAGTGTTGAGTAGGCTACAGGATTTAGACTATAAAAATTTGTATTATAGTATAAAATCAACACATGAGTATGTTGACGAAGTCTCTGCTCAAGCATTAGGAGGTGTTGCTGGTTTCACAATGTCTATGAAAACCAGACCACTTGTTATTGCGAAGTTTGAGGAATTCGTGAGAAATAAACTAATTACTATTAATTCCATTCGCCTTGCTAATGAAATCAAAACATTTGTATGGCACAATGGAAGACCGCAAGCCATGAGGAGTTATAACGACGACCTGGTGATTGCGGCTTGTATCGGTTGCTGGGTAAGAGGAACAGCCCTGACGGCAAATCAACGGGAGGCAGATTACAAGAAGGCACTACTAACGAGCATATCCGTATCGTCCACAAAGCTTAACACTAAGATACAAGGACAGCACGGCTTTAAGGGAAACCCAACATCTTTTAAAGGCACAGACGGAAAAACTCACGACCTAAATTGGATCATTAAAGGATAACCATGGCTGAAAATAATAACCAAAACCCAAGGAATAATCAATCAGCATTATTCAAGCGACTAACAAGACTATTCAGTGGTCCAATCGTAGATTACGATCGTCCTGCTGTTATACGAGGCAACCGACGGGACGTAACAAAATATACATTTACTTCCAACACAGGTCGTGAATTCAAAAAGAAAGAATATCACAACCCATTTGGAGACCTTACTAACAAGGTTCTTTACAATCGCAACAAGCAGATGCGATACACAGACTTTGAGCAAATGGAATATATGCCAGAGATTGCTTCTGCTCTAGACATTTATGCTGATGAGATTACCACATCAACAACATTCAACCCACTAATCAATATTGATTGCCAAAATAGGGAAATAAAAGACATAATCCAAACACTTCTGTATAATGTCTTAAATGCCGAGGCGAATTTGTTTGGGTGGGCAAGAAGTGCTTGTAAATATGGTGACTACTATTTGTATCTTGACATTGACGAAAAGTTGGGTATTACAAATGTAATCCCACTTCCAGTTCGTGAAATGGAAAGAATTGAGGGAACAGACCCAACCAATCCAAACTACATTCAGTTCTATTGGCAGAATGCCGAAGGAAACTCTGGTGTAACTTTTGAGAACTGGCAGGTCTCTCACTTCCGTGTTCTAGGGAATGATAAGTATGTTCCCTACGGAACTTCAGTCCTAGAGCCATCTCGCCGCATTTGGCGACAACTTACACTCCTAGAAGATGCGATGATGGCTTATCGTATCGTCCGCTCACCAGAGCGACGAGTATTCTACATTGATGTCGGTAATATGGCGGCAGAAGATGTAGAGCAATATATTGAACAAGTCAAGACTCAAATGAAACGAAACCAGATTGTCGATGAAGACACTGGTCGAGTTGATTTGCGATACAATGCTATGAGTGTAGATGAAGACTTCTACATTCCTATTCGTGGTGCTGCTAGTAATACAAGGATTGAAACCCTAGCAGGTGGTCAATTTACTGGCGACATTGATGATGTGAATTATCTTCGTGATAAACTTTTCTCAGCCCTTAAGGTACCAAAGGCTTATCTAGCACAATCAGATGCCCAGGAAGATAAGACAACTCTATCTCAAAAGGATATTCGCTTTGCTAGAACCATTCAACGACTTCAGCGAGTCATTGTTGCGGAACTAGAAAAGATTTGTATCATCCACCTTTATACTCTTGGATATAGAAACAACGACTTGTTGTCTTTCAAACTAGCCCTCAACAATCCATCCAAGATTGCTGAACTACAGGAACTTGAGCATATGCGAACCAAGTTTGATGTTGCTGGTAGTGCTACTGACGGATACTTCTCCAAGCAGTGGGTATACCGAAACATCTTCAAAATCTCCGAAGAAGAGATTGATAGAATTCAGATTGAGCAATACACTGATGCTCTCCACGGGGCAGCCATTGAAGGAGCCGGCACCCCACCAGAAGGTGGTGAAGGCGGAGAACTTGGCGACCTTGGAGGCGATGATTTGGGTGGCGACCTCGGCGGAGACCTTGGTGGCGAAGAGGGCGGAGAAGAGCCAGCAGATGAAGGACCACTTCTCGCCGAACCTGAAATTGAACCAGGACAAAGGGACGACAATGGCTATATGAGAGTTAAGAGCCCTCGCTGGAAACAAGGTGCCCGCCGCCGCAGCATGAATGGTGCTTACAACAGAGAACAAGCCGGCTCGTCTAACCGAGCAATAAATAAAGGGCACAGTTCAACTCGGGATAGACTATTTACAGGGTATGGCGAAATGAGTACTTTGGCTAACGGTATCGCTAGCGAAGGGCAACAAGCCGAAGAGGATTTAATATTTGAAACTCAATTTGATATTAAACAATTAATTAAACAACTGGAAACAAAAGATGAAGGTCAAGCATAATAAAAAAAGAAACACAGCATTTTTGTATGAAGCCCTTGTAAGGGAACTAACAAAATCAGTTGTTGATAAAGATGTGGCTCGTACCAGAAAGGTTAAAGCCATTCTTAAGGAGCACTTCCGCAGCGGTATGGTATTGTTCAGCGAGTTGGGTTGCTTTAATGCTTTAGCAGACAAGTCCAGCCTCGACCAATACACAGCCGAGAAGATGGTTTTCCGTGCGAAGAAAGAATATGACCAACTTAACCAGCAAGACATCTTCAAGGAACAATCAGCCGTAATCAAAAAGGTCAACACCGACCTCGGCAAAGAAGTATTTAACAACTTCGATCCCAACTACAAGTCCTATGCGACTCTCGCCCAAATTTTTGGCGATAAGATGCCAGTCAAAAACAGAGTTTTGATGGAGCAAAAAGTAATTGAAACACTCACCTCTACACCAGAACAACAAGAAGAACTACAACCAGTAGATAATCTCGTCGTCAAATCATTTACAGAGAGGTTTAACGACACTTATACTGAATTGCTTCCAGAACAGAAGGAACTACTCAACCGATACATTGTTTCCTTCAATGAGAACGAAGCCGACTTCAAAATCTATGCTGGAACTGAACTCAAGAGAATTCACGAAAGTGTAGAATCCTCACTCAGCCTTGAGGAAGTTAAAGAAGACGAGCAAATGGTTGAGAACACCAAGCAGGTCCTACAGCAAATCTCTGAATTTAATGTAGCAAATCTAGGGGAACAAGAAATACTAAAAATCTTGAAACTCCAAAAACTAGTAAGAGAATACGAAGAAGATGCCAATAACAATTAAGATCGGTGATGCCGCACAACAAGAAGAGCCAAAACCAATCCAGGCTTCCATAGCCCTTCAGGTCAAGAAGACTCTTGACGGCAACCTTCTTATAAACGATCACAAGTATCTTGATATTATTATTAGCCCAAAAGAAGGCAAGATTGTAACCATGCCCAAGCCAAACGTCGAGAAAGACGTTTATGATTATCAAAAGGATTTGATGTATGACCTTTTCAAGGGCGGCGTAACTGATGCTGCTGCCCCAAAGGGTGGTCCTGTCTTTGGCATGGTAGAGACAACATATCCAAAAGAAGGAGATGTTGATACGCTACAGGCAGTTATGTACCGTCTTAGCGAATATCTAAAACAAATCCAAGATTCAGAACAGGTCGCAGAAGAATACGACGAGCACATTGAAGACCGCTTTACAGATCCAGACGCAAAGGATTCTACAGCATACGGTGAAGTTCCTCCATACCAGGACACACCAGAAGGTCGTGCTAATCAGGCAGACCCAACCTATACGTTTGCGGGATACGGCTACTACTACTAATGTCCCTCATATATTTTATTCTGTGTTCCTACGGAATCACACAGATTTTAGCATACGCTAAAATATTCGACTCTATTCGCCCAAAACACCACTTCTTCCATTGTCCAATGTGTATTGGCTTCTGGGTTGGGGTCCTGTTGGTGATGCTAAACCCCTACACCGAACTATTTACATATAATGTTAGTTTGGTGAATGCTTTTCTATTAGGAGCGCTTTCATCGGCAACATCATACGCTTTATGTATGATAATAACAGATGGAGGTATCCAACTTGAACAACGAACGAAAGGGAGCTTGGACGCAAAAGTGGATGTTGCGACCCGTAGCAAACTGCTGTCGTGGTAGCAGTATCGTGCGGGTAGCGCCCGCATTCCAAAGGAGATAAAAAATGACTAAGAAATACGTACTACAAGAGTTTATGAACCTAGATTACAGCGACGATCTTCTCACAGAAGAAGAGCGTGAAGGTAATCGCCAAGGAACACACCTTGTCGTAGCAGGAAAGATCCAATGTGCCGAAGCAAAGAACGGCAATGGTCGTGTATACCCTAGACCAATCCTCGAAAGAGAGATGAAGAACTACGAAAAACTCGTTCGTGAAGGTCGGGCTATCGGCGAACTAGACCACCCAGACAGTTCAGTCGTAGAATTGAAGAATGCTAGCCACTTAATAACAGAAGTTTGGTGGGAAGGTAACGATGTTATGGGCAAAATGAAGATTTTGGACACCCCAGCAGGTCAAATCGCTCGCCAACTAGTCAAAGGTGGGGTTCAGTTGGGTATTTCTAGTCGTGGCCTCGGCTCAACTCGCCAACAGGGCGGTGTTACTATGGTTGAGGACGATTTTCAACTACTTTGCTTCGACTTGGTATCAGAGCCAAGCACAACAGGTGCCTTTTTGGTTGCTGAAAGTCAAGTTAAAACACATTTGACCAAGGCTGACCGAATTAATCGTGCTTTGAACGACATTTTGGGCGACAAATAATGTCTTACGGTGGCTTTAGAGTACCAAATAACTCTGGTGGTATGGCTTTTCAGGTCAAACCTGACGGGAGTATTAAAATTGGCGACACCGCCGACGATGTAGCACAGGTTACAGGCACTCTTAATATAAATGGCCCTGCCGTATTCAACGAAGCGGGCTCCACCACTGGAGATTTTCGTGTAGAGAGCAACGCAGCAGAGAATATGCTCTTTGTTGACGCAAGTTCTAATCGCATCGGCATTGGTACAGCCTCGCCACTTTTTACAATTGATGTCCAAGAGCGAACTGGTATCGAATCTACTCTAAGGCTTAGAGGGTCTGGCGATGTTGGGATCAGGCTCGCCGCTGATACCGACAATTCGGGGGAAAATGATAATCCTTATATAGACTTTTATCAAGATGGCGCAAACTCTAATACCCGTGCCCAGAGACTAGCTACGATCGCTATGGAGGGCGACGCAGGAGCAACCTTTACAGATTCTCTGGCTAATACTTTTTTTATGGATGCGGCATATCCAACTAGCATAGGTACTTCCACCCTGCGAACACTTCAACTTGCTAACGATTCCAAAAACAATGGACATAAGGCTCGCATCACACTTGAGGGAAATAATGGCTATGTCGGCATTCACACAAATGCCCCAACAACACCTCTAGAAATTGAGGGTACAACTAAATCTACAGAATATGCTACTGCTGTCGGAACACAGGACCTAGGAACTGGGACAAGTAGCACATTATCTTTAGACGCTGGTATTATGCTTTTGGACGCTGACTCCATCAACGGGACTGATATGGGTGGCTATGAAGTTCACACCCTAAACATTCCTAACGGCTCCATAAGCGGACAAAGACTTACCATCATCGCCCAGAGCACAACAAACAGCACAATGATTATGCCTGCTGGAAGTATTAATGGCTCCATCGGAAGCCTTAGTGATGCTAGTGGCACAACAGCATTAGAATTCGTATGGATTTCCGAAGGCAGTATTTCAGCCTGGTATCAAGTGAGTTAAGAAGGGAAACAAATGAAAAAATCGGAACTCAAAAATATTATTAAAGAATGTGTCCGTGAGGTAATCTTTGAGGAAGGTATGCTGTCAGGCATCGTCTCAGAGGTTGTACAAGGCATGGGCTCAACAACTTTGGTACAGGAAACAAGAAGACAGCCTGCTCCACAAGTCACTCAACGCATTGCAGAGACTAAGCAGCAGGTTCTAAACGCTGTGGCATCAAATTCCTATGATGACATAAGGAAGAAGTTCTCCAACCCAGAACTTTTTGAAGGCACCCGACCCATCGCTGAGTCTAAGACTGGCAAGGGTGGAGCACTGTCTGGCGTAGCACCTAATGATCCAGGTGTAGATATTTCAAGTATTCCCGGCTTTGGAAGCTGGTCAAGTGTTGCAGCAGCAACAAGAAAGTAAAATAATGAGAAACAATCGTAGAAATAATAACAAGCCACTCGAACCCTGTGTTACTGTTCGTGCGGAAGATAATCACGGCGATCCAGAACGTATGATCCGCCGCTTCCGCAAGATGGTAAAAGCAGAGGGCATCATCGAAGAAGTGCGCAACCGACGCTACTTCAAGGCACCCAGCGAGAAACGCAGGGAAGAAAAAGAAGAAAGACAAAGACTGATCAACAAGGTGAATAGACGTAGAGACGAACTACTTAAGCCTAGGGATCGATATAAAAAGAGGAGGTCATAAACGATGGCTACATCACCCGACGGTACACTATACTATCAACATCAACGCTCTGGACTAGGAAGCGTAGGGTCTTATCAAGTTGCAGGAACTCCTTTTATGACTGGGAGTACAATTGCGGCTGGAGATGAAGAGACAATTAACTTCCCAAATGTCACAAGATCTATTACTATTATTAATAAAGATGCAGAGAACGATGATATTCGTGTTCATTTTGCTTCTACTGGGTCAGCAAATACACTTGCTGGACTTCACTACATTACTCTAGGTAGCATGAACTCCTCTTTGACAATGAATGTTAAGTGTAATAGTGTTTATGTCTCTGCTCCAGGAAATGCAGCAGCATACGAAATGTTTGCTGAACTGACAGGCATCAATCCACAGACCATGTTCCCACTAACTGGTTCTGGCATCGACGAATAATCGGAGGATATAAGAATGGGATTCGGTAGCGGCGGAGGAGGCTTCACACCCTCACCAAACAATGTTCCTGGCAGTACAACAACAGGTACTGATAAAGATACAGATGTTCATGAGTTTACTGGCTCTGTTGATATTACTGGTTCCCTTCTAATTAACGGTGTTCAAATCACACAAAACGGCGGCGGTGGCGGCGGTGGCAGCCCTGGCGGATCAAATAGTCAAGTACAATACAATGATGGCGGCTCTTTTGGTGGTGCTTCTGCTTTGGTATATGACGATGTTAATAATAGAGTGGGTGTTGGCACAACATCACCAGAATCAACACTAGAAGTTCGCAGCACAACCACCCAGCAAAAGTGGTCTTATGATGATGACAATGAGGCTACATTAACTGTTGGTAGTGATGGCGAGACTGTTCTTGCTGTTAGTGGTACGGTTGGCTCAAGCCCATCTTCCGACCTTGTTTTTGATGTTAGTAAGGGCGGCGATGTCTTCATTAGAAGACAGGGAGACAGACTTAGGTTTGGTGTTTCAACAGGTACCACAACCATTCAAACAGATAATGCTGGCACTGACATAGCATTTGTGTGTCATCCCGCCGGCGGCCTTGGTAATATAAATACTGAAATCGCAAGGTTCGATAATTCTGGAGCAGGTGCCCTCTTAATGTCTGGGACTATTAGTAGTCCTGGTGGCGATGCTCCCATCAACTTTAGAGACACAGCAACTAGCATTCACTCACCAGGCTCTAATCGACTAGCCATAACTGCTCCAACTTTGGAAGTAACAGGGACACTAGCAGTTACGGATACTAATTCATCAGGCTCGTTGGCTACTGATTTGGCAAAAATTGGAGCAGATCCAGTTAGACCAGATACTTTCATGCTATCTCATGTTGATCACTTTACCAACTCTAACTATGCTATCCAACAAAGAAGCAATGGGGATACAATTGTTAATGCACCCGCCTCTCGGACTGTCGGTCTGAGAATTGGCGGAAACAATGCTCTTACCGTTGCGGGCGGCTCCAATAACAATGTCTCTATTGGAAACCTTGGAACCCCAACAGCAAGACTTCACATCACAGGTGCCCTCGCAGAGCAGGACCTTTTAAGAGTAGATGCAGCAGATACATCAGCAGTTTTTTTCGTATCAGGCTCAGGAAGAGTAGGTGTTAATACAGCAGTACCAGTTCAAACACTATCAGTTAGTGGTAGTGCTGCTTTCTCTGGTACATACGGATCAACAGCAGTTGAAACAAGAAGTACAAACCTTGATACACTTAC
>Ga0255781_10004113_pt1 | contig 11120 bp, 10 predicted proteins | sample 101ome_21_FD_179979 | JGI IMG/M metagenome (GOLD analysis project Ga0255781, IMG submission 179979) | Coastal salt marsh microbial communities from the Groves Creek Marsh, Skidaway Island, Georgia - 101413BT metaG (version 2) | ecosystem: Environmental > Aquatic > Marine > Intertidal zone >...
TAGTGAGTAATTTGAGTACCTGTTCTTGCCCACCCATCAATACGTACACCATTACCGGTTGGTTCTCTATACTCAGTTATTGTTCCAGGAGTTGGTAGAAAGTTATTATTTGGGTCTTCTGCATTAATTCTAAACTCTATACTGTGTCCTCTAGGATCAAGCTCATAATCTTCAATAGAGTTTCCGAGCGCAATTTTTATTTGTTCTTTTACAAGGTCAAGACCATACCTCATTTCAGTTACCGTATGCTCTACTTGTAATCGAGTATTCATTTCAAGGAAGTAAAAGTTTTCGTCACTATCAGCAAGGAATTCTACAGTTCCAGCATTTACATAATCTGCATTAGATGCGATTTTAAGTGTAAACTCTTTTAATTTTTCTCTTCCATATTCAGATAGCCACTCAGGTGGGCTCTCCTCAATTAACTTTTGATTCCTTCTTTGTAAAGAGCAATCTCTTTCACCTAAATACAAAATATTGCCATATTTGTCAGCAAGAATTTGAGTTTCAACGTGTCTTGCTGGTTTTATAAATTTTTCAACATAGATTTGATCAGAACCAAAGTAAGCTTCACTTTCTCGCTTCACAATATCAAAATTTTCAAGAAGCTCTTTTTCATTGTGAACAATCCTTAATCCTTTTCCTCCACCACCATGGGCAGCTTTTAATGCAACAGGATATCCAAAACTTTCAGCATCCTTTACTGCGTCTCTTTGAAACCTTGAAGGTTTTAGCTGACCCGGCACAGGATTTAGTCCAATTTTTGAGACTAATTTTCTTGATTCAATTTTGTCACCCATAGATTTAATGGTTTCAGGTTTAGGCCCTACCCAAGTAATTCCTTTTTTTTCTATAGCTTTTGCAAAATCAGCATTTTCTGCGAGAAAGCCATATCCTGGGTGGACTAAGTCTGCATTTGTCTCTTCAGCAGCTTTGACTAATTTTTTTAAATTCCTGTAGCTTTCAGCAGGCAGAGACCCTCCAAGATAATAAGATTCATCAGCTCTTTTAGTATGTAAAGCATCTTCATCTGCATCTGAATAAACAGCAATAGTATATAAATCCATTTCTTTGGCAGATCTAATAATTCGAAGAGCTATTTCACCTCTGTTTGCGATTAGGATTCTTTTTTGAGTCATATTTATTTTAATTTAAAAGCCAAGCCCATTGCCAAAATAGACTTAATAGCATCTCCTATCAAAAATGGAATAACCCCAATTGCAAGAGCATTCGATAGTGAAGTGTTTAAAATTATCATCAATCCAGAAACGCCAGCAATATAAATAGTTAATGAACCAAGCAGAATAGCAAGTACAGGTTTAGTTGCAAAAGCACCGATTACATAAGCTGCTAGAAAAAATCCAATTATATATCCTATTGTTGGACTTTTTAAAATTGCAAGACCAGCAACACCTGCTGAAAAAAATGGAAGGCCAGACATACCAATAAACAGATACATCAACATACTGATTGCTCCAAAAGTGCTACCTAATATTAATCCTGACAAAAGCACAACAAATGTTTGACCAGTTATAGGAACAGGCGAGATTGGAATAACAATTCGTATTTGAGCACTAAGTGCAGTTACTATTGCAAAACCTAAGGCCAAGAATAAATTTCTTGCAATACTACCTTTTTCTACCCATGTAATAGCAATATTTTTAGAGGGGTATGTTTCCATGTTTATCTCCTAACTCTCCTTTATTTACTAAGTCTTTAAATGAGTCAATAATTACTTTTCTTGTCTCACTTGGTTTTATAATATTGTCAATTAAGCCTAATTGTGCAGCAATATCAGGATTGCTAAATTTTTCATTATACTCTGCTACTAATTTTGACTTAAGTTCTTCTTTATTGTCGGCTGCTGCTAATTCTCTTCTATGTATTATGTCAACAGCTCCTTCAGCGCCCATAACCGCAATTTCACCACTTGGCCACGCAAATAATTTATCAGCACCAAGCCCTATTGAATCCATCACGATATAAGCTCCTCCGTACGCTTTTCTTATAACTACACATACCCTTGGAACTGTCGCTTCTGAGTAAGCGTATAAGAGTTTTGCACCACTCTTTATTATTCCACCGTGTTCCTGTTCAACTCCAGGTAAAAATCCAGGAACATCAACCAAAGTAAGAATAGGTATGTTGAATGCATCACAAAATCTCACAAACCTCGCCGCTTTTTCCGAAGCCTTGATATCTAATACTCCTGCAAGCTCCATTGGTTGGTTAGCCACTATACCAATTGTATTTCCATTAACTCTTGCAAAAGTTGTAATAATGTTGAGTGCATAGTTACTTTGAATCGGATAGTGCTCTCCATCGTCTGAAATATCTGAAATTATTTTTGCCATATCATATGGCTGATTTCTATTTTCTGGTATAAAACTATCTAAAGATTCTATTGTTCGAGAAGATTCATCTTCTGTAATGAATGCAGGAGGTTTTTGAGATGAAGACTGAGGTAGAAAGCTCATAAGATATCGAATTTCTTCAAATGCTTGTTCTTCAGATTCACAAATTTGATGAGACACACCCGATTTAGTACCGTGCGCTTCTACTCCACCTAATTCTTCATATGACACCTCTTCTCCAGTAACAGTTTTAACAACAGCAGGTCCTGTTACATATAGTTGTCCTATATCTTGTACTTGAAAAATAAAATCAGTCAGTGCTGGGCTATAAACCGCTCCACCAGCAGAAGGACCAACTACAACAGATATTTGTGGAATTTTTCCAGAAGCTTCAACATTCTTTTTAAAAATTTGAGCATATCCATACAAAGAAGAGATACCTTCCTGAATTCTTGCTCCACCAGAGTCTTTTATTCCAATAATTGGTGCTCTAGCATCTAATGCATGATCCATCACTTTTAGAATTTTTTTAGCTACAACTTCGCCTAGACTTCCTCCCATAACAGAAAAGTCTTCACTAAATACAAACACTGGACGTCCATGAATTGTGCCAGTACCAGTTACAACCGCTTCACCTTCAGGGTTTTCTTCAGAGGTAACATGTTGGTCTATTTCGCTAAAAGAGCCTTCATCCAATAGTAAATTCAGCCTTTCATAAGCTGTTAATTTTCCTTTTGGATGCTGAATCTTTTTAGCTTTTTCATTACGAATTTCAGCTAAATTATCGTCTGACATGCCCATCTTTCCTGTTTATTGTTAATGTATGTATTTGACCTATATATATGTAAAGAAGTAACACTGTGAAAACCTTTTTTTTTGAATCCATTTACAATACACAGGAATATGCACTAAGTGAACTATCAGATGAACCAATACTTGTAATTAGTTACTCTCAGGAAAAAGGCAAAGGTACATCAAACAGAACATGGCTAAATGCAGATCAAGCGTTGGCATGTTCACTTGCAGTAAAACAAGAAGATATAAAACTAAAACACACACTTATTCCGCTTCTTTCTGGCTACATATTTACAGAAGTTCTTAATGATATAAATCTCAGCTTGAAGTGGCCCAACGATATTGTTTTAAACAATTTAAAAGTTGGTGGAATACTTGTTGAAAAGTCCGAAAATAACATTTGTATTGGAATGGGTATAAATTATTTTTGGGAGAGTCCAGAAATACCTGGAGCAGGTTCTGTCTTTAATAAAAAACAAGAAAACTCAGTAATCAATTTACATGCAGAAGAATGGGCGAGTGAAGTATTATCCTCACTTGCAAAAAATAATTTTGAATTAGAGAAATACAAACAAAAATTACAAACTCTCGGGAAAATTGTGGAATACCCCGAAGGTAGAGGGTGGGCTGAAGACATAAACGAAGATGGATCTCTTAAGATAAAATCAACAGATGGAGATTACATTAATTTAACCTCACCCTTAATTTCTGAAGTAAATTAGTTATTATTAAGCAGGAGACAAATGAAACAGCTAGTAGTTGAAAAAAACAATCCTACACCAATTTTGTGGGATACTCCTATTCCAAATCCTGGCCCAGGTGAGATACTTATTAAGAATCATTATTCAGTCGTATCTTCAGGAACAGAGCTAGCTGCTATTGAAGTAGCAAATACTTCTGTTGCGGATAAGCTTCAAAATAGTTCAAATATTGATAAAGGATTAGACCTCTTAAAGAAAGAAGGCTTTGGAGCAGTCTGGAATGCTGTATTCCCAAAAAACCTACTTCCTCTTCAGCTTGGATACAGTTCAGCTGGGGAAGTTGTCAAAGTTGGTAAAGGTGTTAGTACTTACCATGTTGGAGATAAAGTTGTCTCTAATGGAGGTCATGCTGAATACGTTGTTGTTAGTGAAAATCTTTGTAGTCGCATTAATGAAAATACAGACATCAAAGAAGCAGCTTTCACTGTTTTAGGGAGTATTGCGTTGCATGGTCTTAGGCTATCTGAGACAACCCTTGGCTCAAAAGTAGTGGTTATAGGTCTTGGAGTTATAGGTCAACTAGTATGTAGGCTAGCTGAAGCACAGGGTTCAGAAGTAACTGGAATTGACCCTGATCCTGAAAGATCTAAATATGGAGATAATTTTTTTTCTTCTGCAAATGATGTTGAACTAAAAGATGTTGATACGGTAATTATTACCGCTGCGACTAGTAGTAATGAACCTATAGAATTAGCTACAAAAATTGCTCGCAATAAAGCAAAAATCGTTGTTGTTGGCGATATTCCTCTAAACATTTCTAGAAATGATTTTTACTATAAAGAACTAGAACTTGTTGTTTCGAAGTCTTATGGTCCTGGAAGGTATGATAAACAGTACGAAGCACTAGGAAATGATTATCCAATTGAATATGTGCGCTGGACCGAAAATAGAAACTTTGAAGCATTTACAAAACTTTTGTCTCAGAAACAAATCCACCTACTCGACCTAGTGTCTGAAGAGGTAGCGTTTGAAGATGCACCTAGTGTTTATGAAAAATTTACTGATGAGATTAAACCATTATCAGTGGTGCTGAGATACAACATTGACCCTGAACCAAAAATTGAATTAGAGAATGATATGCAGCCAGAACCAAAAACATCAAAAGTAAATGTTGGAATATTAGGTGCTGGAAATTTTACAGCTTCAACAATACTGCCAGTTCTTAAAGAGTTGAAAAAAGAATGCAAAGTTCTTGGGATAGCTTCATCAAAAGGTTTGAGTTCAGAGTCACTTGCTAAAAGCTTTAAACTTAATAATAAATATTCCACTGAAGAAGACATATTAAATGCTGAAGAAATAGATGCGGTTCTTGTATTAACACCTCACTACAACCATTCAGAGTTAGTAATAAAAGCTTTAAATAAAGGAAAAGCTGTGTATGTTGAAAAACCCTTAGCCTTAGATATGCAGTCGATTACAGATATTGAAGAAAGTATTTACAGGTCTGAAAATCCAAAATTGTTTATCGGATTTAATAGGCGATTTTCAAAATCAACTCAATTTATCAAACAAAAATTAATTAATAGTCCAGCAAATAGTATTAATCTGCGATTTAGCGTCCCACCTCTTGATAAGGATCACTGGACAAATATAAAGGAAATAGGTGGTGGAAGAATTGTTGGTGAGGCAGTACATGGTATTGACTTAGCTTGTTATTTGTTTGATTCTCTTCCCCAAAGTATTTCAGCATCTGCACCAGTTGATAAAGCAAATAATATGGCTAAAGACAATCAAGTTTTCTTAAATATTAACTTTACAAATGGCTCTCATGCTTCTCTACAGTATTTTTCTGAGGCAAATCAAATATTAAGCAAAGAACGAATAGAAGTTCATGGCGAGGGTAACTCCTACATTCTTGAAGATTTTAAAATGTTAAGGTTTCTAGAGGGCTCACAAGATAGAAGTAAAACATTTTCATCAGGTAAAGGGCACAAAGAATCTTTAAGTATCTTTTTTGATTATGTAAGAGATAAATCACAGAACCCTTTTACTTGGGAAGAAATTAAAGCTGTTTCTAAAGCAGCGATTATTGCTCAAGATCATATAAATTCAGGACAACAACACAACGTTTAATTTTTAAAGAGCGGCCTCGGCAGGATTCGAACCTGCGACACCAGGTTTAGGAAACCTGTGCTCTATCCCCTGAGCTACGAGGCCATTTAAAATTTTGATACCAGTATCATAGATTTCGGCTTATAGGTACATTATGTTAGCAGTTGATGTAAAAAATATTAAGAAAACATTCAAAACGAAACAAGACACTGTGGAGGCAGTTAAAGATGTAAGTTTTGAAGTAAAAAAGGGCGAAATTTTTGGTTTACTTGGTCCAAATGGTGCTGGTAAATCAACAACTATTTTAATGCTCACAACCCTCCTTCAGATTACGGGCGGTCAAGCCAAGATACTTGATTTAGATGTAACTAAAGACGATAAGTTAGTTAGAGAAAAGATTGGTGTTGCACTTCAAGATACTGGTATCGACAATCTTCTCACAGGCAGGGAATTATTTTTTACTACTGCAAGACTTTGGGGTTTTTCTAAAAAAGATTCGGAAACAAGAACAAATGAACTTCTTGAACTTGTTGGCTTAACCGAAGCAGCTGACAGAAGAGTTAAAACATATTCAGGTGGAATGAAGCGAAGATTAGATTTGGGACTGAGCTTAGTCAATTCCCCAGAGGTTTTATTTTTAGATGAACCTACAACAGGTTTAGATCCGGGATCTAGAAGAGTTTTATGGGATGAAATTAAAAGGTTAAGAGATAGTGGTGTGACCATAATATTGACTACCCAGTATCTTGAAGAAGCCGATGAACTTGCGGATAGAATTGCAATTATAGATGAAGGACTTGTCGTAGCTGAAGGCACCTCAGATGAGCTAAAAGCAAGTATTGGTGGTGACGTGATAACCTTATCTTTCAACTCAGAAAAAGAAGTTACTTTAGCAAAAGAATTGTTTCCAGAATCTTTACAAGAAAAAAATGAATTAAGAATAACTGTAGAAGATGGTGCAAGCAAGATTCCTTCTTATATCAATGAACTTACAGAAAATAAAATTGATGTCAGTTCTGTTACTGCAAGTAAGCCAACACTAGATGATGTATTTCTAAATGTTACAGGATATAGGCTTGAGGGAACCGCAGAAGAAGTAAGCCAATCATCAAGTGATAAAAAGGAAAATTAATTTATGAAAACTAATATTTCTTTCTTAACTCAACTTCAAATATTAACAAAGAGACTTGTTTTAAGAGTTGTTAGAAGACCGTTAGCAGAATTGCCTAATATTTTTATCTCTGCTTTCTTTCTCTTTGTATATGATGGTGCACTAGGTGGAGTTTTTGGTGGATCTGCTCAAGGTACTCCTTTTGATTTTGCTAATGGAAATTTTGTTAATTTTATTCTTCCTGTATCAATAGTTTCTGCTTCAGTAAGCGGTGGTGCATCTGGAATTTATCTAGTAGAAGATATTGAATCTGGAGTATTTAAGCGATATCAGAGCATGCCAATTTCTAAATGGGCAATAATTCTTGCACCTATGATAGTTGGAGCAATGAGAGTTTTATTACAAGCTGGCTTAATAATGGTAATTGGGAAAATTATTGGTGCTGATCCAGCAGTAGGCACAATAGGATATTTTATAGTTCTCTCTATTGCTTTTCTTTGGGGGATGGGATTTGCAGGATATTCTGTAGCTGCAGGAGTTAGATCTGGATCTTCTCAGGGTGCACAGGCAGCATCTTTTCTATTTTTCCCTGCATTATTTTTAGCACCAACTTTTGTTCCAAGAGAAGCTCTACGAGGATGGTTAGCTACAGCCTCTGCATACAACCCAACAACCTATGTAATTGAAGCAATGAGAGCAATAATGGTTGAAGGTTGGATAAACGATATGATTTTTAAAGGATTTATTGCCGCAGGTTCTTTTGCTGCTTTAACTTTAACTTTTGCGGTTCTTTCAGCTCGAAAGGCAACAGAAAAAGCATAAATACTGCTTTGAGTAGTAAATAAAATTTATTACTCTATATAATTCGTAAGGAAAAATATGGAAACAAGTTTAAAAGCAACTGTAAGAGACAATACTGGATCTGCTCAATCAAGAAGAAGTAGGGGTGAAGGTACTATTCCAGCAGTTGTTTATGGAATGGGCATGGAACCAGTCTCAGTAGAAATTGATGCAAGAGAATTCACAAATGCTTTAAAAACTGAAGCAGGTTCTAACGTAATTTTTAATCTAGAAGTTGGCAAAGATAAATTCACAGCACTAGCAAGAGAAATACAAAAACATGTTTATCGTAATGAATTTTTACATGTTGACTTCATTCAAATAGACCTAACAAAGACTGTTGATGCTGATGTACAAATTAACTTTATAGGAACACCAATGGGAGTTAAAGAAGAAGGTGGAATTGTTCAAACAATTAACTCTTACATTACTATTTCAGCTCTTCCAACAAATATTCCAACTTCTCTTGATTTAGATATTTCTGAATTAAATGTTGGAGATAACTTAGCAGCTGGAGATGTCTCGTTACCTGAAGGTGTAGAGTTAGCAGATACAGAAGACGATTCAATTTTAATAACAATTACTGTACCAAGAGCAGCAATTGAAGAAGAAGATATTGAAGGTCTAGAGGGCGAAGAAGTAGAAGGCGAAGAGGGAGCCGAAGGTGAATCCTCTGAAGAGACTGTTGAGGAAGAGTCCTCAGATGAATCTGGAGAATAACAAAACTTTATTTGTTGGTCTCTGGAATCCACAAGATAAATATTCTAAGACACGACATAACATAGGTGCAGATATTCTTATTCGTTTTTGTAAGAAAAACAATTTAGAATTCAAACTCGACAAAAATAGTATTTACAATTTTTCATCTGCTGAAATTAATGGTTCCAATGTTGAAATTATCCTACCTATGGTTTCAATGAACAATTCTGGCGATGCATTAAAGAGTTATTTTAAATATAACAATAAAGAAAACACAGAGGTGCTTGTTGTTCATGATGATATTGATCTTGCATTTGGACGTTTAAGAATTAAAAAAGGAAGTTCTGATGGTGGTCATAATGGAATTAAATCAACAAATAGAGTTTTACACCCTGAAGATTATTACAAACTAAAAGTAGGAGTTGGTAGACCTCCTCATGGAATTGACCCAGCTGATTTTGTATTATCAAAGTTTTATAATGATGAAAGGGAAGAGGTTGAATTCTTGATAGAAGATTCAGTAGATATTTTAAATACCTTTTTAAAAGATAAAGAATTAGCCATCAAAGATGCCTCCGAGCGTAGAATTATTGATGTGATTTAATGAAAAAATACATACCTGACTCATTAGCTTTATTTCGTATCTTCTCTGCCCCAGTTATTTTATATTTGTTATTACTTGATGGAACTGATGAAGGGTTAATGTTAGTTCCAGCAATCATTGCATTTATTGCTGCTTGGACAGACTTTTTTGATGGCCGACTAGCAAGAAAATGGGATGTATCTTCGAAGACCGGAGCATTTTTAGATTCAATTGCAGATAAAATTTTTATAACTTTTATATTTGTTGGTTTTACTTATATTGAAAGAGTTAGTATTTGGATTACAGTTTTACTAATTGTTAGAGAGTTTATTATTACTGGATTAAGAGGCCTTGCAGGAAATGAAGGCATAATGATTCCACCAAGTAAATTAGGCAAAGCAAAAGCAAGTCTGCAGTTCTGGGCTATTGGTTTTGTAATGATGGATTTTCCGATAACTCTTATAAGCTTTACCCTTGCAGACTTCATTGTTTTCTTGGCATTAGTTTTCTCTTATATTTCTGGCTATCAATACATATCTGGTTATCTCCAACAAACTAAATGAAATATAACAATATATTCATTACAGGTTCCACTGGAGTCGTTGGTACACCACTTTTAAGAAAAATAGTTGATCAAGGACATAAGGTTTTTGCTCTTTCAAGATCTAAAAACAACAATCAATTATTTTCAGATCTTGGTGTAATAAAGATTGAAGGAGATCTCTTTTCAGATTCAACTTACGATCACCTCTCTGACAAAAACATAGATGCAATTTTCCATATCGCAGGGGTTAACAAAATGTGTTCTAAGAATCCAGATGGAATGTTTAAAGCAAATATAGAAGGAACAAAACAAATGCTTGAACTTGGTAACAGGTTAAAGATTAAAAAATTTATTTATACATCGTCTGCAGTCACTTTGGGAGAAGAATTAGGAACTGTTGGCAATGAGTTATCCAACCATAGAGGCTACTTCCTTAGTAAATATGAAGAGTCAAAGTTTTTAGCTGAAGAAGAAGCATTTGATTTTGACAAAGACTTTGAGTTTGTATCTGTTAACCCATCCTCTGTTCAAGGACCAGGTCGTGTATCTGGCACAGCAAAACTATTAATTTCTACACTTAATAAACAATTTCCGCCTTTGATTAAAAATAATATCTCAATTGTTGATATAGATGATTGCACAGATGGACATTATCAAGCTCTGTTAAATGGCGAAGCTAATGAGAGGTATGTTCTAAATAGTTTTCAAACAACTAGTGAAGAGTTGCTCTCTAAGCTTAAGTCTTTATCGGAATGGTCAGGAAGGCCTATATATATTCCAAAATCAGGCTTAAAAATTATTGCGCCGCTAGGAGATCTTTATAAGTTAGTATCTAATTCAACTCCATTAATATGTAGTGAGTCAGCAAGAGTTTTAACACATGGACATATTTATGACGGTTCCAAAGCTATGGACAAATTAAATATAAACTATATTGATTTGGCAATGTTTATGAAGAAAACTATCAATTGGTTAATTGATGAGAGCTACGTAAATCTAAAAAAAATTTAAACCATGAATGTAGAAACATTCAATTATTCCCCTGAATCGCTTGCACCATTCTTTTATTTAAATAAAAGGGATAGGAAAAATATTTATGTTTTTCCAACAGAAAAAGAAACTTTAGAATTTTATAATAATTTTTCTAATTTTGTACCCGAGTCTTCTTATTTTCCAGCATGGGATACTTTGTCTTATGACTCATTTACACCATCATTAGAGATACAAGGAAAAAGACTTCAAACACTTCATAACCTACTTGTTAATGATTCTTTTGATATTGCAATGAGTATGAAATCCTTTACTCAAAAAATATTTATTAATGATTTAGACGTAATAGATTTGCAAATTAGACAAGAAGTAGATTTTGAAAATTTAATAG
>Ga0255781_10004116_pt1 | contig 11113 bp, 12 predicted proteins | sample 101ome_21_FD_179979 | JGI IMG/M metagenome (GOLD analysis project Ga0255781, IMG submission 179979) | Coastal salt marsh microbial communities from the Groves Creek Marsh, Skidaway Island, Georgia - 101413BT metaG (version 2) | ecosystem: Environmental > Aquatic > Marine > Intertidal zone >...
ATTTGAGGAAGCTGGTCAATACATGATTAGCTTTTCGGCGCAGATTGCATCAACGTCCAGCAGCACAGTAAACTTTTGGTTTTGGCCTCGCATTAACGGAACTGACGTTACGGGATCAACCATGAAAAACGCGCTGCACCAAAACGGTTCGGTGCTGGTTGTGTCACGCTCTGCGATTTTTGATGTAAGTGCTAACGATTATTTAGAGGCTATGTGGGCAGTAGATAGCACAAGCGGGTTTTTAGATGCCACAACTGCAACTGCATTTGCGCCTGCTGCGCCTGCGTCAACGATTGCAATTACGAGGTTGCATGGCTAGGGGTGTCAAGGAAAAGAAAATGTGCTATAAAGCATTAAGGATTTCGGAGTAAAACAATGGGCGTAATGGATTTTTTGTTTGGCACACCAGACCAAACGGGGCAACTTGATCCGCAAACCAAACGTGCGCGTGACTTTCTACTAAACCAAATGCTGCTGCAGTATTCAGCAGGGCCAGTAAATGTGCCGCAATATATGGCAGTTGCACCAACTGCGCAGTATAGCGGAACAAATGCACTTCTTAGTTCACTTGGTTTAGAAACAGTCGCACCTCCTTCAATGCCAACAACTACAGTCGGCGGGATGGATGTTTACACAAGCCAACCTTTCCAAGAGCAAATCGAAACCTCTTATGCAGAGCGTTATCCTGGACAATACGATTACCTGCGTTCGTTCTACATGGATCCAGTAACAGGTGAGTTTGGTGAGCGTTCATATGGTTACGTTGATCCTAATGACACTACTGGTAAAGAAACAACAAATACCACTGGCGGATTTGATACTAGGGGTTACGCAGACGATCGCGATAGCGTATCAACGGGAACCAACGGAGGCTACATTAGCTTTGGCGATATGTTTGATGGTGGCGGGCCTGGGCAGAGTGGCGATACATTTGGCGGCGCTTTAGGCGGATTATCTAATGCCATTGGCCTTACGCCGGCTGATTTTGGATATGGAAAGGGTTAAGTCATGTATGTAGCACCTAACACAGGTCAACAAATACCACCGCAGCCCGCAGCACAGGTTTCGCCAGCACAGCCCACAGGCGCATTTGGTAGGCAAATGCCAAACATATTTGGGCAAGTTCAACGGTATCAACAGCAGGCGGGTGATATTTACGGTCGTCTAGGACAATTCCAAGCTACGCCATATGAAGCGGTTGGTGTTGCTGGTGCGCCAATACAAGCGGGGCAACTAGCTGGAACTGACTACGGTCAGTATATGTCGCCTTACACTCAACAAGTAATTCAAACAGGACAGGCTGATATTGAGCGTCAACGTCAACTGGCTTCGGAAAATCTAGCTGCTCAAGCACAACGTGCAAATGCTTTCGGTGGTTCACGACAAGCGGTGCAGGAAGGTATTTTGGCGGGTGAAGCATTGCGTCAGGCGGGTGCATTATCAGCGCAACAACGCCAACAAGCATTTCAACAAGCACAACAGGCAGCGCAGTATGATATTGCTCAAAGATACGCAGCTGACATTGCCAACCGACAAGCACAAGAAGCCGCGGCAGCGAGAGAGCAAGCAACGCGAGCTGATTTATATGGTGGTCAATTCCGCGAAGCTGGCATTCAGTCTGGTGGTGCGCAGGGTCTTGTGGGTCTTGGTCGTCAAATGTTTGGTCAAGGTCAATATGGCTTACAGCAGCAGCAACGTGCAGCGGCACTAGCGCAGCAACAGCAGCAAGCAATGCTGGATGCGGCACGTCAGCAGACACTAGCTAACCTTGGTTATCCTGGTCAGGCACTACAGACAGGCACAGGCATTCTAGGTCAACTGCCTAGCGCATCTATAACAAAAGCTGGATCACCAGGTTTGTTTGATATTCTAAGCGCTGTGAGTGTTATCCCAGGAATGCCTTTTTAGGGGTAGTAAATGGCAACGTGGCAAGAAATACAGCAGGGCATTTTCGCGGGTGAAAGCGGCGGCGATTACAATGCTTTGTTTGGCTATCAAAACAGACCAGGCGGCATTTTTTCAGACGTAAAAGTCTCTGAAATGTCTATTGCTGATATTTTGGATTTTACCAACCCAAGCGGTGCGTATGGACAGTTTGTTGCCAATACACGCCCAGACCCAGAAAAGGGTGTTGCTACGCCTGTGGGTGCATATCAAGTTGTTGGGACTACGCTACGCGATGCGGTAAAGGCATTGGGCATTGATCCTAGCCAGAAGTTTGACAAAGCCACGCAAGATCGCATTGGTAAATATATTTTTGAGACGCAGGGCGCGAAAGCCTTTGCTGGATACAAGGGGCCGAAGATGGACGGACAGCAACCTACAGCACCGCAAATGCAGCAAATGCAACAACAGCCAAGGGGCTTGATGGGCATTCTACGCGATCCCCGAACACGTCAGGTTTTATCAGCATTTAGCCGCAGCAGCGTTGGTCAGCGTCTTGGCGAAATTGCAGCGCAAGATGTTGAAAGACAAGAAAAACAACAAACAGCAAACCGCACTGCGGCATGGTTGAAAACGCAACCTGGTGGCGAGCCTTATGCGCAAGCTATTGAAAGCGGCATGGATGCAAGGGCTGTTTATACGCAGTATATGCAACGCTCTAAGCCTACAAAAGCGACATACGGCATGACACCGCACTTTATTAAAGATGCGGACGGTAATGTAAAAGTTGTTCAGTTCTCAAGCACTGGTGAGCAAAAAGTTTCTGATTTACCAGAAGGTTTCAAGCTGGCTAAAGGTGTTGAAAAGATTGATGCAGGCACACACTTTGAGTTGCGGGATGCGATCACAAATGAATTGCTTGGAACCGTTGATAAAAATGTGGGTGCAGTTGAAGCAGAAAAACAAGCTGGCAAGATGTCAGCGGAAGCTGTAGCTGAACTTCCAGCTACTTTGGCCCGATCAAATGACGCTGTTCAGTTAATAGATGAAATTATTAACAGTGGAGAAATACCTAACATATTAGGCGATCTGCAAGGGCGTGTAACTCCTAGAACAGTAGGCGCAAGGGCTGTTATTGGTCAGGGCGGTATTGATGTTCTGCAAAAGATTTCACGATTGCAAGGTAGTGTATTCTTAGAAGCGTTCCAGCGTTTGAAGGGTGGCGGTCAGATTACAGAGATTGAAGGTGCAAAAGCTGAGGCATCTATGATTGATCTAAATAATCGTTTTGTATCTCCAAACGCATATATTAGTGAATTGCGTAATCTGAAAAGCGTTATTCTAGAGGGTATGCAGAGAGCAAGAAATAAAGCACTCGCGGCAAATCAATATACAGGAACATTTAACGGCAGTATTGCCAACACTGTGACATCAGGTGGTTCAGCAGAAGTTTTACCTGACACAACATCTAATCAATCAACGCAACAATCTACAAAAACGCAGCAATCCACAACAAGCGATGGCGGTTGGACAGTGCGCGAAAGCGGCGTAAAAATTAGAGAAAAGAAAGACACAGGTTCTGGGAGTAGCAACTAATGCCAGTTTATGAAATTGAATATGGCGGCAAAATCTACGATGTAGAAGCCCAGACAATGGAACAAGCAGAGGAAGAACTAGGTAACTTTCTAGGCGAAAAAGCGGCAGAAGCAATGCTTCCTGGGCCAGACATTGGAACGACTGGTGTAAAGCGCGAAAACGTATTCGGTGATGTTACTGCCGAAGCAATGGAACAACCATTAGAAGCCTTAAAATTTTATCGTCAACGTGCAGCCGATCCAGAGCGTTCATTCCTTCAGCGTGCGGGCGATGTTGGCATGACAGGTTTATCTGCATTGGGCGCGGGGATGGCTGGCGCAGCTGGTGTAGCCGCTGAAACTGTAGCACCTGTTGGAAATGTGTTTCGTCGCGCTTTAGATATGCCAACTTTAGACCCCAAAACCGCCGAAAGACGTTTGGCCGCTGATTTAATGATGGGCTTGGAAGTCGCTGTTCCTGAGTTGGCTGGTGTCACAAGTGGTGCAACACGGCTGGGTCGGCAAGTTACTGCGGGTAAAGCAATCCCTGGTGCGCGTGAAATTGGTGAAATGACACCTCGCATGGAAGGCGCAAGAGCCGCAGAAGAAATAGGTGTTTTACCATCTGCTGGAATGCAGGGTCGTGGGACAGCAATGGTAGAAAGCGGTTTTGAAGCAAGTCCATTTTCCACAGCCCAGATACAGCGTGGACGTGAGCGTGTAGTTTCTGAGATGGAAGATGTTGCGCGTGGAGCGGCAGAACGCGCTGGTGTGCCGACAACTGTTGAAGCGGCAGGGGAAGCAGCGCAAGCTGGTGCTAAGAAGTTTGTGAGTGACTTTGCTAAGAAAAGTGAAACACTTTACAACCAGGTAGACCGCTTTATAAAGCCAAATGATTTAATAGTTGCGCCAAACACAACCACAGCGTTGCGTGAAATAGTCCAGTTTGCGGGTGACAACCCTGAGATTGCGCGTCAGTTGGGGCTTTCTAAGTATCAAGACTTATTGCAAGCTTTAGGCGAAGGTGGTGTAGACACGGCTGTTCCGTATCAGTTGGTAAAAGAACTGCGCACTACGTTTGGTGAAGCTATTGGCAACATGACAGGCCCGTTGGCAGATATGAGCCAAGCAAAAATTAAACGTCTATATGGAACGTTGTCTCAGGATATGGAGCAAGCTGCTATGGCAAGTGGGCCAGATGCGTTCAAGGCTTGGCAACGTGCAAATGACTATTACAGGGCGGGTTCGCAACGTATAGACGACACTTTGTCTAAGATAACAGATGCAGATACAGGTTCGGCTGCATACAAGCGTTTAGAAAACATGCTTCTTGAGGGCAACGTAAAACAAAGCACTAAGCAGATCATGCAGATTAAGAAAAGTCTGCCTGCTGATGATTTTAACACGTTCCGTTCTACGCTTATAAATAATCTGGGTAGGGCAAAAGCGGGTGCGCAAACTGCGGAAGGCGATTTGTTTTCACCAGCTACGTTTTTAACAAACTACAATAAACTTACCCCAACATCGCGGAAAATTGTTTTTGGCGAATTGGAGCCAGAACTTAAAAAGTTGGCTTCAGTTGTTGAAATGTCAAAAGATGCGGCAGCGCAGTTGAATGCTTCAAGAACAGCACCAGCCCTAACTACACAAGCGTTTTTAGCGGGTATAGGTGCTTTTGCATTATCACCAACACAAATGATTGGCATTTATGCAGCCAACAAAGCAGGTGCTGGCGTGATGACTAATAAAACATTCCTTAAAGCACTCAATGCAGCGGCTAAAAAGGATATGGGGCCACTACAGCGATTGGCTGGCGGTGACGGTTATTTGGCGGCAGAAGCTGCAACCCTTCTAAGAACGCTATCGGCACAACAAGCTAATACGGCACAATAAAGGAAACAGATATGCGCATTGAACCAATGGACGAAATGACGGTTGAAGGCATCATCCAAAAAGCTGTGCAAGATGCTGTGGACTTTATTGAGGCTGAAATATCTGAGCCAAGACTAAAAGCACAACGCTACTTTGATGGCGAGGTAGACATTGGTTTTGAGGATGGGCGTTCTAGAGTTGTAGCTACAAAGTGCCGTGACGTTGTTCGCGGTATTAAACCATCTATTCAGCGCGTATTTCTAAGCACAGAAAACCCTGTTGAGTTTGTGCCTCGTATGCCAGAGGACGTGCAAGTTGCAGAGCAAATGACACGTTATGCAAATTATAAGTTTATGCAGAACAACGGTTATCGCTTGCTGAGTGATGTTTTCCAGGATGCGATGGTAAAGAAAGTAGGCATTGCCAAGGTAATGTTTGAGGACAAAACCCGCAGCGAAATCTACACTGTTACCAACCTAACTGACGAAGAATACCAGTATATGGTAGAGCCAGATGATATTGAGGTTCTAGAGCATACGGTTACGGCAAGCATAGAAATTGATGAAATGGGCGTTGAGATTGAGCGTCCTATTCACGATGCAAAGGTTAGCCGCCAAATCCCTGATGGTGATATTCTTATTGAAAGCATCCCGCCAGAGGAGTTCTTCATTGATAGAAACGCGCGTTCTATTGATGACTTCTTTGTAGTAGGCCACCGCACAGACATGACCGTGGGTGATCTGATCGCAATGGGTTATGACGAAGATGAGCTATTCGGCTTGCAAGGGTCTATGGCTACGTTTGAAGCAGAGGCAGAATATGAACGCCGTGGCTATGCTGTAGACGAAGATGATGACGAAAGCGCAGACCCAACCTCTAAGAAAGTTGTGGTAACTGAGGCTTATATGAAGGTTGACGTGGAAGGCACAGGCATTCCGCAGCTATACCAATTCATCTTGGCTGGCACAAACTACAAGATGTTGTCTTATGAACTAGCAGACGAAGTGCCGTTTGCGGTGTTTGAGTGTGACCCAGAGCCACACGCATTCTTTGGGCGCAGCCTTGTTGATTTGGTTATGGACGATCAGGACGCGGCGACAGCGATGTTGCGCGGTGTTCTTGATAACGTGGCACTAACAAATAACCCAGGCTTGGAAATTGTAGACGGTCAAGTTTCCGTAGATGACCTACTAAACAACGAGATTGGGCGCATCGTCAGAGTTAAGCAACCTGGAAGCATTCGTGAGCAAGTTGTTCCATTCACAGCGGGTTCTACACTCCCTGCATTACAATACTTTGATATGTTGGTAGATAACAAAACTGGCGTATCTAAGGCATCACAGGGTCTTGATCCTGATATTTTGCAGAGTGCTACGGCTACAGCGGTTGCGGCTACTATGGAAGGTGCTGCGGGTCAGGCAGAGGTTATTGCGCGTAACTTCGCAGAGGGCGGCATGAAACGCCTATTTAAGCTGATTGCGTCTACCATTATTAAGAACACTGACAAAGAAGAAATCATACGTCTAAACAACCAGTTTGTCGCAGTTGATCCACGCGTCTGGAATGCAGACATGGACTTGATTGTAAACGTGGGTGTTGGCACTGGGCGCGAAAACGAAAAGGCTGCGGTCTTGCGTGAAACGCTACAGATGCAAATGAGCGTGTGGCAACAATACGGCCCAAATAATGGGTTGGTGACAATGACCAATGTTCGTAATACTCTTGCGGATATGTTGGCGGCTGTAGGTTTGAAAAACGCAGAGCGTTATTATTTGCCAGTTACGTTTGAAAGTGAACAGCAGCTAATCGCACAGAAACAGCAAGAGGCTGCAATGCAAGCGCAACAACAACAGCAAGCGGGTATGCCTGCAAGCGATCCTAACCAAGCGTTCTTGGCTGCGGAGCAAATGAAGGCTCAAGGCAAGATGCAAGTGGATATGGCTAAGTTGCAGCTAGACGCACAAAAGGCACAAGCAGACCAACAGTTGAAGTTGCAAGAAATGGCAATGAAAGATGACTTGTCGCGCGATGAAATGGTGCAAGACTTGGCTGTTAAGGTTGCAGAAATTCTAGGCAAATACGGTGCGTCCGTAGATGTCGCAGCGGTTAAGGCAGAGCAAAACGCGCCAAGATCGCCTAACGAGGAAATGATGGGTTATGGATTATAAGAAACGTGCGCATAGGGCTAGAGAGCTTTTACGCAACGATGACTTCATAGCCATCTTAGAAGATTTGCGTGGTCGCCAGTTGGAGATTTTCGCGAATACCGCCGCCCAAGAAACGGATAAACGTGAGGAAGCTCATGCCGTTGTTCGGGCATTAAACCAAATTAAGTATCTACTGCAAGCAGACGTTGATGCAGAGAAACTTATAGAGAAAAAAGGATCGGCACCGCAATGACGACTGAACCCAACCAAGGCAGCATTGATGCCATTGCAAATTCACTTATGGCGGCAGAGCCTACAAGTGAAAGTAATCTAAACGAAGTTGCAGACGATTTAATCTTGGAACCTCAAGACGTTGAACCTGAGATTGAAGCAGAAGCAGCCGAGAGTGAAGATGTCGCGGACTACGAAGGCGATGACGAAAATTTCGTAGATGAGGATGAATACGCAGACGAAGCAGCCGTTCCGATGGAGCTTTCTGATGATCTAGAGCTAGAGGTTAAATCCGATGGCGTAGTGAAGAAAGTGACCCTATCTGAGCTAAAGCGTGGCTACGCTGGACAAGATTACATCCAAAAGACTATGGAACAGAATGCGCTACAGAAAAAAGAAGTAGAGCAACTTTCCGAAGTCATGCAGCAAGATCGTCAACGCTTACAAGAGTTGATTTCTTCGCTGGAGCAAGGCAACGCCCCAATGCCACCTAAACAGCCATCTAAGGAACTGCAAAACAGTGACCCTTTAGGTTATTTAGAGGCGATGGAGCAATACCGTGAAGATGTCGCAAAATATCAAGAGTTCCAACAGCAAACGCAAGCGGAGCTAGAGAAGGCGCGGCAGCAAGAATACGCAGCATCCCAAGCGTATGCGCAACAACAAGCGGAGTTACTTCGCCAAGAGATACCTGAACTGAATGATCCTGAAAAAAGCAAACAGCTTATGACGGACATTACAGATGTAGCAACTAATTACTACAAGGTGCCTCAAGAGGTTCTTGGTGCGTTGACGCACGGTTGGGAGTTTAAAATTATGCGTGATGCGGTGGCTTATCGCAAACTACAGGAAACTAAGGGCAAGGTAGAGGAAAAAACCAAAGCCGCGCGTCCTATGGTTAAACCTGGTGCAAAGCCTTCTAAAAGCCAAAACTCAGCAAAGAAACGACAGCAAGCCAAGGCGAACATGCGTAAACGCGGGACACTTGATAGTGTTACCGATTATCTCTTGTCATAGTGAAAGGACACTACAATGGCTGTAACAGCTAATACAAACGAGACATATGATGTCTCTACAATTCGTGAAGACCTGAGTGATGCCTTGGCATCCATTACCCCCACTGAAACTATCTTCATGTCATCTATTGGCACTCGCAACGTAGAAAACACGTTTTTTGAGTGGTCTGAGGTAGATTTGGCAGCGGCTGGCGCAAACCGTCAGATTGAAGGTGATGTTGGCATTGCTAACAGCGCACCAACAAACGCGGTTCGCAAGGGTAACTACACACAGATTTCTGCGAAAGTTGTTGAAGTATCATCAACAAACCAAGCGGTGAACGGTGTTGCAGATGCTCAAACAGTTGCGCGTCAGGTAGCTTACAAGCTTTCAGAAATGAAGCGAGACATGGAGTCCATGCTTCTGGCTAATGTCAGTGCGTCCGCAGGGGCTTCAGGCACAGCGCGTCAAACTGCGGGTCTACCAGCGTTTTTGACAACAAACACGTCACGCGGCACTTCTGGTGCTAACCCAACAACATCTGGCACAGGCGAAGCGGGTTATCCAAACGCGGGTGCAACTGATGGAACATTGCGTGAGTTGACAGAAGCACTCCTAAAAGGCGTTATTAAAGACTGCTGGGATAGTGGTGCAGAGCCTTCTATTGTTCTTTGTGGATCAACACAAAAGCAGAAGATTTCAACTTTCTCTGGCAATGCAACACGCTTTAAAGAAGCAGAGGACAGCAAGCTAAACGCTGCGATTGATGTCTATATTTCTGACTTCGGTGAGCTTCAGATTGTCCCAGCCAGACACATCCGCACACGCACAGTTTCTAGCGTTGATTACACACCTGATGTATTCGTGCTTGATCCAAACTATGCAGCGGTTGGTTATCTGCAAACAGCAAAACAGGAGCCATTGGCTAAAACTGGTTTGTCAGAACGCCGTTTGATCTCTGCGGAGTATGGTCTACAGATCACTTCACAGAAAGCACACGGTGTTGTTGCGGACATTAACAACACATAAGATAGTGGGGGGCTGTAATGGCCCCCTTACTTCTGGAGGTTATTGATGAAGATAGAGATTACAACAGACCGCAGACCCTTCCTAAATGGGGTGCAGTGTGAGCTTGGGGAAAAGCTAACTGTCACAGCAGAAGATGGTGCGGCACTTATTTCAAATGGTTTTGCTAAAGAATTAAAAGCGGCAAAAAAGACGACGACAAAGAAATCTGCACCGAAACGTGCGCGTAATGCAAAAGGTCAACTAAAAGCTGATGATCCAGCGACACCAGATGTCAATGAAGCGTGGGAAGACGGAAAGGCTCCAAAATGAACTATGAACTCAAAACATCGTTTCACACTGAAGATGGAAAGCTGCATGTAAAACGTGAGCAAGACATTCAGCGCATTTTGGATTTTAACAAAGAGCGCAACATTGATGGTGCAAATAGAAAATCTGATATGCGTTTAGTTGGATCAATTCCGTTTGTTGTGATAGAAATGTGGTTAAATGAAAGTGGCTTAAAACTGCATACTGATGAGTTCAAAGAGTATATCAAGAAAAAGCTGGTTTCTGGTGATTATAGCAAGCTGATCGCAAATGGATACTAAAATGGCGACACCGATAAAAGTAAATCTACAAGCCATGTCTTTTGGTTTGGCTTTGATTGTTCAGACTATCTTATTGGTAGGTTATATCACTGGCATTGCGTCTGATGTAGAAACAGCGGTGCGTGATATTGACCGCAACATGACGCGGATAGATACGTTAGAAAAATCTGTTCATGCACAAGAAGTTTTGTTGGCTCGTATTGCAGGCGATATGGCGGCGATTAGAGAGAGCGTTCAGAGAATAGACGAACGCGGTCGCGAAAAGTGATGCTATGGATCCCGTTAGCTGCGTAGCATTAGCGACAGGGGCTTACAAGACACTGAAGGCTGCCATTTCAACAGGCCGCGACATTCAAGAAATGGGCAACACGATTGCAACGTGGGGCCAAGCGTTTTCAGATTTCAATAGATTAGAAGAACGCCAGAAAAACCCGCCTTGGTGGGAAAAGACGTTCAAAGGTTCTGATGAAGAAACCGCTATCTTGATTTGGAACCAAAAGCGCAAAATGGAGCAAATGCGCACAGAGATCAAAGATCATATTTCATTTATATATGGGCCATCGGCATGGGATGAGGTTCTTAGAATAGAAGCGGAGCAGCGGCGTATTCGGAAAGAGGCTGCATACAAAAAACAAGAGTTCATAGATAATTGCATAAATTGGGCTGTGGGTCTGACCGCATTTGCTGTTGGCGGGGTGATCTTAGCGGGAGCTATTTATATTGTTGGTAAAGCAAGGGGGCGTTGGTGATGATTTACGTTCTTGTGTTTATACAATACATTCCATCTGCTGAG